>JAEEGL011680799.1_pt1 | contig 12618 bp, 11 predicted proteins | sample 9134231 | NCBI WGS metagenome assembly JAEEGL01 (sample SAMN16246548, study PRJNA631951) | gut metagenome | biome: gut microbiome; feature: rumen; material: fiber-attached | host: Bos | place: Iran: Karaj | collected 2018-10
CAGATAAAAATCATTAGATATGGAAAGATGATATCCTGATGGTACACAGGAAACCCATGAATGTCTCGCAGCACTATCATTTCTGACTTTTCGATAGTGCGTAGCGCCTCTTCAAATCGCTGTTTTGTATTCATAAATCATCATTTTGGGTACAAAATTACAACAAAAAATTAATATATGCAAGCCTTTCAGAAGAAAAATCTTACTTTTGGTACATATTCTCCCATAAATTGATAACGCGTATATGCGCGAAAAGCAGTATCTTTGCAGCGATTTTTTACATCTCTATAAAAGGAGGTAGTTATGAGAAAATTGATTTTAATGTTTCTGCTGGTATGCGCCGGGATGGTGCAGGCAGGAGAGTACGCGTACTTGGTATTTACCAATACGGAAGGTACGCAGACCGCACTGACGGTGACCAATCTGACGATCACGGTCAATGGTGCGCAGTTAGACGTGACGAATGACGACGGTACGGTGAATTTCTCGTTGACGGAACTGGCATCGATGCAGTTCCGTACGGAGGCCGGTGACTTGGCGGCAGTGGATAATGTGCTGGACGGAGACGCTCCGGTGCGCGTGTTCAGTATCTTAGGCACCTCGCTCGGTGAGTTCGAGAACATGGTACAGGCAGCAAGCAGCCTCACGCATGGCGTGTATATCATCACCGATGGTAAACGCTCCGTGAAAATCAATATTCAGAAATGAAAGGAGGAACGGATATGAGAAAGATAGGATTAGTGATTAGCGGATTAGCGATTAGCGGTTTGCTATGCGCTCAGACCCTGAATGTAGAGGTGGGCAACGTGCTATACCAGTTCCCTGCGGAGCAAACTTCTCTCATGCCGTACGACAACGGCACGACCTTAACGGTCATGGAGAAGGTCTTCACGCTCAGCGACGTGACGGCGATGTATGTCGATGATACGAAAGTGACGGACAGTTCGGTGAAGGTCGTTTATAGCGACGCGAGTGCGGCTATCACGGTGGCCGGCAATATCGCCAAGGACCTGACGATCACGTCTTCCGGCGCACACGTGAGCATCGTGCAGAGTAGCGACTTGGCGAGTGAGATCACCTATACGCTCTCCGGCGCTTCGAGCGATGGCGGTTTCTACACCGAAGGCAGTTACAAGGCGACGGTAGAGTTGAACAACCTGACGCTGACGAATGTGTCGGCTGTTTATTCCGGTGCGGCAATCCATGTGCAGAATAGCAAGCGTATCAAGATCAAACCGCTCAACGGAACGACCAACACCCTCGTGGATGCCACGAGCGGCAAGCAGAAAGGCTGTCTGTACGTGAAGGGACATATCGAGTTCGCGCAGAAAGGTACGCTGAACGTCACCGGAAACGTGAAGCACGGTATCAAAGCCGGTGAGTACTTCCAGATCAAGAACTCCACCATCAATGTGCTTGGCGCTGTAGGCGACGGTATCAACTGCGAGCAGTTCTTCCTCATGGAGAGCGGCACGATCAACATCAGCGGCATCGCGGACGATGGTATCCAGTGCGACATCGAAGATCCGGAGACGGGTTCGACCGGTGAGACGACTGACCACGAAGATGAAGACTCCGGTAATATGTATATCAGCGGCGGTACGATTAACATCGCCGTGACGGGTATTGCCTGCAAAGGTATCAAGTCAGAAGGAAACATCGCCATCAGCGCCGGTACCATCACCGTCACCACTTCCGGAAACGGCAAATGGGACACGGACGATCTGGAGACTAAAGCTTCGAGCTGTATCAATAGCGATGCGAATATCACCATCAGCGGCGGAACGCTCAACTTGACCTCCACCGGTTCGGGTGGTAAGGGTATCAAGTGCGACAGCCTGCTGACCATCGACGGTGGCACCATCGTCATCGCGACGAGCGGCGGCCTGTACTACAACAACGGCACAACGGAGAACCTCAACTACACCGGTAACACGGACAATGTCAGCAGCGATTATTACTCTTCGCCGAAGGGTATCCGCGCGGGAACGAAGACGGAATCGGGTAGCGGATGGAGCGTGACCTACACCTATGCCGGTGGTATCATCATCAACGGCGGTAAGATCGTCGTCAGCACGGCGGGCTATAACGGCGAAGGTATCGAGAGTAAATCGACCCTCATCATCAACGACGGCGAGATCGTGGTCAACGCATATGACGATGCCATCAATGCCGCTTCGGACCTCACCGTCAACGGTGGACTGATCTATGCCCGCGCTACGAACAACGACGGTATAGACGCCAACGGAAACGTCTATATCAAAGGCGGTATCGTCTATGCGATCGCTGCTAACTCGCCCGAGGTGGCAATCGATGCCAACACGGAAGAAGGCAAGAAACTCTATATCTCCGGCGGCACGATTGTGGCGGTAGGTAACCTCGAGTCCGGCGCAAGCATCACCGGCGGTACCTGCAAACAGACCACATCCTGGACAGCTAACACCTGGCACGCGCTCTATAACGGCGGTGAGTTAGTCTTCGTCTTCAAGACTCCCAATAAGTCCAATTCCGGCGGTGGCGGCGGCCCGGGCGGTGGCGGTAGCAGCCAGAAACTGGTTGTATATACCTCTTCGACACCGACGCTCAAATCCAGCGTGACACCCGGAGGAACGGAAGTGCTGGAAGGCCTCGGTTATTATCCCGCTACAGCCACAGGCGGTTCGAACGTCTCGCTCTCCAACTACAGCAGCTCCGGTGGCGGTCCCGGCGGATGGTAAAAAAATCACAAAAATCCTGCATACACTTGCGTATGTGGGATTTTTTGTGTACCTTTGCGCCGCGATGTTGCACTAACCTAACATAGACGAAAAATGGAAAACCGAAAACTCACACTGACGGAAGGAATCAAACGCATGTTGTTGAACGACCATGTGATATTGGGCGTGATACTCATCAACACGGTAGTGATCTACATGCAGGAGTCGGGCCTAAGCCATCCTCTCATCATGGCGGTGGACATGCTATGTACGCTGATCTTCGTGGCCGAAATGATCATCAAGCAGCGCGAGTACGGCATCAAGAAGTATTGGCGCGACGGCTGGAACCGGATGGACGGTATTCTGGTGATTATCTCGCTTCCGTCTTTAGTGACGCCTTTCTTGGACGTCGCCGCGTATGATTTCTCCATCCTGATGACGCTTCGACTGATGCGTGCGCTACGAGCTTTCCGTATGTTCCATTTCTTCCCGAAGATCGCCCAGATTGGCGCGGGACTGAAACGCGCATTGCGCTCTTCCGGCGTGATCATGCTCGCTTTCCTTTTGCTGTTGTTTATCTTCGGAATGATTAACTGCGGTTTATACAGCCACATCGCTCCGCAGTATTTCGACACGCCGATAAACGCCATCTATTCGGTCTTCCGCGTGTTCACGGTGGAAGGGTGGTACGAGATTCCGGATGCCATCATGGCCGCAACTACGCCGCTTATCGGACGACTCACACGCTTTTATTTCTGTGTGCTCTTAGGCGCTTTCGGTTTGCTGGGTATGTCGTTTATCAACTCGGTCTTCGTCGATGCGATGATGTCCGACAATAACGACGACGTGAAGTACCAACTCGATGGCATCGAGCGCAAACTGGAGGAGATCGAGAAAGAACTCAAGAAGAAATAGTATGTCTGCCGGCCTCCAAGCAGCAACTGCGGACATAATCAACAAGGTACACGCGTATATGCGCGAGCACCCGGAGTCTGAACTGCATACCTGCGGTAAGATGTTCGGCGTGCTGGTGGTAGAGGGTGAGGGAATGAGTGGATTAGTGGATGAGGGGTATCTCGCGGCCTTCTCGGCCAAACTCGATGGCTCGTATCTCCACGAAGGATTTGTGCCTCCCGTTTATGCGATGACGGAAGAACCCATAGGCCATAACAAAGAGGAATCGCGGCGCTTGCAGCGCTTGCTCTTTGCCAATTATAACTTCGTCAACGGCAAAGGCGAGAGCAAGAACCTACTGGAGATCTTCAAAGACGAAAAGCCCATCGTTCCTGCCGACGAGTGGTTCGGTAAAGAGTTAAAGAATGAAAGAGTTAAAGAATTAAAGAGTGAAAGGATTCCACCTTCCGGTGCTGGCGAGTGCTGCGCGCCGAAGTTGTTGCAATACGCCCTGACGCACGGTCTCAAACCGCTGCAACTGGCGGAGTTCTGGGTAGGTGCTCCGTCTAAGATGGAGATTCGGCAAGAAGGAACCTATTATGCGCCTTGTTCCGGCCGATGTGTGCCCATTTTGAGGCATATGACGCAAGGGCTTGACACGCTAAAGATTGAAGGAGTGAAAGAGTTAAAGAGTGAAGGTTTTCAGAAGCCCGAAATTCTTTTTGAAGATGACTACCTCATGGTGGTTAATAAACCTGCGGGACTCCTCTCTGTTCCCGGCAAGACCGACGAACCTTCTGCCGAGAGCTTGTTACACGCCAAGCCCGTGCATCGTCTGGATCAAGACACTTCCGGATTGCTTGTCCTCGCTAAAACGCCTGAAGTCTATACGACCTTGCAGAGTTATTTCCAGCGCCGAGATATCCTCAAACGGTACGAAGCCGTTTGTAAGCCAAATCTTCAATCTTCAATCTCCAATCTTCAATCAGAAGGGCAAATCGATTTGCCCCTTCTGCCAAATCCCTATGATCGGCCGCGGCAGATGGTAGATCGTGAGCACGGCAAACCGGCTATCACGCGCTATCATATCCGCGAACGCAGAGCGGATGGCACGATGCTCGTGGATTTCTTTCCGCTCACCGGTCGCACCCACCAGTTGCGCGTCCATGCCGCTCATCCCGAAGGACTGAATGCGCCGATTGTAGGGGATCGTCTATACGGGGTAAAGAGTGAAGGACTGAAAGAGTTAAAGAATGAGAGGATGATGCTCCACGCCGCGGAGATACGTTTCCTTCACCCCGTTTCGCAACAGGAGATGCATTTCTGCATCTAGTTACTTACATAGCCAGATACTTATCTCGTATAGGCCATAGATAGGCAAGGTCACCAGCAACAGCGTGAACGGATCGCCGGTCGGCGTGATAACGGCGGCAATAATCAAGATGGCCACAAAGACGTACTTGCGCCCTTTGCGCAGATGCCCGGCATTGAGGATGCCCATCTTCGAGAGAAACCACGTCACTACCGGTACTTCAAAAAGCAGTCCCATCAGCAAAGCCAACACGATGAAGAGCGAGATATACGACGAGAGGCTGATCTGATTTACCACAAGGTCCGTTACCTGGTACGTGCTCAAGAATCGGAAAGAGAGTGGGAAGATCAGAAAATAATCCAGCAGCACACCCAGCACAAAAAGTCCTGTCGCGCATACGACAAGTGCGATGCTGTATCGCTTCTCCTGCTCATAAAGCCCCGGGGCTACAAAGCCGTATAGCCAATAGACGATGAGTGGTAAGGCCAGTATAAAACCCGCCCAGAGCGACACCTCGACATGCGTCATAAACTGCGCGGTGAGTTCGGTATTGAGAAAACTCACCTGCACGTCTCCCGGACACAAAGCACTCCATCCCGTAGTTTCTGCCATCCGGCAAAGGGCGCGATAGAGCACGAAGTCTGAGGATGTGGGTGCGAAGAGCCATGCGAAGAGAATGTCCTTCGCAAAGAACGCCGCTATCGCGCATACCAACCATGCCGCTAATGATTTAAGCAGCACGGAGCGCAGTTCATCCAAATGATCCCAAAAGGTCATTTCTCCTCTTTCTTCACTTCTTCCTTTGTCTCTTCTTCGTCTGCTTTTCCGTTGACACCGTCTTTGAAGGACTTAACACCTTTGCCGAGACCCTTCATCAATTCAGGAATTTTTTTGCCGCCAAAAATGAGCAAAATAACGAGGACGATAAGAATAATTTCCCAAGTTCCAATCATACTATTAACTTTGTTTAAATTGTTCTACAAGGTTGTCTATTTTCTGCATCTCTTCAGGGATGTGGATGCGTTGCGGGCAGTGCGGGATACAATGATCGCAGCCGATACAATGGTCTGCTTGCCGCTGTTTGGGCACCGCGCGATCATAGCCGTTGAGCCATCGTTTGGGTGCCACATGGTCTTCGGTCAGCATGTTGTTGTAATGACTGAAGATCGCCGGGATATTGAGTCCGTACGGACAGGGCATGCAGTAGTTGCATGCCGTGCATGGAATGGCGTTGAGATTACATATCTCATCCGCCAGATGCATCAGTAGCGCATCTTCTTCGGCCGTGATAGGACGCAGCGGCGAATAGGTGCAGCAGTTTTCTTGCAGGTGCTCCATATACGTCATACCCGATAGCACGGTGAGGATCTTCTCCGGTGTACCGGCATAGCGGAAAGCCCATTCGGCCGGTGTGGCATTTATATCCGCGCGTTTCATCTCTTTGAGGATATGCGTCGGTTGTTTGGCCAGACGCCCACCCAAGAGCGGTTCCATGATCACACCCGGAATACCGCGTTTCGCCAACTCGCCATAGAGGTACGATGCATCGGTGTTACGCGGGTTATTGCGCTTGGCATAGTGCCAATCGAGGTAATTCAACTGGATCTGCACAAAGTCCCAATGGTATTTGCCTTCGTCGTGCCATTTGAGCAACATGTCGAAGATACGTATATCGCCGTGATAAGAGAAACCGAGGTTGCGGATACGTCCCTTTTGCTTTTGCTCCACGAGCCAATCGAGAATGCCGTTGTCCATATAGCGGGCATTGAAGGTCTGGAGCGCGTCCATACCCCGTGAACCGCCGCCGATACTATGCAGCAGCAGGTAATCGACGTAGTCCGTACGCAAGTATTCTAACGAGCGCTCGAACATCGCTTGCGATTCCTTACGTGGCCATGCTTCTTTGGAGAAGTTACTCATCTTCGTTGCAATGAAATAACTGTTCCGCGGATGGCGGCTAAGCGCGATACCTGTAGCTTCTTCCGAATGTCCCTGACAATAGACCGGCGAGGTGTCGAAATAATTGACACCATGCGCAAGCGCGTAATCCACCAGTTCGTTCACTGCCTCCTGGTCTATCGGCGCATCGCCGTTCTCGCGTGCAGTTCCGGTAGCAGTGGTCGGAAGACGCATCATTCCGAAACCCAGGAGCGACACCTTATCGCCCGTATTAGGATTGATACGATAAGTCATCAGCGAGGGATTACTCTCCGTTGTACTTTGTACCTTGTCCCCTTGTACATTCTTTCGACACGCCGTGAGGAGCACCGATGTCCCGGCGACAGCCGCTGTACTATGTTTGATAAAATCTCTTCGATTCATAAATCACAAATTTCAAATTACCAATCATCAATCATCAATGTCAACTCACAACGTGAGTAGACCTTCCTTCTACGTAGATGGCGCTGAAAGGCCGGGCAGGGCATAGGTTCTCGCACTTGCCGCAACCTATACAACGCTCTTGGTCAATAGCCGGCACAAGGACGCTCTTGCCTTCTGCCGTCGTATGCTCTACCATCTGGATGGCATCCGTCGGGCAATGTTTGGCGCACGCTCCGCAATGGTCTCCGTTGGTCACAGGGATACAATTCTGCTCAATCCACACGGCGTGACCGATATGAATGAAGGGTTTATCTTCTCTTTGGATGGCTTGGATAGCACCCGTCGGACAAACCTGCGAGCAACGCGTACACTCGGGACGGCAATACCCGCGCTCGAACGACATCTCGGGTTGCATCAACCGCAGCGGATCAGACGAAGGACGTAACACGTTGTTCGGACATGCACTCACGCATAACTGGCATGCCGTGCAATGCCGCTGCATGTTGCGCGCCGAGACCGAACCCGGAGGTGTAATCGGTGTCTCGCGATGCGGCGCAATCTTATCTTCTATCTCTGCCAAACCGCCATCTACTTTGATCTTCGCTTGCGCCATCGCCGCCGAACCAACCGCTAGCGCCGCGCCGGTCAAGAATGCGCGTCTATCCGGAGAAGCAGGTTCATTTCCTTTCACCTTTAACCTTTCACCTTTCAACTTAATCGGTCCATAACTGATGGCGTCGTCTTTGCACTGGTCGATACAATCGCCGCAAGCTACGCAACGCGAGAGATCGATCGTCCCATTCTTGAAGTCAATAGCTGCCGCTTTGCAGTTTCTTGCGCAAAGCCCACATTTCCGGCATTTGTCTTCATTGATCCGGAAGCGAAGCAAAGAGAAACGGGCGAAGAACGAAAGGATCGTTCCTACCGGACAAACGGTGTTGCAATACGTGCGGCCGTTGCGCCATGCCAGTACGCCTAAGACACCGAGCGTCAGCAGGGCGATGACGAAGGTCGTCACACTCCGCATCCATATTTCCGCTTTGGAGAAGAGATAACTGTCGAAATGAGCTTCGATGGTTGCAATACCGTTGATAAGCAGGTCGTATAAGGGCCGGAAAAGCGAGTTGACAATACGGCCGTAAGCAGAGTAGGGTGCCAGCAAAGTTGTCACCGGTGCAAAACCGATAATCAGGCAGATGATAAAGACGGCCAATACGGAGTACCGCAACCATTTCTTCTCCGGCGAGTAACGGTAGCGGTTCTTTTTCGCCTTCCGTCCGAACCATGCGAAGATATCTTGCATCACGCCCAGCGGACAGATGATGCTGCAATAGACACGTCCGAAAAGACAGGTCAGCATAACCAGCACAAACAGCACGCCGAAGTTCAGCGCCATCAGTGCCGGCAGAAACTGGATCTTTGCTACCCATCCGAACCAAAGGTTGATGCGCCAACTCACGCCGAGAAACAACAGCGTCACGGCGATATACACGAAGGCAGCGAGGAGTATTCGAATCTTACGTAACATAACTCCTTAATGTATTATGCCTCGCAAAACAGCGACGCACTCGTCAATACTTTCTATATTGGCAATCTGCGTGTCCATCGGGCACATACCCGACTTGTCGCGATTGAGGATCATCGGCACTTCTTCGGTCGCGAAAACCAGAACACCTTCTTTCTCGAATAACTCACGCGCAGGGGTGCAAATCAGGTTGGTGTGCACCTCTTTCACTCCGCCTACGATCATGATGGCTGCCGCGGATTTACCGATGACCTTATCGGCTGCCACAGCCCCGTCCAAACGTTCCGGTTGTTCGCTGATGAGTTGCAGCAAGTCCTGAATACCTCGGTTGGCGTGCGTCGTCAGTTCTCCGTTGTTATATACCAGTAGACTCAGTCCCTGCTCATTGAGCATGTCGAGCATCTGGAATCCTTCGATCGTCGCGCCGCGTAAGATGGCTGCACATTGCTCCGGTGTCTTGGCGTCCAGCAGTTTTTTCTCCATCGGACAGAGATCCGTGCCGTCCATATTCACCATCAGTGGAATCTCTTCCCGTGCATACAGCGGAATGCCGGCCGCTTCTAACATCTCCCGCGCAGGTGTGCTGACGAGCGGCGTGTTCACGCGCTTAACGCCGCCTTCGATGAGTAAACAGGCTGCGGCTTTGCCCACTCGTTTGTCGGCTACCACAGCGCCCTTCAAACGCTCGGGTTCTTCGGCTGTCAAGCGCAACAGGTCTTGCACGCCGGGCAAGCAATAGGTCGTAGTCTCACCATGGTTGTCGATGATCATACCCACGCCCTGCTCTTCCAGCGCGTTGAGCATCTTTTCTCCATCGTGTTTGCAGCCTGTCCATGTGATCACAAAGAGCGCTGCCAAAAATAGGTAGTGTCTCATAAGCGTATAATTCTGTAATGTGGTTTATAGGTGTTTCTGAATTGCTCGCTGTGCCGAACGGCTTGCTTATTGTTCGCCGCTTCACGCAGCAATGCCTGCAACTCCTCCTCCTGCCATGCCGGTTGTACCTCCAGCGCGATGCGCTCTATCTGTGCCCACTCCTCTGCCCAATGGTCATGAACGGCATTGTCCTTGCCGGCCGCCTCGATGAACAACTGCAATAACTCGTCTTCACTCATCTCGCCGTTGACAACCATCTCCAGGTTGATACGTTCAAACCGATGCCGAAAACCCGTAGGTTCGCGCAGCGGCATCCCTCTTTCACTCATTAATTCCTTCACTCTTTCATTCTCGAATTCCTTCAACTCATATCGCAGATACTTTCTCGCGGCAGCGGTGTCTTGCATCAGGTGCTCTGCACCGAAGAAATCCTGGTAGCAGGTCTTATACACGTCCTGCAGGTTCGCCTCCGGATATTGCGCTACCATCTGTTCGCACATGCTCCGCACGGCTGTTTCCGGAAAAGAATTCGTGCGAGAACACGCTAAAAGCGTGAACGGAAGAAGAAATATGAAAACAAGTTGTTTCATAACCATACTCAATCGGCTGCAAAGGTAGTAAAAAAAAACTACATCTCCAAGAAAATGCAAGAAAAAAAATCACAAAAATTTGCACATGTGCAATATTTGTAGTACTTTTGCAACGAAAAACAATCCTTATCATGAAACGCCTATCTTTCCTATTGATGCTTTCGCTGCTGATGCTGGCCTGCACCAAGCAGCAAGTGCCTTCTCCCGACAAGAGCCTGCAAGTCTCCTTCCGTCTGACGGAAGACGGTGCGCCGCAGTATAGCGTGACGCAAGACGGCATGACGGTGCTGGACTGGTCGCAGCTGGGGCTGGTGAGCGCCGACCAAGACCTGACGCGCGGTTTCCAACTCCTGCGTACGAGTACCTCGTCTTTTCAAGAGACTTGGGAAACCGTCTGGGGCGAAGAGCGTACGATCACGAATGAGCATCGCGAGTTAATCGTGTCTCTCCAACACCTTTCCGGCTTGCGTATGGATATCATCTTCCGTGCCTTCAATGACGGCTTCGCTTTCCGCTACGCTTTCCCGGAGGAGAGCGATAAGCCACTCATCATCACGGATGAAGCAACCGAATACCGCTTTGCGGCGAACCATGAGGCATGGTCGATTCCTTGGCGCACGGAGTATTACGAAGGGCTGTGGACCAAAGCACCGCTGAGCGAGAAACGCGATACCCTTTGTTCACCTATCACTATCGAACGTGCGGATGGCGGCTATGCTTTTGTGCACGAAGCGGCATTGACGGATTATCCGGCGCAGAACCTCTACATGCAGGATGGCGCCTTGCGGACCTACCTCACGCCTTGGCTCGAAGACGGCAAGACGACACCCGTCAAAGCTTATGAAGCCCTGCCTTTTGCTACGCCTTGGCGCTTCGTCATCCTTACTCGTGATCTAAAGGCTATGGTCGCTTCGCGAATCATGCTGAATCTCAACGAACCCTGCCGAATCGATGATACGTCTTGGATCAAGCCCATGAAATTCATCGGAATCTGGTGGGGTATGCACATGAAATCCATGACGTGGGAGCAAGGCCCGATACATGGTGCTACGACGGAGAACATGGCGCGCTATCTGCGTTTTGCGAAGGACCATAACATCCAAGCCGTGCTGGCCGAAGGATGGAACAAAGGTTGGGAGGATTGGCAGCATTTCTCCTTTACCGAACCCTACGACGATTGGGATATGGATTATCTCAGCCGCTTGGCCGACAGCCTGGGCGTACAGATTATCGGTCATAACGAGACCGGTGGAAATGCAGCCGATTATGAGGACGTGTTGGACGAAGCCTACGCCTACCATCAGGCACATGGCATCCATGCCATCAAGACCGGTTATGTGGCGCCGATCATCCGCACGAAGGACGGGCTGCAGTGGAACAAAGGGCAGTCGGGCGTGCGCCATTACCGCAAGGTCATCGAGACAGCCGCGAAATACCGTATCGCGATAGACAACCACGAACCTGTGATGCCGACGGGTCTGCAACGCACGTACCCGAACCTCATGTCGCAGGAAGGGGTACGCGGACAGGAATGGAACGCGTGGAGTCAGGATGGCGGAAGTCCGTGCGAACATGTGACGGTGCTGCCCTTCACGCGTATCATGGCCGGACCTGTTGATTATACGCCGGGCGTGTTCGCTTTTGAGAATCCCGTCATGCCGGGCACGCGCGTGCACTCGACCATAGCCAACCAGTTAGGTCTGTTCGTCTGCTTCTATAGCCCGTTGCAGATGGCGTGTGACCTGCCGGAGAACTACCTCAAGCACCCCGAGGCCTTCCGTTTCATCGAAGAAGTACCTTGCGACTGGGAGCGCTCGGAACTCGTGGACGGTAGGATAGGGGACTTCTGCGTCTTCGCGCGCCAGGAGCGGGGAACGGCGCGATGGTTCATAGGCGGTATCAACGATGAGCAAGAGCGTGAAGTGACCATTCCGCTTTCGATGCTCGATCCATACAAGACCTACCGCGCTAAGATCTATCGCGATAGTGATGATGCCGATTGGCAAACGAATCCGTACGGACTGGCGTACGAAGAAGCGGATGTGTGCCATACCGACACGTTCCATATGTGGATGGCCTCCGGCGGAGGATTGGCAATAGCGATAGAGGAATAGTGCAAAAACGATTTTTTTGCATAAAAATTTGCACATGTCAAAAAAAAGCAGTACCTTTGCAGCCGATTTTGCACCTATGAGCGAGCAGAACCACTATATCGTCGATCTGAAACGTCTGCCTGTTGGCACGCATCTATTTGATTTTCAGTTAGATAGCGATTTCTTTGCTTCCCTAGAGAAGTCGGAAATCCTGAGCGGCGAAGTGACAGCAAAAGCGGTGCTAAATCTCCGGGAGGAGGATTATCAGCTCAACATTGCGGTTCAGGGAACTGTCTTTGTTTTGTGCGAC
>JAEEGL014028649.1_pt1 | contig 12618 bp, 13 predicted proteins | sample 9134231 | NCBI WGS metagenome assembly JAEEGL01 (sample SAMN16246548, study PRJNA631951) | gut metagenome | biome: gut microbiome; feature: rumen; material: fiber-attached | host: Bos | place: Iran: Karaj | collected 2018-10
ATGGCGACCCGGAACGGGCTCGAACCGTCGACCTCCAGCGTGACAGGCTGGCGTTCTAAACCGACTGAACTACCGGGCCACATTTGGTGGGAACAACAGGGCTCGAACCTGTGACCCCATGCTTGTAAGGCATGTGCTCTAACCAGCTGAGCTATGCTCCCGAAACGCTCACTACAAGCACAATTCTCAAGCGGCGTGTTGTATAATACAACATACAGGCGGAAATGTCAAGGCGTTTTTCTGAATTTCCGCCGTTTTTTTCATCAGACTCCGCCGGAAAGGAAAAACAGCCTATCCTCGCCGCCATCGACCCTGCGCAGGGGAAGACCGCCGAACACCTGCGGTCGTGAAAAACCGGCCTCCTCCAGCATATGGACGATCATTTCCGGCGGATAGACATACTCCACATGTTCTTCCTGTTCCCTGCGCCATAGCTTACCGTCCCGGAGAAAGATATCCATATCGAAAATGCAGCTTTTGCGGTCCTCCTCCAGCTCGGCTCGCCATACGCAGTAAGCGTTATCCGTCTCCTCCGTATAGATTTCCCCGTCTATCCTCTCGAATTTTCCCGGGGTATTCAAATCGAACAGAAGGATCCCTCCCGGTTCAAGAAACAGGCGGATCCGGCGCAGTGCTTCCCGAAGCTCCTCCGGCGGCAGATAATTCAGCCCGTCCATGGAACAGATCGCTGCCTGCACAGTGCCATAGAGGTCTAATTCCTGCAGCGCCTGATTCAGGAACAGCGGTCGGAATCTGACCGGCTCCTCCGTTTCATGTGCGGCGGCAACGGCCAGCATATCGCAGGAAAGATCAACTCCAATGACTTCATAGCCCCGTTCCGCAAGAAGCCAGGATAGCCGACCGGTACCGCAGGCCAGGTCGAGTACGGTGCCGATCCCACGGGGGCGAAACAACTCATCGCAGCAATCCGCCCAAAGCCGGTATTCCTCTGCCGGCATCACCCGGTCGTAAAAACCGGCCAGGGAAACATAGGAGCTCAAGCCTGCGGCTCTCCTTCCCCATTCTCTTCGCTCTCCTCGCTTTTCTCCCCGTACAGCCGGGAGAAGGCGATCTGATAACCACCGGATCCATACTGCAGAGATCTGTTTACCCGGCTGATAATGGCGCTGCTGGTCCCGGAGCGTTCCATGATGAGGTTATAAATCAGCCCCTCGTTCAGGAGCTTGGCAACCTCATATCTCTGCTCCATTGCCATCAGTTCGGTGATGCTGCAAAGATCGGTAAAAAACGCTTTGCACTCTTCCTCGGTTTTCAGCGTGAGGATCGCCTTATACATGTCAGAATTCTGAATACGCCGGTTGCTCTTCTTCATGTCATATCCTCCGTGTGGTGTTTATGAACATTCAATTCGTTACTTCGATATCATTTATTTTATCACAAGAATCTATTTCTGTAAAGTATTAAAGTCATTTCCGCGTGTATTTCAGCATAATCAGCCCGGTCTGGATATATACTCTCTCATACGAAGGAAAGGAGGGGTAACGGAATGCCAACGGACGGATACGCCGAAGGGCGCGATCTGATACGGACGCGAAAGCTCTCACGCTGCTTTCTCCGCGGCGGAAAAGCGGTTGTCGATCTGAAAGCACAGCTCCCGGAGATAAGGGGCGCTGTCCTTCTGAATGCCTATTACGAAAGATTTTTCCGACAGCTGACCGAATACTGTACAAAAAGGCTTGTACCGGAGCTGCCTGAGCGGGAACAACCGCTGGAGCTTGAACTGACTTATCAGATACGACTCATAACTCCGTCGCTTCTGAGTCTCACCCTTGAACTGATCCGCCGGGACGGACGCACGATACCTGCGGCACGTTTCGGAGCCGTCTGGTCCAGATCTGCGGGCATACCGCTCTCTCTTCGGTCTTTTTTTCCCAAGCCCGCCGGTTACCGCCATCGCCTCCGTGCATGGATCCGCACCCAGGCACTGGAACGGCTCCGTTCGGGCCGCTGTCTCTATGATCCCGGTCAGGTGGTTCAGGCAGACAGGCTCTTCTCCCCACGAGATTTTTACGCTGCAGAGAAAGGCCTCGTGCTGTTCTTCCCTCCCCTTACTCTGGGCAGCGCGGCGGAGGGAATACCGGAGTTCCTGCTGACCTGGGATCCCTCCGGTCCAATACTGCCGGAAATCTAAGGCTCTTTCCCCTTGCCAGCATCATCCCGGGGTGCTATACTGTGCAATAACGGCTGCAGGCTGCAGCCGTGACGCACAGAAGCAAAGGAGAAACCCATCCATGAAACGCATGCTCACTTGCCTGCTGTTGCTGCTGGCCCTGCTGCTGTGCGCAGCTGCCTGCGGAAAAGCAGACGATTCCCCGGCGGACGCATCCTCAGCAGAGACAACATATCCTCATGAGGAAAGCACTGCCGGCGTCCCAACGGTCAGCGCAGAGCCGGAAAGGACTCCGGAACCCACCGCGGAATCTACGGAAGCTCCCACGGAAGAACCAACGGCAGAACCTTCGTCGCTGCCGTCTTCCGATCCAGAGCCGGAAATCAGTTTTGACCCCGTACCGGATCCCACGCCTCCGCCCAATAGCGAATATGCCCAGATCGACACCCATTCCCCCGCCCTTCTCCGGGGTACTGGAGATATGGGACAGGAGTACATCGACAGCATCACCTTCCTGGGTGACTCCACCACTTACGGCCTCAAGGCTTACGCCGTTCTGACAGACGGGAAGAACACCAAGCAGGTCTGGACTCCTACCAACGGCACACTCACCCTCTCTTATCAAGGCTTTGTGGATATCTGGTATCCGGACGATGAGGTCGAGATCAGTATCCGCGCGGCGGTGGAACGGAAGAAGCCGGAGCGTATGATCATCACGCTGGGGGTAAACGGCATCTCCTTTATGGACAAGGAGTATTTCATCAGTGAATACACTGATCTGGTCACCTCCATCCAGGAGATAAGCCCCGACACCCAGATCATCCTTCAATCCATCTTCCCTATCGCTTCCAACTATGAGTACCAGAGAGACATCAACAACAAGAAGATCTGCGAGGCCAACACCTGGATCCTGTCTGTCGCGGAGAATACGGGCACGAAGTATCTGAACACCTATACCGTACTGATCGGGGAAAACGACTACATGATCGACAATTATCAGAACGGGGATGGACTGCATCTGAACGAAGTAGGCTTCAAGGTCGTCCTGGACTACATCCGGACCCACGGATATCCCGATACGGAGGAATGAAAATATGAAAATGAAACGTCCTTTCGCCGCGCTTTTGTTTATCAGTCTTCTGCTCTGCCTCTGTGCCTGTGGAGCCAAGTATCGGGATGACGTGCCCTTGAGCCGTATCACTGCCGTGATCGATGCCCGAATGGGAGCCGATTCCCTGGAAGAAATGACTTCCGGTTTTGTTTCCGGATCCATGCATCTGGATCCCAACAGTTTCGGCGGATATGTTGTAAAAATCAACAAAAAAGGGGTCAATATTGATGAGTACGGCGTTTTCCGTACGCCGGAAAACGGCAAGCCTTCCGAAGTCAAGGATGCCATCGACGGTTATCTCAAGATGCGGAGGGATACCTGGATGAAGGAATACATGCCGGAGGAAAAGCCCAAGCTGGACAAGGCTGAGGTTAAGGTATACGGCAATTACATTCTGTATGTGATCGCCGACGATGAGGTGCGCAGCAATCTGTATAACGATCTGGAAAAGCTTCTGAAAAAATAAAGAAAACCGAAAAGCGCCGGAATAATATCCCGCCTCCCGCAAAGAATACCATCGACGATATTCTTACGGGAGGCGTTATTATGAAGATCAGATCCATAGTCGCCTGTCTTCTCTGCCTGCTGCTCACCGTCGGCACCGTCGGCGCAGTAGAGGTGGAAACCGTCAGCGTGACGAAGGAAACGGAAACGGCAAACCTGGCGCCCATCGCGGAAAACCTGGAACTGCGGACCTACCGGGAGACATCTGTGGGCGGCACCCTTCAGGCCGTAGACCCGGAAGGTGACGCGATGACCTTCCGGCTCTGCGAAGAGCCCAAAAAGGGTACGCTGATCCTGAAGGGAGCAAACTTCGTTTATACTCCGGATCCGAAAAAAAAGGGCAAGGACAGCTTCACCTATACGGCCGCCGATTCTCACGGGAATGTATCCGCAGAAGCAAAGGTCACGGTAAGCATTGAAAAGCAATCCGGCAAAATCTGTTATGCTGACCTGGAGGGAGATCCCCTTGCCTATGCTGCCCTTCGCCTTGCAGAGGAAAATGTATTCACCGGAGAGAAAGTGGGCTGTTCCTGGTGCTTCTCCCCGGATCGGGAGGTCACGCGGGGCGAATTCCTGACCATGTGCGCCTCCATGACAGGCATGCAGCCCCTGGACGGCGTGACCAGAACAGGCTTTTATGATGATGAGGGTATCGCCCTCTGGCTGAAACCCTATGTTTCCGCGGCGCTCATGTGCGGCGTCGTGCAGGGCAGCGCCGGGGACAGCGGCCGCATCGTCTTCGACCCGGAGCGAACCATTACCGCAGCGGAGGCCGCGGTGATGCTGAACAGCTTTCTGCTGATCACCGATTCCACCAGCATCTCCGCATCGGAGAATGTCCCGGTCTGGGCCGCGAAGGCCGTTGGCAATCTCTCGGCATGTGATATCTATCCCTCCGGCTTGCGCGCAGAACGTTCCATGACGCGCAGGGATGCGGCAGCGATGCTCAGCGCTGCGATGGATGCATGCTCCGACAGGAGCAGGAGCATCAGAAGCATCTGGGCGGAATAATAAAAGCCCGGGATGGCGCTGCCATCCCGGGCAAATCTCATCCTTTTCTCTGCAATCCTTCGACCGCAGATCGCTCCGGTGTAATATACAGAGTGCGGTAATTGGTGTAGATCACCATTCCGGGCCGTGCTCCAGCCGGCTTACGTACAAACCGGACCTGCGTATAATCCACAGGCACATTTGCGCTTTCCCTCCCCTTGGAGAACCACGCTGCCAGCAGAGCCGCTTCCCGCAGCGTTTCATTGTCATCGGGATCGCATACGGCAACCACATGCGCACCGTGGGTTTTTTGCGCATGCAGCCAGAAGCTGTGCTTATCCGCCTGGTGCAGGGTAAGCCAGTCGTTCTGCAGATTATTCCTGCCCACCAGGATCGTCGCTCCCCGGGAGGAGAGATAGCGCATCGGCTGTGGTGGGGGCTGCTTCTTTCGTTTTCCGACGTTCTCCCGCAGATATCCCTGCTCTGTCAGTTCCCTCCGGATCTCTGCGAGATCCCGTTCCCCGGCGGCCAGATCAAGCTCCTCCAGCACGCTTTCCAGGTATTGAAGCTCCTCTTCGGCCTCCAGGATCTGACCGGCCAGGACCTTTTCCGCATTTTTTGCCTTGGCGTAAAGTTTATAGTAGTGGGCGGCATTCTGCTGAGGCGAAAGCCTTGGATCCAGGGGTATACGGACCGTATCGCCCTCCTCCGAATAAAAATCCTCCGCCTCCAACTCCCGCTGTCCCCGAGACATGCGAAACAGGTTAGCTTTGATCAGATCTCCCCATTGCCTCCAGGTTTCCCGTTTTGCTGTAGCCTGCTGCTCTTCGGTGCGGAGCGTCAGCTTCCTCGCCGCTCTGTCCCTTCGGGCCTTGACCAGCTTCACCAGGGTCTGGCTGCGCTGATTCTGCCGTTCAAGGCGCTCTCTTTCCGTATAAAACGCATCCATGAGAGTGGAATAATCCGGATAGATTTCCTGCTCCCATACTCCACGGTATTGCTGCAGGGAGACACAATATAGTTCTGTCGGCTTCTCCCCGTTTTTGATCATGACCGGCTGAAAGGTCTCCCGTATCGATGCCAGCGCACGCAGGATCGCTTCGCCGCTGAGGGAAGAAACGGGACTGTCTGATGCGCCCGTGGCTCTGCAGACCAGTTCCCTCGACAGGAGTGGGGACAAACCGGCAACCGTGGATACCAGCCAAAGATCACCGGGCCTTTCCCCGTCCGCCGCGGTCAGAAGGTCATCCAGCTCCTGTGCGCTCATGCGGAAGAAGTCCGGCTTTTCCTGCCTGGGAGGAAGTGCGTAATAGAGGCCCGGAAGCAGCTGCCGCTTGACGCTTTGCTCCGCGTCGATCCGCCGGAGACAGTCGATGATCCGTCCGTCGCCGTCGATGAGGATCAGATTTGCCGCTCGGCCCATCATCTCCACAGCCAGAGTCTTTTCCGAAGGAACGCCCAACTCATCCAGGCAGGCAAAACGCATGAGATACAGCCGGTCCATATCCGGCTGCTCCAGCGCCGTGAGCCTGCCGCCGGTAAGATGCTTCCGCAGGAGCATGCAGAACATAGGCGGTTCTGCGGGATTCTCCCTCCCGCCTGCGGTCACATGTACCCGGGCAGATCCGTTGCCGGCACTCACCAACACCCGACAGGGTCCGTTTGGTCCTCGCATGGAGAGAAAGAGCACATCCTTTTCCGGCTGCTGGATCTTGTCGATCCTGCTCCCCAGAAGCCGGCTCCTGAGCTCCGCCGCCGCTGCGGAGAGGAAAAGGGAATCAATCGGCATAGCAGCCCTCCAGGATCATCCGAAACAGTGCGCTGACCCGGTCCGTTCTGCCCATAAGATACAGATAGCCGAACAGCGCTTCCAGGCCGGTCGCCTCATGGTATTCCCCGACCTTGGCATGCCTGGGCAGAGAGTTTACCCGGGCATTCCGCCCCCGGTGAAAGACCGACAGTTCTTCCTCCGTCAGAGCGGGCAGGATCTGCTGCATATCCCGGGACTGAGCCCCAGCATTGACCATAGCCACTGCAGCTTTATGGAGTTCCACGGCGGTCTCGCTCCCCTTTTCTGCCAGATACAGCCGCACCAGCAGTTCAAAAACCGCATCGCCGACATGGGCCAGGGCCAGGCTGCTCATGGCATTCACCTGTGCTTTGGACATGAACGGCTGCAAACAGTCCCTGTCAGCCATCTACGAACCATTCTCCTTCCCGACGGTATAGTCTGCCATCCGCATAAAGCTCATTCTGGATCTGGATCCTGACCCCCTGATAACCGCCCACGCCGATTGCGGTCGCAGCCATCGCCTCCGCAGCCAGGGTACGCTGCTGCTCGCTGCCGGACAGGAATTCCAGACTCACCTGGATGGTGCATATACGATCCTGAGCTTCTACCCCCAGAAGTCTGGTCCCCTCCGGTATCGGACTGCGGTATCCCCAAGTGTGGTCAAGCGAAAGCAGCATCTCGATGGCACATTCTGTCATGGTAAAGGTATCGGGATACTCATGGTCATCCGTAGGGATCGGGACGGCGATCAGTTTGCCGTTCGCTGCCTCCAAATACAGATCCACCACAAACCATCCCCATTTCATCAGGACGGGATAGGTAAACTCCTCCGCCCTGGACAGGGGCGAGGACAGGCCAATGTAGGAGTATTTCTCCAACTGTCGTCCTTCTACCGTGATCTGCACCAGATCCACCCCCGGCAGCGACGTCATGGTATCCACCAGGGCATAGATCATCAACCGTTCCGATACGGGAGACGATGACCGTCCCCGGTAAAACGCTTCCGAGAGATCCACCGTACAGACCCCGCCGGAAATGCGTACGCCCAGCAGCTCTGTCCCCTCCGGCACTGCTGCGGTCGCATCGCTCCTCTGGGGACCGCGGAGCAGCTCCTCCACCGCATATTCTGCCAGGGGTTTATCCTGGGCGATCGTCAGTTGTCTGCGTTCGGACAGGAGACAGCTTCTGTCCGCCGCCGGGAACCAAAGCTCCAGCTCCGCCTGATGATCGCTCTGGTCTGCGCTTTCCCACAGCAGGATATCCTGAGTCAGTCCAGGTTCCATGGTTTTCCCCTCTACGGAGATCGTCACCCGATCCACTTCCTCGAGGCTGCACAGAGTCATGACCAGACAACAGCGCACCAGGGTCTTCTGCACCGGAGCCAGGTTCAGATAGGCGGCGGTAAGATCCACCGTGATCTCCCGGCCTTCCAGACTATACGTATTGATACGTACCTCCGGAGGAAATGCGGAGTGCATCTTTGTCTTCTCCTCCGGATCCTCCGTCAGCCGCACCAGAGCCTCATGGAGCAGGTCCCCCCGATGTGCGGCGGTATAGGTGATCCTTCCGACGGCGCTTCCGCTGTCAGTCCCCTCGGCTGGGGCCAGAAAATATACCTCGACGCTGGGTTCGTCCTCCCTGTCATCCAGAGAGGCACAGCCTGCGAGGAGCAGCAGGATCAGCAGCAAGAAAAACCAATGTTTCATGTACGCTCTCCGTGTCCGTCCGGCTTCACCAGGGGCAGCATCACAGAAAACCGCATTCCGCAGTTTTCCCTTCGCACCGCACTGACCCTGCCGCCGTGTTTCTCTACTGTTTCCTTCACGATGCTCAGACCGAGGCCGCTGCTTCCCTCATCTCCCCCTGTACGGGATTCATCCACCCGATAGAACCGGTCAAAGATATGGGGCAGCTTTTCCTCCGGAATGCCGATGCCCGTATCGTCCACCAGAAGGCAGGCTTCTCCCTCCTGAGCATACAGCAGCACCAGCACCTGCCCTTCCGGCACATTGTATTTGATGGCGTTCTCCACCAGGTTGAAGATCACCTGATGCAGGGCGTCCGCATCTGCCATGACCACGCAGCCCCGGTCCAGCTGACACTCCAGCTTGACGCTGCGCTCCTCCGCCAGCGGCCGGAGCATTTTCATCGCTTCTTCCGCCAGTCTCCGCAGATCCACCCTCTCCAGCTTTGCCTCGTTGGGGTTATTCAGCCGGGTAAGCTCCAGCAGGCGCTGAGTCACCCGACGGAGGCGTTCCGCTTCCCGGCCGATATCGTAAACGAACTCCCGTACCGTAGAGATGGGCATCCCGTCTGTCTGCACGATGCTGTCCGCCAGCAGGGTGATTGCCGCCAGAGGGGTCTTCAGCTCGTGGGAAGCATCGGACACGAAACGCTGACGCATCGTCTCCGTCTGCTGGAGCCGGTCCGCCAGAACATTGACCTCCCGGCTCAGCTGTTCCAGCGCGTCGCTGCCCCGGACATTGGTCCGGGTGCGGTAATCTCCTTCTCCCAGCCTTCGCATGGAATCCAGGATCTTGCGGATCCGTCCGGTCATGAGCAGGGACAGGACCACCGCCAGGAGCAGCGCCGCTGCGATCACTGCACCGGATATACGCTCCAGGATCCTCTGCAGGTCCGTCACCAACGCTGCCTGCTCCGTATCGTGTTCGTACAGATAAACGGCTCCAATGGTATTTCCCCGGGTCACCACCGGAACGCAGGCCTTCCCGGTCAGGACGCCGTCCCTCAGCTTTGCGGAAAAGACGTTTTTCCCCTCCAGAGCCAGGATCACCTCGGAAAACAGCACGAAATGACCTCGGCTCGAGGGACCGTCCACCGAGTCGTATACTACGCGCGCCTCCTCATCCGTGACGATCACACGATCGACCTCTGCATCATCCAGGAGTTCCAAGACCTTTTGCACCTCATCTGAACGCAGGGTGTTCAGGGAGGAGAGTGAGGACGCGATCAAAGAGGCCTGGTTCTGCATGGTGCTGCTCTTGCTCTCAAAGAGCAGATCCCGATACCGGATCACCGGGATCACATTGATAAAGGCCAGGCAGAGGAGAATAACTGCAAAATAGCTTACAGCATATTTCAGCTGTAAGCCATATTGCAGCATGATTCTTTTCCGTTTAGTCTTTAAAGTAATAGCCGACACCCCACTTGGTCATGATCTTCTTGGGAGAGGCAGGCTCCATTTCCATTTTTTCTCTCAGTCTCCGGATATGCACGTCGACCGTACGGATATCGCCCTGGTATTCCGCACCCCAAATCAGCTTCAGCAGATTCTCCCTGCTGTAAACCTTGCCGGGATTCCGCATGAGCAGCTCGACCAGATCGAATTCCTTTGCGGTGAGCTCTACCTCCTGGCCATCCCGGTAAGCCACGCGGCACTCAGGGTCGATGCGAACAGTACCGCTTTCCAGGATGCCGCCCTTACCCTCCTCATCCCGGGTGCCCCGTCGCCGCAGAAGCGCCCGGACCCGGGCCTTCAGTTCCAGGATGTTGAAGGGCTTTGTCACATAGTCGTCCGCGCCGTACTCAAAGCCGATGATCTTGTCGGTATCTTCGCTGCGGGCAGTGAGCATGATGACCGGCACCTTGGAGAAGGTCCGGATCTCCATGCAGGCATCCAGCCCGTTCATTCTGGGCATCATGAGGTCCATGATGACCAGGTCAATATTTTGGTTGCGTACCTTCTCGACCGCCTCAATGCCGTCGTAAGCGGTCTCTACCTCATATCCTTCATTCTCAAGGTTGAATTTGATTCCCTTTACCAGGAGCTTCTCGTCATCCACAACCAAAACTCGCATCTATTACCTTCCTTTTCTCTTTTCTTAGTCTGCGGTGATCCTGTCCCGCAGCGATACATAGATCTTCTCATCGATGCCGTCTACATCCATGATCTCATAAGGAAAATGAAACGGTCCGTTGATCCGCCGGTATTCCACGATCCTTTCCGCCAGCGTGGGGCCGATCCCAGGGAGCGCAGCCAATTCCTTCCGCGATGCTGAATTGAGATTCAGGCGATCCCCCGTTGCGGGCAGCGGCGTCTGTTCAGTGATCAACGTCCGTCCGGTATCGATGGTCAAGGTCCCCATTTTCTGCCGCAGGAGCATACGTCCGAAAAAGAGACCCACGCCCAAACACAAGACACCCACCAATGCGATCAGGCAAAAATGCTTCAGGATCCAAGCCGATCTGCCCTCTCGCACCGGTATACGCTCTCCTTTGTCCATAATTCCTATTTTTATATATAATAATATCTCATATTTTCTCTTGCAATTCAAGTCTCATCTTTGCTATATTTACAGTAGATTAGCATGATTTTTTGGTGATTGCCATGAACAGATCCAAACCTCGTTTTCTGCTCCCCGTGCTGTTGGCTGCAGCCCTGTTTCTGCAGCTCAGTTTTCCTGTGTCCGTATCCGCCGCTACGGAACCGCCGCAGTTGGATGCCCGCGCAGCCGTTCTGATGGATGCGGAAAGCGGCGACCTGCTGTATTCCCTTCAGCCGGATGATCCGGTCTACGCTGCCGGACTCACGGTGATGATGACCGCACTGCTTGCCGCAGAAGCTGTGGAGGCCGGGAAGATCTCCTATACCGATATGGTCGTGGCGACGGATTCCGTCCACACAGATATTTCTCCGGATGCTGCGATCCAGGATATTGAACCCGGTGAGAGCATGAGTCTGCAGAATCTGCTTTACTGTGCGCTGATCGGTTCCGGCAACGATGCCTGCAATGTCATCGGCACCCATGTGGGGGAAGGCAGCCTCTCCCGATTTGTTGAACTGATGAACGCCAGGGCCAAGGAGCTCGGATGTAAAGACACCCATTTCGGCAACACCCATGGTCTCCCTCATTCCGGCCAGCAGACGACCGCCCGGGATATGGCCCGCATCGCTTCGGCTTTTGTCAAGCATGAGGAACTCATGAATATCGTCAATACGATCTCCTATGAGGTCCCGGAGACCAATCTTTCCGGCGTACGCCGCCTCAGCAATCCCAACTACATTCTCCGTTCGGATTATACCCGCTACTACTACTCCTATGCCAGCGGCATCAAGAGCAGCTATACGGATGAGGCAGGCTTTTGTCTGGCCTCCGCGGTAAAGACGGACGACTCCTATGTGGTCTCCATCGTGCTGGGCTGCGTATCCAGGGAGTCGGAGAGCGGCTTTACGGATATCCAGAGCTTTGTGCAGACGCGTACCCTGTTCCAGTGGTTCAGCCAGAATTACGGCCTGCGGGAGATCGTGAATCCCATGGCGCCGATCCATGAAGTCAAGGTTGAACTGGGTGAAGGCTCGGATACGGTCGTAGTCTGTGCCGACGGCAGTCTCTCCCTCTTCCTCCCCAACGATCTGGTCATCGCGGATCACTACAAGCGCAATGTAAAGATCTATAGTGAACAGCCCGGTGCAGAACCTCTGCAGGCCCCCGTCGAACGGGGCCAGGTGCTGGGTGAGATGACCGTTACGGACGATGAAGGAAAGATCTACGGTCCTTATAAGCTCGTTGCCAATACCAGCATCACCATTTCCCGTTTTTCCATGCTCCAGCACAAATTGAAGGAAACCTTTTCCAAGCCTTTCTGGAAATACGTCGTTTGGGGGATCCTCGGACTGATCCTCATCTATGCTATCCTGGTGATCCGGTACAATGTGATCCGGGCACGGCATCGGAAGATGCGCCGCAAACAGCGCCGGGATGAAGCGCGCAGCAATTCAGGCCGCTGATCGCCTCTTCCCTGATCCAAGAAATTATTTTATCTTTACCCTTGACAAATCTGCAAAAGCGGGTATAATGACAAGCGTGTCTAGCGGGATTGTGTAAGGGTAGCACAGCGGACTCTGACTCCGTATGTGAGGGTTCAAATCCTTCTCCCGCTGCCATGAATTAAGAAAACCGCTCAACCGTTTGGTTGGGCGGTTTTCCTTGTGGTTGAGCCGTTTACGCCGCCTTTTATTGGAAGGTTGTCTTTCACAAAAGGAAGGATTATTACCACACAGAAAGCTGTTTTTCTTCGAAAATGCTAATGAAAAAGGGAGCCGGGTTCCCGGTCCCCTTTGGATGAACC
>JAEEGL014199563.1_pt1 | contig 12618 bp, 7 predicted proteins | sample 9134231 | NCBI WGS metagenome assembly JAEEGL01 (sample SAMN16246548, study PRJNA631951) | gut metagenome | biome: gut microbiome; feature: rumen; material: fiber-attached | host: Bos | place: Iran: Karaj | collected 2018-10
GCATAGCATATTATGCGGTTCCGGCGGATCTGGAAATCATCGGGGTCATATGTCTTCATGTCTTTTAAGCTGACGTGGCGGTAATACATCATGTTCTCAAAAAGGAACCGCATCGCGCGGGTCTCGCCTTCCATCCGGCGTTCGATGACCTCTCTTACGTCACCGTCGTGTTCAAGCATCTCCGCGTCGCCGGTGTCGGACCAGTCGTAGATCCACTGGTTGAAAATGATAGCGTCGGCCTTTTTCGGGAAGAGTATACGATAGATCTCGGAGGCCCTTTTCCGCGCCTGATCCATATACACGTCCGGGGTGTCTCCTGTGCCGAGCTCGCACCGGAGCGCGAATGGATTGCTGTAGAAATAAGGCTGGAGATAATCAAAGGACCTGTCCAGTATCAGAGTTTCGACCATGCTTTTCATAATTTGCCTCACGCCTTCTCCCATTTGTATCCGGGAGCCGGTTCGATGCTGTCGAACACCTGCCAGAGCCTGTCGCGGAGGCGCCAGTAGAGGTCTTCGTTCATCTCGCTGACGGCTCCTTCGCGGCCGTATGCCGCGTAGAGGAAGAAGCGGCCGGGAGCGCGTCGGGTGCCGTCGCGGGCGGGCGGCGGGGCGCCGGGATCCGGCTGCGCGCCGGCGGATCCCGTGAGAGTCCCGAGGAACTCGGTGAAGTCGTCGGGCCGGCGGATCCTTGTCCGGCGGCACCGCAGACTTACCAGGATCCCGCTGCAGGCGGGGTCGTCCTCGGCGAGGAGGACGATGTCGGCGCGGCGCGGGCCGCGCTTTACGCCGATCAGATCCTTAAATCTGTCCGGAATTTCAAATGAATACCGTTCTCCGGAGTATTTCAAGGTGATTTTTCGCCTTCTTTCGCCTGTTCCGCCTTCTTCCGGGGGAAGGGGATCACGGTCCCGATGGCCCCGGTCGGGCAGGCTCCGATGCAGTCGCCGCAGCGTATGCAGTCGACGCTGTTGAGCCGCCGTCTTACCGGGATCGACAGCTCGCATGCCTTCTCGCACGCCCCGCAGTTCGTGCATTTTTCTTCGTCGAACCTGTATCTGTAGAGCGCGAAGCGGTTGAAGAGCCCGTAAAGAGCTCCTAGCGGGCAGAGATATCTGCAGAAGGGCCGGAATATCATGACCGACGCGATGACGGACAGGACGAGTATCCCGAGCTTTACGAAGAAGAGAGTTCCGACCGACGCGCGAAGGCCGCTGTCGGCGATGACGAGCGGGATGCCGGCTTCAAGCGTTCCGGCCGGGCAGACATATTTGCAGAACCAGGGGTCGCCTGTGCCGAAGGCGTCGGAAACGGCCGCCGGCAGGATGATCACCATAACTGCGAGAACGAGATACCGGATATAGCGGAGGACGCTTTCCCCGGGCAGTTTTTTCAGTTTTTTGAAGAACGGTATCCTGTGCAGAAGGTCCTGCAGCAGGCCGAACGGGCAGAGGAATCCGCATACCGCCCGTCCGAGAAATGCACCGAAAACGGTGATCATCCCGAAAGCGTACAGCGCTACGCGGTACTGTCTTGATGTCAGTGTCGCCTGAAGCGCGCCTACCGGGCAGGACAGCAGCGCCCCGGGGCAGGAATAGCAGTTCAGTCCGGGCGAGCAGAGTATCTTCGTCGGTCCGGTGAAGATCCTCCCCTTCGCAAATCCCGAAAGGTATCCGTTCGAGAACACCGAGAAGCCGATCTGTATCCACCGGCGCCTGCCCGCCTTCTTCAGTTTCTTGCTTTTCATACCGCCCTCAGCCGAGGCCCATGCACTCGGTGCAGATCCGCACCGCCTTCGCAAGTACCGTCCCCGCCTCTCCGCGCAGCGCCCCAGCGATGATCAGGGCGGCGCCCAGTGCGGCTATGACGACCGCCGCGGCGGTCTTTGCCTTTTCCGGCGTCTTCATTCCCCGAGTCCCGCGAGTATCCCGTCGATCAGTTCCGACCATTCGGCCCCCGAGCGCGACCCGACGACCGCCGGCGCGACCTCGCGGCCTTCGGCGTCGACGAAGAAGGTCGTCGGAACGTACTGCACGCCGCATACCGATCGCATGCTCGCTGACGGTATCAGATGAATGTACGGCGAGCCCGTCTCCGACACGATGGCCTTTGCCTCCGATACGTTCTTTTCGATGCGGCTCCAGTTCCCGTCGACCGTGTCGACGACCACGCCTACGATCTGAACGCCCTTTCCGGCATAGTCGCTGCTCACCGAGGCGAGCTCTGGCATCTCGCGGATGCAGGGGCCGCAGAACGTCGCCCAGACGTTTATCACGCTCAGCTTCTTTCCGGCGAGGATCGTCTGATCGACCGTCGAGCCGTCAAGGGCGTTCGCGGTGAACGACGAGAGCAGCCCGGTCCCGCCGGGGACCGCCGTCGCCGACGTCGCTGCCGTGTTACCGCCTCCCCCCGCGACGCATCCGGCGGCGGAGAGGAGAAGAAGCGTCATGGCGGCAAGCGCCGCGACGGTCCGTGCGGTCTTATGTTTTGTCATCATTTTTTCCTCACTGGTTGCGGTCGTGCACCGGTCAGCCGGCTTTGCTGAATGAAACGGATGACGCGTATTTTTCTATCCGGCCGTCGAACTTGTTCCCGGCGGAAGATTTCGTTAAAAACTGGACCAGCCAGAATGCTTCGTCGCTTCTGAAGACGTATGTCCTGTTGCGGATCGACGTTTTCGTGCTCTCGTCGGCGGTGACGCGGTCGTACCAGACAAGACTGCCGTCGGTCTCCTTCTTCACGCTTTCTGCTTCAATTCCGTTGATCTCCCAGACGGTCTTCAGATAATCGTCGACGGTGTATTCCAGAAGCCAGGGGTATTCGTCAAACCGATCTTCGATCACTGCCGCGATGACATCTTTCGACGTGTAGTACGCAGTGCTGCTGACGTTTTCCCGCTCGACGAACTTGTCGGTCAGTTCTATGCTCATTCCGTCGCAGACGAAGCGCTTCGGATTTCCCGGAGAGTTTCTGATAAAATGAGGAATCAGTCCGACAGCCAGTCCGACGATCAAGGGAACGACGAAGAGCAGAAGCAGCGCTTTCGTGTTTCTTTTCTTTCTGTCCGCGGTCTTTTCGCCGCTGTCGTTCGAAGAAAGAATGAAGGCGTTTCCGTGCATGGGATCGTATCTGTTCCGGCCTTCAAGGTAAACATCGTCTGTCCCTTCCGGGATCACGGTGCTGTCATTGTAGATCTGCGTTCCTGCAACCAGGTAGAGCTTGGCGGACTGCTCTGAGATCTCATAGATCTCCGTTTTTCCGTTACCGAGCAGTCCCAGCAGTCTGCACGCGTCGCCGCAGACCGTTTTGTCGCCGGCGGGGTCTGTAATGAATACGCTGACTTTCCCCATGCATCCGACGAATGACCCGGTCCTTTTGATCGTAAGATGTCTCATTTCTGTTCTGATCCTTTCCCGGCAGTTTGCTGCCGCCTGCCACCTGCCTCCTGCCGTTTGCTTCTTAAAACCCCTGTCGAAAAGCTGCCTTCAGGTGCCGCCGGAGCCGCAGGTGAACTCCGCATTTTGAATTGTCTTACAAAACAGAATTATAACATATATGCATAGTAAAGTCAAGCGGAAGCGGCGAAGCTGCTGCAGCCCCCCGAAAAAACCCTCTTGTATTCTCACGCTCTCCGTGATATAATTATTCGACTCAGAAAAGAATTCACTTCATTATTATCTTTTACAAGCGGGGAAAAAAGAATGAAAAAAACACTTTCCGCCATTGCCGCGCTCATGATCGCCGCGCTTTTCACCGTCTTTCCGGTCCTCCCGGCGGCCGCGGAGAAGGGCGATATCCAAAACGTAAAGCTCTCCCCCGACGGCGCGCTCACCTGGGATCCATACCCTGGCGCGACGCGGTACTGGATAATCATGGACACCGGCTCGTTCGAGCCTGAAGGCACGTCAGCTGATCTTGCCGCCTTTGCAAGGAGGATAAAACTGCCCAGCGGAAGCTACTCCTTCTCGATCGTTGCCTGCAGCGACAGCTGGGAGAACCTCTCAAACACCTACCACGGGACCTATGAATACACCGCCCGGATAGGCCTCCCCGCCGTCACAAACATGCGCTGGGACGGAAAGACGGCGAGATGGGACGCTGTCGAAGGGGCAGTCGGATACAACCTCTACCTTTTTGTCCGGGATCAGAGCAGGGGCGTCTATTACACCACCGACCTCTTTATCGACTTTTCCGACAGCACCGATCTCAGGCTGGGGACCGAATACCGGTTTTCCGTTATGGCGATAGCCGAAGGAGACAACGACAACGGCCCGCTTGAAGGATTCAGCGAAACGATCCTCGGATGGTATGAATTCAGGGAAATAGACAACGTCAGACTCGAAAACGGCGTCCTGTCCTGGGACCCCTATCCGGGCGCGACGCGGTACTGGCTCATAATGGGGAACGGAGGCTCCTACGAGCCCGACGGTACGTCGATCAACCTGGCTGCTGCAATCGGCGCCGATGGGATCGAAGGAAAGGCATACAGCTATAACCTCGTCGCCTGTCGCGACAACTGGACCGAGCTCTCGCTCCATATGACCGGGAAATACGTCTTCAGCAAGGCCGATCTCGCGCAGGTTGAGACGACAGCCGAAGTCACGACAGCCGAAGTCACGACGGCAGAGGTCACAACAGCCGAAGTAACCACCCACGAAGTCACGACAGCAGAGGTTACGACCGCAGAAGTCACGACTTCAGAGATAACTACAGCCGAAGTATCAAGCTCCGGGGCAACGACAGCTGACATAACGTCAGCCGAGGTATCGGCCTCCGAAGTCACGACATCCGGGGCATCGACCGCCGAAGCTTCCGAAGCCGCGTCCGGCACCGCCGGGAGCACCTCACGTCGCGATCCCGAGGAGACGAAAGCCCAAAGCCGGGATAATGACGATGCTCTGAAGCGCATGAGGACGTTTAAAGCCGTCTTCTTCGCCGTCACCGGTGTCGCCGCCGCCGCGGCTGCGGTGACCGTCATCACGCTTATCGTTGCAAGAAAGAAAAAGAAGTAAGAAGTAATACCGCGATCCGCCGACAAAACAGATCAGGCGAAATAATATCCGGCTCCCGTGAGAGAAGCCGGATATTATTTCTATATAATTCTGCTTTTTTGGATGAAGGGTCTGTCAGCAGCGCGGCAGGCGCGAACAGTTTTTCATATTCCGCATATCTGTATGCCCGTGACAGGCTCAGGAGGTCACAAAGAAAGGGCGGTTTTTACAAGTTCCATCAGTTTCTCCTGCTTTTTCGGAGGAAGGGTCGCGAACAGCTCAAATGCCTCCCGCGCGATCCGTGTGCAGTCCGCGGTCTCGTGCGTTTCTGTCTGTTCAAAAAGGGAAGAGATAGCGATCCCGAGTCCGCCCGCGATCTTTTGGATACTCTCTATGGTAGCGTTCTTTTCGCCACGCTCCAGCTGACCGATGTATGACGGATGGAGGCCGCACCGTTCAGCAAGTGTTTCCTGACTTAGTTGTGCCGCCAGGCGGGCAGCCCGAAGCCTCTTTCCGATTATTTGAGATAGTTCGGACATTTCTTATTTCCTGCCTAAAAGTGAATGTTAATTACTCATTATAAGAAAAATGAACTTTTTTGCAATAGACTATTGATATTTTTTTGTAGATATGGTATACTATAAATTGTATTATGTATCACTGTCGGCAGATTGTTTGGTGCTGAACAGAATACAATCTGTCTATTTCCACATTTTTAGCGCTAAGATACCGGCTCGCTTTTCATTGTTGTTGTAACGCGAGGATTAACATTTGTCTGATGAACACCGAGTATGCGCTTTTTTTGTCGTCTTTAATTCGCCGTTTAATAAAATTATAACATAAAGGAAGCAAACCAATGAAAACAAGAAAACTGCTCACTTTTGCTCTGGTACTGTTGCTATCGTTCTGCACAGTACTGGGCATTTCTGCAGAGGGTGAAGGGACGAATGAACTGGTAGTATCAATTGCCACGCCATCCGTTCCTTATGACGGGACTGTTAAAAGTCCGGTGTTAACGGTTACATCCGAGGGGAATACTCTTTCCCAGGGGACCGATTATACCGTGACATGGTCACCGGCCGAACTGCGCAATGCCGGAACATATACGGCTACTGTTACGGGTATTAACACCTATGCAGGAAAAACAGGAACGGCGAATTTTGTAATTGAACCGGTTAGTATACGTCAGTTCTTCAGTGGGGTAACAGCCACTGCGTCTACATATACTGGTTATTCTCAAACGCCAACCCTTGTTTTCCGTGATGTGCATAATGCTGTTTTCCTGGTCACAAGCGATAACTATAATTTGATTCCGCCTAATGCTATCAATGCGGGAACATATACTGTTCAAATAGAAGGGAAAGGCAATTTCTTCGGAACTGATACCGCTGTATGGATGATTGATCCTGCAGATTTCAGCAACGTAAACGTTGCCATTACGCCTGAATCATATGTTTTCGGCAATGAGAGTGCGTACACACCCACAGTTACAGCAACACTCACTACCGGAAACCAGGTTTATACTCTTGTTGAAGGCACAGATTATTCTGTGGCCTATGCCAACAACACTGCCGCTGGGAATGCAACTGTTACCATTACTCCCATAGGTAGCAACTTTACCGGATCTGCACAAACCAAGCAGTTTGTAATAGATGCCGCGGTTGCAAAGATCGGTACTGTTAATTATGCGTCGCTTGCCGATGCTATAGCGGCTGCTCAGACAGGTGATACGGTTGAGATCCTTGCTGCGGGGACATACACTGTTCCCGGCATCTCGAAAAACATTACCATCAAAGGTGATGTTGACGGTGTGATCTTCGAGCACACCTCAGCAGGCAATATTGCCGCCATTCCAAACGGTGCTAATTTTTATAATGTAACTTTCAATTTTGGATGCGTTAATTACCATGGATTCCAGCATGCCGGAATCATCAACATGGTAAATTGCACCATTAATGGCAAATTCTTCAGTTACGGTGATATGAACTTCACCGGTTGCACATTCAATGCACCCGGTGTTGAAGGTTCCGGAATAACAAGCAAGGATTATTCCATGTGGGCATATTCCGGTATTCTCACGTACACAGATTGCACATTCAACGCTGCGGGTAAGTTTATTAACGTTTACAACGAAAGCGGAACTACGAGATATACTGTATCTGCTTCAGGTTGTACGTTTAATTCTACCGAAACCAACAAGGCTGCTTTCAATGTAAAAGAGACCAGCGGTTCGAACGTACTGCAGTACACGGTTAACCTCAACAATAATACTATCAACGAGAACTTCCCGGCTGCTTCTGGTACTCTGAATGATGTCCTTATGGTCTTCAGCGGGCTTGTTCAGGTTGACGACCGCAAAGTCGGCGGAACGATGAACGGCGGAGAGGTAGTTGTCAACGTTGACGGCGAGCAGGTTTATATCACTCCTCGCATAACTCGCGTTGCCAAGATCGGTGATGTGGAGTACATCAGCCTTCAGGCGGCGCTTGACGCGGCGCAGGCGGGCGATACGATCACCCTTTTACAAGACATTACAATAAATACCGGGTCGGATTCTGCCAGTAGACTTCCTATAAGCAAATCAGTTACGATTGACGGTGACCGTCACACGATCACAATCAACAATCGTGGCTTTGGCGTCGGTATGAATGCAGCTGACAAAATTGATGTCACCTTCAAAGACGTTACAATTGAGAACAATACTGCATATGGGCGCTGCATAGACACCCGTGGAAATCTCAACAGCCTGACCCTTAACGGTGTGACTCTGAAAGCTGCGGGCGAGGCAACACAGCCCTTGACTATCGGAGGCAATCAGTCAGACGCCGCTTCCGTAACTGTTACAGGAAGCACCATCCAAACCATGGACGATGGTTCATATGGTTATGCAATTACCACCTTTAATCCGGTGAATATGACCATAACGGACAGCACGATCAAAGGATGGGCTTGCCTGAATATTAAAGCAGCCAGCGGTTCTGCAGGATCTGCCGGTTCGACGTTCACCATTACAGATAGTGAAATGGTTTCTAAGAACGTTTATGCCGGTGCAACAAATGAATTTGGTGCCATAAAAGTTGAAGATAACAATGTTACTGTTAACATCACTGGCACCGAGATTAGTCTAAATGGTGCTGATAACAGCCAGGCGATAGTTTCATTCGAAAATGGCTCCCTGACCGGCGATACAGTTAATCTGGGTGCCGGCAACACCGTTACAATGACCGGTGATGCCACTTTCGCGGATAATAAATCCAATACTGCAGTTCTTGCAATATCCGGCGGAACATTTAATAAAGAAGTTCCGACAAATGTTCTTGCGGATGGATTTAAAGTTAAGAACAACGGCGATGGCTCTTGGACAGTAATCGAATCCGGTACGGAGTTTAATTACTCATTCAATGGTTTCAATGGTAATGCGGTTGCTCTGTCCACCATTCTTGAAGAACTTGAACTATATGGTACTCCTACCAGTGCTGTCAGCGATTATGCGACGCTTCTAAAGGTCGTACAAAATGGCGACGACTGGAATATTTCAGCTGTGAAACCTTATAGTTCTGTCGAAGATATAATCGTTACCCTTGGCGGCAAAGATCGCGTTATCCACGTGACAAATACTGCCACGAAAATAGTATGGACCGAGCTTGTCGACCGTAAAGCTCCGGCTTCTGATTATGCAGTTATTGATAAGAACAATAAAACAGTAACTGTTTCTACTCCGGAGGGCCTTGCTTGGGTCGCTTATATGACCAATACCAATAATGAGAATTGGAATTGGTTTGATGGCTGGACTGTTAAACTCGGAGCTGACATCGACCTCATTGGATATCTGTGGGAGCCTATTGGAAATGCTTCGACATTTGACGGAAGCTTTGATGGTTGCAATTATACCATCTCAAACTTAAGGCAGAACGTTTATGAACAGACTTCCAGTTATGTTGGAGAAGCTTGGTCTGTTAAATCGTACTATGGCCTTTTTGGTAGGTTTACAGGCGTCTCGGTCAAAAACCTGGTTATGGACCATGTGGATGTATTCTGCGAAGGCGGCAATATTGGTGCTGTCGCCGGAGGTGCTTGGCGCAACGTAACGTTTGAAAACATTACGGTTAAAAATAGCCATTTGAATGGTTACAACTATGGTATAGGATGCATTGTAGGCTGGGCTACCGGAAGCGCCGGCGGCGATTATGTTATGACGTTTAGTCACATTACGGTGGATTCTTCCAACGTATTGAACCCTGTTTATAATGCTGCTGATACGCCTATCGGTGGAATCCTTGGGAATCAGGGTGTTCCGTCGAGCGGAACGTTCAAGACTTCTTATGATCATTGCGATATTTCCGCACAAATCATGCAGTTGAATGACTGCACGATGGTGTATGACTATTATCGGTATCGCAATGCAGGTATGCTGATTGGCTCAATTTCTGGAGTTGATGCAGGCGCGTCAGACTTCAACGCCTCGAATTATGTCATTATAGGTGATGATGTAAACGTTACGTTTGAAGACTGGAACCAAGAGCATTACTGCGAATTCCAGGATTTGGGGATCAGAGGGAATCACGTCAGGGTTGATGGTCCCGACGTTCACTCATGGAGTGCGACCTATGAGCGCGACGGCCACACTATCGTGATTGCGGATCTTGATCAACATTACCATAGAGATGGGGAACATCATGACCTGCTTCTCGTCTTCGATCAGCTGATCGGTACGGATAAGAGTGTAGGAAGCGGCAATCCTTGTCGCAAGATTGAGGGCGTTGACGTTACCTACTACAACACGGTTAACGTAAATGAATATCCTGTTTGGACTTGGTCCACCGACGGTACGGCGACTGCACGGTACGATGAGAACGGCGATATTGTTGTAGTTGATCCTAATCCCGTTATTGGAGATGGTATAGTTACAGCCACCGTAGTTTATAATGGGGATACATACATTGCAATAATGAATGTTCCTGTTGCGGCAAGGCTTGTACCTGCATCCGATCCGTTTGATCCTCAGGCAGGAGTTCCTTATTATGTGTTCGCTGAGGCTTATGCAAATGCTCAGAAAGCAGAGAACAGCGACAAGGTGCTGGTTCTTCTGATGGACGACGAGGGCGATTCCAAGTACGTCTTTGACCTTGGAATGGTCCAGAAAGTCTATATGGCAGAGGGCGTAACCGGATTCAATTATGCACCAGATAATGATCTCGTCTTGGTAATAACTGATCCTGAAAATCCCGTAGTTGATGAGATAGTCACATACACTGCTGTTGAAGTTGTTGCTGTTCGTATCTTCACTGAAAATGGCGAAGAGAAGACAATAGGTTATGCATCGTTTGAAGCTGCATTCACCGCTGCTCAGAACGGCGACACAATCAAACTGCTCAAGGATGTTGAGATTGAGAGCATCACTGTCGACAAACAGGTAACGCTTGATCTTGCCGGATTTGAAGTAAGCTCTGCTGCTCCCGGCTTGTTCAACATCACCGCAGCCGGCAATTTGACGATTACCGGAAACGGAAAAATCACAGGCCCTGCGAACGGTCAAAACTTTGACAGCAACGCTCTGATCTATGTAAGCGGAAAGCTGAACGTTGTCAATGGCACCTTGACCGCTACCGGCTCGGGCGCCGACGGAATGTACGGAGTATACGTACTGAACGGCGGAACTGCGGTTTTCGGAACAGACGATGGAAACGGCCCGACAATCACATCGCACTTTGCCGCTATCGGCACCAACAATACCACCGCTCCTGCGACCATAACGGTCAACGGTGGTACATACCAAGCCAACGCGGCACCTTCCGCAAGCGATTGGTGGAGCTACTTCTGTGCACCGGTCTACGCTGCGTCTAACGGAACGTACGACCTTAAGGGCGGCACGTTTACCGGTTACTACGGAATTTCCACGAGGTATGCGGATACAGATCAGGATATCAGTCTTGGAGTTGTTACACTTAATGCAAGCTCCGGTATCCAGGTATTCTATGATGTCCAGACGGGATCCACAAACACTCCGGATCGTCACGTTACTTCAGTTACCAATGCACTTACACTTCCTGATGGTTATGCATGGCTGAAGATTGGCGATAACCTCTATGAAGTTGCTACTGCGGTTGCTAAGATTGGTAATACTCTTTATGCTTCAATTGCTGATGCAGTTACGGCAGCAGATACCAATGATGTAATTGAAGTCATCGCTGCTGGGGAATACACTCTCCCGAATCTGCCCAAGAAAGTAACAATAGAAGGCGCAGTTGATGGTGTGGTGTTCAATCATACTGGAACAGGCAACATTGCAAGCACCGGTGCTGGGGCAAAGTTTAAGAATGTAACGTTCAACTTGGGTAATAACAATTACCATGGCTTCCAGCATAATGGTGGACTGCTCTTTGAGGAATGCACCTTTAACGGAAAATTCTTCACATATGGTAATGAAACCTACAAAGATTGTTCGTTTAACCAGACGAATAGCGACTACAATATGTGGGTGTATGGTGGAAATGCAACGGTTGTCTATGACGGCTGCACGTTCACCAATACAAAAACCGGCAAATTCCTGAATGTTTATAACGAGCAGGGCACGGCTGTTGATCTCACAGTAAGCAATTGTACCTTCGTCAATGAAGGTTCTGCCAGCAAGGCGGCCGTCAACGTTAAGGAAACCTGCGGGACAATACCTCTCAATTATAATGTAACTATTTCCGGCTCTACGACCCAAGGTGCTTTCCCTGAAAGCAGCGAGAGTGCATCGCTTGTGGTTGGAAACAGCCTGTGGCAGGTCGATGACAGACTGACCGATGGTTCTGAGCCTCAGGTCGCTGTATTCCTTGATGGTGTGCAGGTTTATCCTGTGTACAAGGCTACAGTATCCGATGGAACAACCACAACCTATTACACTAGTCTGCAGAATGCAGTCAATGCTGCTCATGCGTTGACCGGTGACGTCACGGTTACTCTCCTTGCTGATACCGAGGAGAATGTCTGGATCCACCAGAAGCTCGGACTTAATCTGACAATTACCGGTGATAGCCAGAACAAGCCGACTGTTAAAGGTAATCTGATCATAGATGGCGACGGTGACTTCTCCGCTACTCGCACAGATACTCTCACTATTGAGAATCTAAAGATCGTTAAAGACGCGAACACTACGCTGAAGTATACCGATGCCCTAATCATATTCCCGACAACTACCGGCGTTGCAGAAAGCCAGTTGTTTACTAACAATCACAACAACTACGCACATCACGTTACCATCCAGAACTGTGAGTTTGACGCTAACGGCGATATGTCAGTTGCTGCGATTCGTTCAAAAGCAAACGGTGGGTGCTTCAAGGATGCAACATTTAAAGATCTTGTTGCAGCCAATATGCACAGTTTGGCGCAGCTTAATGCGTCCACTGATTTCCACTTTGATAATTGCCAGGCGACAAATGTCAAGAACGGGATCAATATTTCTAACGGCGACGGAAATGGAACGATCGAGAACTGCACCATTGAGGCTATTGGATATGCAGTTCGTTTAGGAACTCCCACTTCCGGCGGAACAGTAGTACTGAAGAACAATACATTTAGTGTTTCCAATCCAGCTGCTGATGATGGTGCTGCTGTTACAAGGGATCTGAGCGCTTCTGCTGCAA
>JAEEGL014582490.1_pt1 | contig 12618 bp, 9 predicted proteins | sample 9134231 | NCBI WGS metagenome assembly JAEEGL01 (sample SAMN16246548, study PRJNA631951) | gut metagenome | biome: gut microbiome; feature: rumen; material: fiber-attached | host: Bos | place: Iran: Karaj | collected 2018-10
CCCCAAGTCCTGCGAGCGAATTCCATCCCAATCTCCTGAGCCTTCTCCGGCGTTATGTCCGTCTCCTTGAAACTCAAATAGCCGTGATAGGCTTGAATGCCATCTGCTTTGTCGAACTGTTCCTTCACAGTTACGAACTGATCACGGGCTGTCGATGGATTGCAGTTTATTCCCTGACAAAAAAACTCCTGCTCAGTCTTCTCCTCATCCTTTGCATAGGAGAGTACGTCTTTCAAAGCTTGAAACTGTTGGTCGGAGAAGTTAGGGTTCTTGGTCTTGTCGGGGTTATTTGCATAGTCGATTACTTTCTTCAGGCTGTGCTTGACGGGCCACAGCTTGCTTACTGCCATTTCATATCACGCTGATCAGGACGAAGATAGCATCGTTCAATATCGCTCTGGAACTTGTGCCACCGTTCTGCTTCCTTTGCAAGCATAGGGGCGTCAACAAATCCGAGAGTATGCGCTTTGGCAGCGAGCTGGTTCAGATTATTTCCGATGGCGGACAACTCACGCATCGAATCATAGAAGCGGTTATCCGGCTGTTCTCTCGGTTCGTATCCACGGAGAAGGAGACGAATCAGGGCTGCTTCGGAAAGACAAGCCTTCTTTGCTTTCTTCTGCAAGTCCTGCGCCTCTGCCTTGGAGAACCAAACTTGTTTCTTAACGGTGCGTTTCATCGTTGTCTCCATCCTTTCTGTCGTTATCGTTCAAACGATTGATCTGAAGGAGGCACATCATAACGACGCCGACGGTGCCGCCAATCATCAGACCGATCAGGAAAAATAAGAATTCGTGCATTAGTGAAACTCCTTTCGGCTTTTGGGGTATTAGGGGCAACCCCTAACGAGTTTTACTGTTTTTCGACGAATAGGAGTAAAAACAGTCTGCTCGCTAAGATGATACAGAGTATCTGAGGTTGCCCCACTTTCTCAGAGATCAGCGCTCATTGTCACGCTGGATAGGTTTGAACGGTACTGCTTTGATCCCGTTCTCGGTTTGGAAAAAGCGTTCGGGATATTTGAACATATCCTTGTACTTTCGAGCCAGATCGTCTGGCAGACTCAGGAACTTCTCGGATTCAACGGGGGCATAACAAATGAAGAAGTCACCGCAAATGAGGTCGATCATTTCTTTCTCAGTACCTTTCATATAGCAACGTTCAATCTTCCATCCGTCTGTGCCGCCTTTCTCATTCGCCATATATCTTTCCAAGCGAACCATCAAATCGGAGCCATCAAGAGAGCTTCCGTAAATGGAATAGCCGCCCATATTGGGCTGGTAAGCCTTGTTGTTGCTACTCACGACATAGGTTCTTGCTTCCTCAGAAAAAGGCTCCTCAAAGCTGTCCGAGGAAAAGACAATATAGCCTGTCAGGTGTTCTTTGCCGATTTGTTCCGCCTCCCGGAACTTGGTTGCAAGCTCTCCGTAGGTCATTTCAACTTCCTGCGGGTCGATATAAACCGCTCTGTTCGGGCGCATACCGTTGAACTTTCCCTCGTCATTACAGATGATTGCAACATCATCATCAAAGGGCATATATTCCTCGATGTCTCCGTGAACGACCCTCTGCATGGACTCCAGATCGTTCCCGATTTCAATCATTTTTGGGTACTTGTCAGGTTGAACAAGCAGTACCTTGATTCGGTCTCCACGGACAGCTTCCTGAGCTTTTGAGGGGTCAAACTGAACCTTCTGAAAGCCGAAGCTGTCGCAGAAATAAAAGCCGGGGGTGACGTTTTCAGAGCTGCACACCTCGACAATATCGGACACGGATAGTGACCTTCCATGATAATCAGCCGGGTGGCTGAGGTTGAATAGCTTATACACATCTTCGAGGGATTTGCAGTCAACATCGGCTTCATAAACCTTGTCGTAGATCTTGCAGTCGATTTCCTTGCTCCCCTGAAACTGCTCAAGGTGTTCATAATCCATGAAGCAAATCCGGTTTGGGTCTCGCTTGGTGTTGATCTGATAGATGCGAATATTCATAGCCGTAAATCGCTCCTTTCTTTCTTGTTTTGGTGTTGTGTTTGAATTAGAAAGTCGTTGAAGTCCTTGCCCTGCGGGGGAGGCTCATCAACGACTTGATATTGTTTTGGGATGACGGTAAGCAGGGCTTTTGATGCCAGTCTGCCCACTTTGTCATTATCAAAATGAAGGACAATTCGTTTTGTTTGAGGGTTGTCGCTCAGGTATTCGGTGAGTGCAACAGGAACTTTGCTCTGTTCCAGATCCTTTTGCGGAGCATAAACACCGGCAAGGGAAACAAGACTCATACGCCTATAATCAAAGCCGTTTCGTTTCACAATGGTGGCGTAAGATAGAAGGTCAATCGCACACTCAAAGAGGTGAACATCCTCGGTCATTGCATCCGATAGACGGAATGAATAGTGCTTGTCGCTTCCGCTGCAATCGCCCATAAATCTCTGTTTTGAAGTCGCTCTGTATGCCGCATACCGAGGTTTATTCTCTTTATCAAAGCCCACGAACACAGCATTGTGGTATGGCAGGCTCTCAAAGATCAGCCCCTCCGAGAGACAGCGCATTACGATTTCTTTGTCGATTCCTCTGCCGCAGAGATAACGCAGCACTTGATAGTTTGACTTGCTTTTCTCCGGCAAAAGGAGTTCCTTTGGTTCGTCTTTCGTATGCGATTTCAGAACAACCGGAGGAAGGATAGCAGACCTACCGATAATTGCTTCAACTGCTTCTACAAAGCCCATGCCTTTAACCTTTATCAGATAATCAAGGGCGGTATAACCGCCGATACCTCTTGACCACCACATCCATTTTCCGTTAGAAATTTTCAGACTGTCGTGGGTTCGGGTACAATATGAATTGCCTGAGAGGTGGACAAGTTCGTTTGGTTCATAGTTCCGTAGGTAGGTCAGTAAGTCCATGTTGCGGGCTTCCAGAATTGCTTCCGGCTCTATATACGGCATTGCTTCACCGGCTTTCCCGCTGCTTGCGGATAAAGTCACGGCGAACACCTTTATTTGCCTCAGTTTCAATGCTGTCACGGATCGTGTCCATGTGTTCGACCTCACGATCCTTGAACTCATCAAACACATCAGCAAGCGGACTTGGGGATTTCAGGAGTGCTTTCGCTTGCTTTTCGGAAAGCTCCAGCTCCTCCATACACATCACAATGTCCTCCCGCATGGTATATTCATAGGTATGGTTCAAGATCTCGGCGGGGGGCTGAGACAGCAGCCATTCACGGTATTTGTCCTGTTCAGCTTTCATCTTTTCGTAAAGCTGTTCATTGTAGTTTTCTTGCGTCATTTCTTCATCTCCTTTGATAAAGCAAAGGACGGAGGGCATTATCGCTCTCTGTCCTTGCTTCTTTGTGGGACAAGCTCGTCGCCCTCGTCAGGCTCACCGCCGACAATTTCATTTTCCGGCTTGTCCATGTTGAGTAGGATATTCAGCTCATCGAGACGGGCTGTTTTGCTTTTCAGTTCGTCTTCCTGAGCGAAAGGTTTGGTGACTTCGACCTTTGCGGTGTCAAACTGCTTCTTGGTGTTTTCCAGTTCTGCCACGGCAGTATCAAGACGCTTTTCAAGCCCTTCCAGAGCATTGTCGAGACGAGTGATATTACCATAAAGGTCAGAACCAAGTGTGACGTTATAGCGCAGTTTTCCTTTGAGAGCGACCTTATAGGTTCTCTCAACCGTGTCGAAGGAAAGCTCCATCTGGAATCCTCTGTAAGAACCGAGAGGGATAGGATCGGGACTATTCATCTGCTGGCAGGCGTCGATTATCGCTTGCCCTGCGTCTTGCTTTTCCACAAAAGAAACACCCTTGATCTCCATTCCGATAAAGGTATCATCAGAAGATTTCGGGTGCTGCTTTACGGTGTCAATATCGGCTTTTAGTCCTTCTATTGTCTCAGTCCTTCGTGTTATTTCTTTCGGATAGAACTTGATGATCTTGTCCTCCAGTGCATACTTTTCGGACAGGTAGTTGGATTTTAGAAGCCGTAGTTTTTGAACCTGAATGTCGAGATCCATTTTCTCTTTGATATAGGGGTTGCCAGTAGCGAGCATCTTGATTTCTGCGTATGAGAGTGCGGTTTCGTCTATATCCTCGGCAGACCTGACCGGTGATTTAGAGGTCATAATCTGCGAAGCAAACTTCTGTTTTCCCTCAACCAACTGATAGAGGTAAGCGTCGAAGGTTTCTTCCGTGACATAGCGATACATTTCGACTTCGGGGTTTTCATTGCCTTGTCGGATCGTTCTACCGGCTCGCTGTTCGAGATCGGAGGGACGCCACGGACAATCAATATCGTGAGAGGCTATCAGCTTATCCTGAACATTGGTGCCTGCACCCATCTTCTGAGTTGATCCCATAAGGATTCTAACTTCACCTCTGCGTACTTTCTTGAACAGCTCCAGCTTCTTTGCTTCTGTGTCCGCTTCATGGATAAAGCGGATTTCATCAGCGGGTACGCCACGCTCAATAAGTTTCTTCCTCATATCCGTGTAGACTGAGAATTGTTCCTCACCTTTGGGCGTGGACAGGTCGCAGAACACGAGCTGCGTTGACCGCTTTTCGGCTGTTTCCTGCCAAATACGGAACACATTATCAATGCAGGCATTAACCTTGCTGCCCTCAAAATCGGGAAGCATATCGTTTATCATACGCTGGTCAAGGGCAAGCTTGCGTCCGTCGTTTGTGATTTTCAGCATATTGTCAACGCTCGCATCGACGCCGCCTCCTCGGACCTTATCGGCTCGCTCGGCAAGCGACGCAACCATTTCTTTCTGCATTTCTGAAGGTTTCACTGCGACATTATGATAGTTTGCCTTTGGAACAGGAAGGTTGAGCATATCGCTCGTCTTTATATCAGCCACTTCCTTAAAAAGCGACATCAATTCAGGCAGGTTATAGAACCTTGCGAACCTTGTCTTTGCTCTGTATCCCGTTCCTTCGGGTGTGAGTTCTACCGCAGTGACAGTCTCTCCAAACGTACTTGCCCATGCGTCAAAGTGCTGCAAGCCGTTTCGGACAAGGGTGTTGTACTGCAAATACCTTTGGATCGTGTAAAGCTCCACCATAGAATTGCTGATAGGCGTTCCTGTGGCGAATACCGTTCCACGCCCTCCTGTGATCTCGTCAAGGTATCTGCATTTCATATAGAGGTCAGAGCTTTTCTGCGCCTCCGTCTGTGCGATACCTCCGACATTACGCATTTTCGTGTAGAGGAAAAGGTTTTTGTAATAATGCGACTCATCCACGAAGATCCTGTCTACACCTAATTCCTCGAATGTGACCACATCGTCTTTTTTCGCTTGATCGTTCAGCTTTTCGAGCTTCAGCTTCAGCGTTTTCTTGGTCTTTTCAAGCTGCTTTATGGAGAAATTATCTCCACGGTTCCGCTTCATATCCGTGATGCCGTCCGTGATTTCCTCAAGCTGCTGTTCCAGAATAGCCCGCTGACGCTCAACGCTCATTGGGATCTTTTCAAACTGACTGTGACCGATAATAACTGCGTCGTAATCGCCTGTGGCGATACGGCCGCAGAAACGCTTGCGGTTTTTGGTTTCAAAATCCTTTTTCGTCGCAACCAAGATGTTTGCGGCTGGGTAGAGCTGCAAAAACTCCGACGCCCACTGTTCGGTGAGGTGATTCGGCACAACAAATAAGGACTTGCTGCACAATCCCAAACGCTTTGACTCCATTGCTGCAGCGACCATTTCATAGGTCTTGCCCGCACCAACGGCATGTGCCAGAAGCGTATTTCCACCGTACAAGATATGTGCGACAGCATTACGTTGATGTTCACGCAGTTCGATTTCGGGGTTCATTCCATTAAAGGTAATGTGGCTCCCATCGTATTCTCGAGGGCGAAGGCTGTTGAACTTATCGTTATAGAGCCTGCACAGCTTTTCTCTGCGGGCAGGATCGGACCAAATCCAATCCCGGAATCCCTGCTTGATAAGCTCCTGCTTTGCCTGAGCGATCTGCGTTTCCTTTTTGTTGAGGACAGGTTTCTTACGACCTTCTTCATCCTCGATATAATCGAAAATGCGAACGTCTTTCAGGTTCAGGGTTTCTTCGATGATCTTGTATGCGTTGATACGGCTCGTTCCGTAAGTGTTGAACACCTTGATATTGCTTGTATCATAGGATTTGTTCTCGATGTTCCACTCGCTCGTGAAAGGTGAGTAGTGTACTTTTATCCGCCATTGAGCATACCGGGGCGTGTCAAGAAACTCGAACATGAACTGTTCCACTATTTCGGGAGGTATCCATGTTGCTCCAAGACGTACTGCGATCTCGCTTGCGGTTAAATCCTTAGGCTGCACCTTTTCGAGAGCTTCGACATTGACTGTGTAATCTTCGGGATAGACTTCCGCAGACCGCTTTGCAACGGTCAGCTTTTCTCGAACATTGCCGGAAAGATACTCGTCAGCCATCAGGTATTTCGGGGACGCTTCGTTCCCGTAACCATACAATGGATTCAGAAAGATGACGCCTTTCAGCTCCTGATAGATTTCGCTTTCAGTCTTTCCCGTAAGCTCGCACATATATTCCATGTCAACACGGGCTTTCTCACCCATAGAGACGGCAAGTGCTTCGCTTGCGGTATCAACCGATGTGACGGGGGTATGCGGCTTGATCGTTCGCTTGAAGAACATATCGGCTTTCCGCTCCAGTTCGCCGTCTTCACCGATCACCTCTAAGGCTGAAAGGAGAGAAAAAGAACTGTCCTGCGAGAACGCAGATATATTACCTCTGCTGTTGATTAGTCCGTATTTCTTGGTGAAAGCGTCATACAGCTCATTAAGATGGGCTTGCTCCTTCTGAATATACTCATCGGGATAGTCCTCCGTTTGCAGATCAATGAGCGCCCTTACGCTGTCACGGATGGCAATCAAGCCCTTGATTCTGTTTTCAGCGGTTGCAGATACATCCACAAGCGTCATACGAGAGTTCTCTCGGAAATAAATCTTATCTTCGTAGATCGTAAAGGAGAAGTTCCGAACACTTGGATCTGCCGGTATAGAGGTGTCCTCCTCGGCAAGCTCTTCATCAACTTCGTAATCGGAGATCTCCCCGTGGATATTTGACACTGCTTCGGCAAGCTGGCTTTCCAAGTCTGCGCCATCATAGGGTTCACAGGTTGATTCCAGACCGAAGCGCCCGGACACCATTTTCATTTCGCCCAACACCATTTCGGGGTGCTGAACAAAATAGCTGTTCATCTTAACTCCGTTTTCATCGGTGTCAAGATGTACCCAATCCGGCTCAATGTCGATCAGACGGTCACGCTTTTGGAGAATGAGAATGTCTGAAACGACTTCAGTACCGGCGTTTCCTTTGAAGGTGTTGTTCGGTAGTCTTATGGCTCCGATCAAGTCAGCCCTCTGTGCGATATACTTTCTGACGGCGGGACTTTCTTTGTCCATCGTACCTTTACTCGTAATCAGCGCCATTACGCCACCGGGTCGGAGTTTATCAAGCGATTTCGCAAAGAAGTAATCGTGGATCAGGAACTTGTTCTTGTCGTATCTCTTATCAGAAACACGGAAGTCTCCAAAAGGCACATTACCTACAACAGCGTCAAAGAAACTGTCAGGGATGTTTGCCTGCTCGAACGGCTGCGGTGCAATGGAAGTGCGCTGATAGAGCTGCTGGGCGATACCGGCAGAAATTGTGTCGATTTCGACTCCGTACATACGGCTGCTCCTCATTTCTCCGGGAAGCATACCGATAAAATGACCGATACCGCAGGATGGCTCCAGAATGTTTCCTTCACGAAAGCCCATCTGTTCCATAGCTTTGTAGATTGCCGATATGACAACGGGCGGTGTGTAGAAAGCAGTCAAAACGCTCTCTCGTGCAGAAGCATACTCCTCAGGAGTAAGAACAGTCGATAGTTCAAGGTATTCCATTGCCCACGATGAATTGTTCTCGTCAAATGCTTCCGGGATGCCGCCCCAGCCGACATATTTCGACAAAATCTGCTGTTCTTCGGGTGTAGCAAAGCGGTTCTCCGCCTGACACTTTTTCAGGAGCTGGATCGCCATAAGGTTCCTGCGGAACCGCTCCTTTTTCCCGACTTCCTCAATTTCATTTGCTGCAAGGTCAAACGTATGCCTTTCCGACATTGGGATTTCGGGATGGAGATCGAAAGTCTTGACTTTATTCTTCGGTTTTTTCTCCCATGCGGGCGTTGCCGGAGCTTGCTGCTCGATTGATTGCATCGGGTTCAGTTTCTCTCGAACCGCTTCAAGCTGATCGTCCGTGTAGTCTGTCAGATCGTTGAAATCAAGACCCTCCAGTTCCTTTTGGATCAGTTCTTCTAAAGTATTGTAACCACGGCTCTCTACGAGAATCCCGGCAACGAAACGGTCAATGCTGAAATCCTCCAGATTGACGTTGACCTGTGTTTCAAGGTCATCATCGCCTACGGTTGTATAGGCAACACCAATCTCACGCAAATTTGAGAAATCTGCATCGCCTTCATACTCAGACTGGCAGAACTCGTTGATGAGTCGTTGTGCCGTTTCCATTAGGTCGCTTTGCGAACTGCCCGGAGCATCATTATCGGCTTCTGTTTTTTCAACTTCCGGTTGTGCCGTTGCAGGTGCTAAAAGGTGATCGTTCATAGGGTTCTCTCGAACCTTGCTGTCAAACTCATCACGAGACATTTCTTTGTTTATCAGCGGGAACTTCGTGTCGTACAACATTACTCGTTCCTTGTCAAAAGAAAGGATCTCGTACTCGTCGGCTCCAATGAAAACGGAATCGCCTAAATGATAGACATATTCTTTTTCGGGTTGTTCGGGTACAGCAGGAGACGGAGGAGTAGAAATGATTTCTCTGTTTGCTCTTTCCTGAGCCAGCTCCGCACGTCGAGCTTCCTGAGCTTCAAGCCATGCAGGATACCGCTCTTGTTCTTTCGGATTCAAATAACGATCCTGACGAATCAGCTCAATGATACGGGTTTCAACTTGCGTCCATTTCAGAAGAACAGAGTTTTCGCCGTCTTTGCTTCTCCGAGAGAGTTTAATCCCTTTACCGTCGTGCTGCTCATCAATGCCGGTGCCGACGATAATAGGGTATGAACCACCCCAGCCGTATTCTTTTTTTAGAAAGGCTATATTATCTGCGCTCGACAAGCTTTTCTGAAACTGTTCATAGATACGCATTTTTCCTTCGTCAAAACCGCTGCCTCTTGTGAGAACGGCGTCAATGATCTCTTGGGGAAAAGTAAAGGCAGAGCTTTTCGGCTCTGCCTGCGTTTCTATCAGCGAAAGCTGACCTTCTAAGGATGGGAGGGGTTTCATAGTGTCATGCAGCTCACCGAGAAGGCGTAATGCCTCGAAATGAGCCGCTATGACTCCCCAATCGTAGTAGGCTTGCTTTGTTCTGCTGAGATAGCTGCCTTCCCATAAATGAAGGACGTTTTGATAGGTTTTATACCCAACTCTGCGTCCGTCACTCAAGATGAGTTCTGTATAGTCGTTGTTGAAGATACCTTTGATATACGCCTCTTGATCCTCACGGTCACGATGGTTTTCGTAATAGGATCGGATTACTTCCTTTGAGTCCTTCAAATATGGGGTGGTAAGGAGTATCTCATTGATGTCCGCATCGCTTCCGAAGAAAGGAAGACTCCTATCCTCGTGGCTGCGGTCATAATAGTCTAAGCGTATATCACCTCGGACAAAACGATCTCCTGAACCCGGTACCGAAGGTTGTTCATCCTGCGAACCCAAGTCATCATATCCGTCGCCTTGAGCTTCTCGGTCAAGCCCTCGTCTTTCGCCATCTGGCGAATCAGACTGTTCTCCATCTCTGACGCTCTGTTCTGAACTTCTGCCAAATGCTCCGTCAGCTTGCAGCTCGTCAGAAGATTGTAGTACAGGATTCTGTGGCGTTCCTTCAGGAATGTCCTGCGCTTCTGTGCGTAAAGCCCCAGCTCGACCTCCGGTTGTTCGGGAAGTGTCAGGTTCGGAAGGTTGTAATCTCCCTGCGTCGTGTACTCGATCTTGGTCATGTTCTTCGCTCCTTTCTTTGTTTTCAGCATTATTGTACTCACGGATCGTAGATTCATCAATTATGCGATTTTGGCGATCCAATGCCATTATCGTTTTTGAAATCTCTGACAAGCCCATCTCGGCAATATCGCTTGTGGCAACGCCGACTGCGTTGACCGCATCAGCAGAACCAAAGCTCTGAATGCCATCAAACTGTTCGGGAGAAAAGAATCTCTCCGTTTCAAGCCCCAAACGGGACATGAGCATATATGCGATACTCTCCTGAACAAGCCCTGTATAGAGGCTTCTCGCTTCTTCCTCAGAAAGATAAACAAGATCAGTTCCATCACCTACGGAGTTGAAATCAGAGAGATAATCGGCAAGATTATCTTCGGCGGCGTTTTTTGCGGCACTGAATATGGCTGCCGGGAGCGTTGATTTATCTTCCAATTCTCCGAAAGTGTTTTCCAGAGTCTCAATCACTTCACCCGTGTATTCAGGCTTCATAGCCCAAATTGGAACAGGGCGGGCGAATCTGCTTTCGTGTGTATCAGAAATATCGAAGTAATGAAGAAGCCTCTGCCTGCTTCGGTCTGCGTCCTCAAAAACGGCAATTCCATGTGCGCCTCTGTTTACCCACCGTCCGAAAGTGCCGTTCCATCGCTCTATCTCAAGAACGGCTGTCGCATCCGGTCTTTGTGCATAGACAAGAAGCTGCTCGTCAAATCGCAGGCGATAGTTCCGGCAGGCAGACCGAAGAAAGCTCATCCAGTTTTCGGAGGAAGATACTACTTCTATTGACACTCGGCTGTACAGCTCTGAAATCAGGTCATATTTTCGTGCCATTGTCGGACACCTCCTTATCGTTCATATTCTCTGTTCTTTTTTTCTTTGATGGGGTTTCCGTTATGGTCGTAATTTTTGGGATCTGCGGCAGGAGTATCCCATCCGAACATCGAGCCGCATTTCATAGCTTCTGCCTGCGCCTTTGTTACGCCGAGCTTGCGGTTGCTTTCTTCGACGACAGCCTTTGTTTCACTTGGCTTTCCTCCGATAATGTCAGTTGGATAAAAGCCTTGTTCTCCACGCCTGACGATTCCAACCTTGTTGCTGGTCTGAACAAAGACATAGCATTGCTTTGGAAGCGAAGATCGTAAAGGAATTACCATTGTCTCAGATTGCTGCATCCTCTCTGCGAACTCGCAAATGTGGTAGAGGTTGCTTCCGACCTCTACATGGTAGTCGTCGATATATCTGCAAACACGGTCTGCGCTTGTTCCGTCTCGGTATGTGAGTCGAACCTGATCGCCGTCCCGTATTCTGAACTTTTCTGCATAATCCGGCGTGATAAAGCGGATACCTTTTTCCGCATTCTTCATGTGCCGGTCAAGCCATTCTTTCACATAGCAATAGCAGTAAAGATTGTATTCGCCCTTATTAGGATTGAGCCTCAGAAGATAAGCGTATTTTTCTGTATCAATTCTGACTCCGAAGTATTCCTGATCCGTGTTCATTCGGCTCTGTGGGTTTGAATAACAGTATCGGGAAAGGGCTTTCCGATTATGCAGAATATCGCCTTCTTCTCGCAGAGAGTTGATGACAGAATCAAACTCAGCTTTGAACTCGTCGGATTTCAGATCGTTTCTAAAGTCGTTCCACGAGCTGAAGAATCCATTTCCGTCCGTGTCCATATCAGCCCTGAGATAACCAATAAGACCGGTTTGACTGGAAATCTGAGAGCTTTGACTGAAAGAGTATTTGTCCTCCGGCTCAATCATCGCTCGTTTTTCATATTCGATCATCTTGCTTCACCTCTTTCTTGATGCTGCCGCAGACGAGGAATATCGAAGCCGTAGACTCTGGCAATATCATCACCGAGCCTTTTCGTGATCCTCGTAATATCCGCTCTTGTCGCTTTGCCGTCATAGATTTTTGCTTTTAGATTATCCTTTTGATAATCAGTTACACCGTCCTTATAGGTGCGGTAGAGGTAGTGATTAGTCCCATCGTGGTGTATGGCGTCGGCTCGAAGATCTCCGTATTTATCAACGAACCATTCCGTCATATCTGTGTCGGAATAGAGACAGTCACGGATATTCCCGGATGATATTTCTTTGTATCCGCTGAACCGTCCGTTCCATCTTCCAAGATCAGCAATCACCAAAATGGGCTGTGACAACTGGATGTTCAGATTGACACGCTCGTCGTCAAGGTACTCTCCGTTGATTTCGAGCATCTTGTAATACCGTTCATCGTCGGTGAGATCGGGGTATTCTGCTTCAAGATCTTCTCTCCAGTCTTCATAATCGAGGTTAATATCTCCCCAAATGATGTGTCTGTCACTCGGTGTTGTTTTGCTGCTCATCTTTGCCACCTCCCAAATAGGAAAACAGCTTGTGTGCTTTGGTTTCTCGCTGAAGATCCATGATAACGGTCATATCGGGGATCGTTATTGCCGGAATCTTCAATATGGTTTCTATCGTCAGGGATTGCAATTCTTTTTCGGTCTTGCACCCGGACTCGAATAGTTTTTGAAGAACCTTAACCTTGTGCTGCAAGGAAAAGTTATCTTCGGGTTTCTTTGCTGGCATAGGTCATCCTCCTTGAATCAATCGTCTTCC
>JAEEGL015770363.1_pt1 | contig 12618 bp, 10 predicted proteins | sample 9134231 | NCBI WGS metagenome assembly JAEEGL01 (sample SAMN16246548, study PRJNA631951) | gut metagenome | biome: gut microbiome; feature: rumen; material: fiber-attached | host: Bos | place: Iran: Karaj | collected 2018-10
TCCTCCGCGGCGGCCTGAACTATCCGGTGGAGGAGGCATGCCACAAGGTGGGTATCCGCGTACGCGACATACACTTCCTCTCCTGCGAACGCATCATAGAGGAACATGTCATCACCGGGTTGGACATCAAGTACGAGAAACTCCGCATCACCCGGGACCGTACCCTGGTCATCGGGGACATCATCGCCACTGGAGATACCCTCCGCATGTGCCTCGACCAGGTGGTGGACCGCTTCCGCCGAAAGGGCGGCAGCATCCGCAAAATCATCTTCTTCACCATAGGCGGCACGCGCGCGATTCCTCTTATGGAAAGGATGTCCGAGCGCATCAGCGCCTATTTCCCGGAATTCGAAGGCTTCGAGTGCTTCTTCTACGAGGGAATCTTCTCAGTTTACAGGGACAAGGGCGTGAGCGGCATCAACGTGCCGGATATCGATTTCGGGTGGAACGACGGCATAGTGTCTCCGGAATTCCGCCGTTACATCATGGAGCATCAGGACGCCCTGTTCGAGAAATGCATCATCTACGACGGTGGCGCCCGGCGATACGAGATTCCGGTGCATTTCGAAGAAGTGTTCGAGTACTGGAACGGTATCCTGGAAAGGGTGGACAAGATAGATATGAAGGCCCTGGTTGCCGAGAAACTCGGATACGAGGGGCCGCTGGATTATGCAGTATGGCTGCTGGTCACAGGCCTGGGCACTCTCCCGCAGGAAGGGCTCCGCGAGCTCTGGGAGCAGGAGCAGGAACTGTGCAGGAGCGCCGGGGACCTCTCCCTTAAGGAGATAGCAGAACGCAGGATAAACGAAATTACCTTTATATCCAAACATTATGAGTAAACAAAAGTTCGACGTGGACTACACCTCCAAGGCGGTAGACCGGGCAGGGCGCAAAAGCACCCTCAGTATGTTCATGGTGATGCTTGGCTTCACCTTCTTCAGCGCAAGTATGTGGGTGGGACAGAATCTCGCCGCAGGCTTGAATTTCAACGGTTTTGTGTGGGCGCTCCTCCTTGGCGGCCTCATCCTGGCAGCTTACACCGGCGCGCTCGGCTGGATCGGCGCGGAAAGCGGCCTTTCCCTCGACATGCTCGCCCGCCGCAGCTTCGGCCAGAAGGGCAGCTGGCTTCCCAGCGCGATGATCAGCTTTACCCAGATCGGCTGGTTCGGAGTGGGTCTTGCGATGTTCGCGATTCCTGTGGCCAAAGAGCTCCTCGGACTTGAAGTTACTCCCGACTATATGCCCTGGCAGGGTTATCTGCTCGTTCTGATTGCAGGTATCCTGATGACCGGAAGCGCATATTATGGAATCAAGAGCCTGACCATCATCAGCTATATCGCCGTTCCTGCAGTCGCAATCCTCGGCACCGTGGCAATGATCATGGCAGTCAATAAGGGCGACCTCGGACTCGTCGAGCAGTTCAACCAGGGCACCAAGAGCCTCGGCATCATCGCAGGCGCGGGCCTCGTGGTCGGCAGCTTCGTCTCCGGCGGCACCGCGACCCCCAACTTCACCCGTTTCGCAAAGAGCGGCAAGGTGGGTCTCTGGACAACGGTTATCGCCTTCTTAATCGGCAACAGCCTCATGTTCTGCTTCGGCGCAGTATCCAGCATCTATGTGGGCGGAAACGATATCTTCGAGGTGATGCTCAACCTGAACCTCTTCTATCTTGCTGTTCTCGTGCTCGGCCTTAACATCTGGACCACGAATGACAACGCCCTCTACACCGGCGGACTCGGCCTCAGCAACATCTTCGGCCTCAGCAAGAAGGCCATGGTTCTCATCTCCGGTCTCATCGGCACCGTTGCAGCAGTGTGGCTCTACTGGAACTTCTGCGGCTGGCTGAACGTGCTCAACTGCACTCTGCCTCCCGTCGGTATCATTCTGATCCTGAGCTACTTCCTGAACCGCAAGGCATACCTCGAGGACACCGTCCCCGTTAAGACCGTCAACTGGTTCGCAGTCGCAGGCGTGGTGCTCGGCGCCGTGGTGGCAAACCTCGTGAAGTGGGGCTTCCCCGCAATCAACGGCATGGCCGTCGCCGCCATCTGCTACCTCTGCGGCAGGGCGGTTTGCAAAAAATAAGGCCCGTTCCCAGTAACAGATTAATTATTAGTTGGTTAGATAAACAGGGATGCTGAAAATCAAGCATCCCTGTTTACTTAATATGTTGATTACCAGTTTTTTACCGGGAACGTCGTTTGCAGCGGAACAGGCAGCATCTGCGCTTCTGCTTCTGAGCCTGCTGGAGCGCCAGGGCTTCCTGCTCGCGCCGGGCTAGCTCTTCCAGCACTTTGTAACCCTCAGGGAATATGCCTGTCTGGCCATTCGCGTAGCGTATCATGAGGATTGCGTTCTCCGGGAGCAGGTATGCCGGGCCTTCCGGATCGGCGAAATACTTGAAATGAACCCCGTCCGCATCGATATTCAGCACGGTCGCGATAATGTCGCTGCCGTCGATGCATGTGATGGTGTCCTGGGACTTTGCGGAGAAGGCTGCCACGAGGGCGACCAATATGGATATTGCTGCTCTTTTCATTCTTTTTGTTGCTTTGGCGCGTCTGCAAATATACAAAGAATGTATATATTTGTAAAGATGAAAAAGACAGTCCGTCCGGCGCAGAATGCGGATATTCCCGGAATAATGGTCGTCCTGGAGGCGGCCAGAGGGATAATGCGCGCGTCAGGAAACATTGGTCAGTGGGTGAACGGGTATCCTTCGGAAGATGTGATAGCGGACGACATCGCCCATGGCCATGGGTATGTGGTTGAGGATGGAGGTATTATGGAAGCTTATTTTGCCTTCATCCATTCTCCGGAGCCGACCTATGCAAGGATTATTGGCGGTGCCTGGCTGGACGATACGCAGCCCTACCACGTGGTTCACCGCATAGGCAGCACACCCGGGTCGCATGGAGTGTTCGAGGCGATTATGTCTTTCTGCTTTTCGCGCGACCCGAACATACGCATCGATACCCACCGGGACAACCGCATCATGCAGCACTGCATCCTGAAAGCCGGATTCAGCTACTGCGGAATCATCTATCTGGCCTCGGGAGACGAGCGCCTGGCGTATCAAAAGATTATTTAGAACGTTGGATATGAAAAGATCTGTACTGTTATTTGCCGTTATCCTTCTGGCCTCCTGCGCGACTGTCAGGCCGCAGAAGTATTTCACTATGGACGAGATGCCGGACCTGGTGAAATGCCTCCCTGCGCCTCCTGCGCCCGGCACTCCGGAATTCAGGTATGATTCTCTCCGCTATTTCTGGGGCAGGGAACAGCGCAAGGATCCGGTCCGGGCCGCCATCGCCGACAGGGATGCCGGATGGCAGATAGATACGGTTATCGCGGTTTTCAGCGGGCCCTTCGGGATGAAGCTTTCCCCAGATGGAACCCCGGAAATCTGGCATCTCCTTTACAGCGGCATAAAAACCATGGAGCAGATCCGTGTCCGCCCCAAGGCCTATTTCCACCGCCAGCGGCCGTTCGAATACTTTAACGACCATGTGCTCACGCTTTGGGAGGAGGAAGAACTCCGGGGTGAAGGCTCTTACCCTTCCGGGCATACCATCCGTGGCTGGGCCATGGCACTGATGCTTGCGGAAGTCAATCCCGATGCTGCGGAAGCGCTCTTTGCCAAAGGATGGGAATACGGCGAAAGCCGCGTGATCGTGGGCGCGCACTGGCAGAGCGATGTGGATGCCAGCCGCGCCGCCGCCAGCATTGCCTATGCCAAGGCGCAGACAAGCAAAGCTTTCCGCAGGCAGGTAGCCAGGGCCCGCGCTGAATACCTCAGATTAAAGTGATTACAATCTGATATATCCTTTCTTTACGGTGCCTTCAAGCATGGTTGCCGGAATGATTCCCCTTACTGCATCCACGACGGCGTTCAGTTTCGCCTCGTGGATGTAATCGTTTCTTATAACGAGAGAGATAGTCCGGCTCGGCACCGGATCGACGATGGGCCTTATGCAGCGCTGGTGGCTGTACATAATCAGATCCTTGTGCGTCTCCGGAATTATGGTGATGCCTCCATTGTCGTTTACCACCTGTACCAACGTGCCCACGCGGCCCCCCTCGAAGAATCGTTCGTAGGTGAAACGGCCTTCTTTAACATCAGCCGGATCCATGCGCCGGAGTCCGTTGCGTATGATCCAGATTTTCTGACCTCGCAGGGATTTGGACTCTATCTTTTCCTGCGCATAAGCCGGGTTGTCTTCCGAAACATAGGCCAGAAACCTTTCGCTGTAAAGCGGGATTTCCAGAAAATCCGTATCGTTCACCGGCCCTGCAAGTATGCCCATATCCACTTCGGCCTTTCTGAGTTTGTCTTTGATGGTGTCGGTGAGCATTTCTTCCGTCATGATGGAGATGGAAGGATGCGTTTGACCGATATGCTTGAACAGGCCCGGGATCAGTACAGGGGCGACAGTCGAAATCAGGGCGATTCTCATGGACCCGGAAAGATCGTTCTTTTCTGTCCGTGTAATCTGGGTGATCTGCTCCACGTTGAACAGGACCACCCTGGCCTGGTCTATGACCTTGCGGCCGATTTCTGTGGGCGCCACCGGATGCGCCTCCCGGTCGAAGAGCCGCACGTCCAGTTCTTCCTCCATCTTTTTTACCATAAGGCTGAGTGTGGACTGGGTGAGGCCGCAGGCCTCGGCCGCCTTTCCGAAGTGGCGGTACTGGTCGATGGCGACTATATATCGCAGTTGCTGAAGGGTCATGGCGATTGATTATTTCAATGCAAAGATAAACATTTTTGTATTGATAAATGATAATCCGCACGATATCTTTGCCACGGCAAAACGAAAGCATATGAACTGGAAGATCATAACATGGTACACCGGAGTGTCGCTGCTCTTTGTGGCGGGGCTCATGGCAGCATCCGGGGTCATTGCGTTTTGCACACCGGGAGACGAAAGCCGGATTCCGCTGCTTATGTCCGCCTTTCTGACGGGGACGGTAGGATTCTATCCGCTGATATTCGTGAGGAGGGGAAAGCACAGCCTCACATTCAGTGAGGGAAACAGCATTATGGTGGGCGCGTGGTGTTTCGCCTGCCTTTTCGGAATGTTCCCATACCTGTTCTACGGGCGGGAATTCACTCCGGTAAATGCCCTTTTTGAAAGCATCTCCGGATTCACCACCACGGGAGCCTCCATCCTGAACGACATTGAGGCCCTGCCGCGCGGACTCCAGTTCTGGCGCATCTCTACCGCATGGGTTGGAGGCGTAGGAATTGTCACCCTGTTTTCCATGATAGTAAGCGGTCAGGATAAATCCACCCTCTCAGGCGCGGAAATCTCCAGTCTTGCCCGGGAGACTTTTGCCGGCGAGAGGAAAGGGAGTTTCGCGAACAGGATGCTGCTCACCTATCTCTCCCTCACACTGGTGACTTTCCTTTCCCTGAGACTGACAGGGATGGGGTGGTTTGATGCGCTGACAAATGCAATGTCCGCCTGCAGCACCTGCGGATTCTGCACCAAGAACAGCAGCATAGCGTTTTATGCCAATCCTGCCGCCGAAGTGGTGCTCACTGTAGCGATGCTCGCCGCGGGCATCAATTTCGGCATACTGTTTTTCGCCATCCTGAGGGGGAAACCGGGGTATATATGGAAGTCGGAGACCATAAGGATATTCCTGTACCTGGTGGCCGGCTCCATCCTGATTGTAACGGCAGACCTTATGCTTAACGGCCACTATCATTCCCTGGCCAAGGCGTTTCGGGATGCGTCTTTCCAGGTGGCATCGATTTCCACGACCACGGGTTTCGCAACCCGGGACACGACCCTGTGGCCGCCGCTGAGCATGGCTGTGCTCATAATCTGCTCATTCGCGTGTGGATGCTCCGGTTCCACATCCGGCGGTATGAAGATAGACAGGGCCATCCTGGCCGCCAAGGGAATAAGCAGGAAAGTGAAACTGGCAGTCGCTCCTAACTCGGTCAGTTGCGTCCGGGTGGATGGCAGGAACAAATCGGAAGAACAGCTCAGCGATGCCTACGGCTACATTTTCTGCTATTTGCTGATAATGGTCGTGTTCGCGGCAATCAACATTGCCTTCGGTCTGGACTTCATCACCGGTGTCACCGCTTCCATCGCCTGCATAGGCAACGTGGGCCCCGGTTTCGGGGATGTAGGGTCCATGTCCAATTATGCAACAATCCCTGTCATCCTCAAGACGACAGGGATGATCGAAATGCTTGTCGGCCGATTGGAAATCTTCCCTTTCCTCTATCTGCTGCGTTCCGTCAGCATCCAACGTGGAAAGCCACGCGGAGCTCTTCGATTTCAGAGTCGGTAATAGGGTTCAGTTTTCCGACAGGCGCCGCCATTATCAGTGAGCGGGCGCTGAAGTCGGCCACTTCCAGACGGTCGAAAGTGTTGATGAGTTTATCTCCCGTCACTATCACGGAATCGTTCTCCAGCATCACGCAGGGGCGCGACTTGAACTCTTCCGCCAGGTCGTTCAGATTGTCGTACTGGCTGCCGAAGGGGAACTTGGGCACGTCCTGCAGGAAGATCCAGCTTTCCGGGATGGTGCGCACGTCGAACTTCTCTTCCGTGCAGCAGTAACCCATCAGGGAAGGTGTCTGGGTGAGGATGATGGAGTTGACCTTCGGGTTGCGCTTGTATATCTCATAGTGGAGGGCAACGCTGCGGCTGGCGGTCTTGCCGGCCTCAATCATGCCGTCTTTTACCTGAACGATGTCGTTGGGCTCCAGGTCCCAGCGCTGCACGTTGGCGGGAGTGATGAGGAAGTCGTCCCCGCGCCAGCGTATGGATGCCGTGCCATAGGAAGAACTCATCAGCCCCTGACGGCAGGCGCGGCGCACCACCTCGCAGATTTCCGTGCGGATTGCACGCTCGTCGGAAGGGTGCTCCACGTTCATGAAGTGCTGGAAGCTGTTGTGGATGGCCTGGGTATGGTGCTGTATCTGCTTCTCGGTCAGATAGCGGGGTGTGCCCAGGGTGTTTGCGTTCAGGATGGTGCGTGCGCAGAGCTCGAGTGTCTCGAAACGCTGGTAGGCATCGGCGATGTCTTCTCCCATCAGCACCACGCCGTGATTCTCCATGATAACGGCCTTGTAATCAGGGTTCTTGGCGAACTCACCGGCAATCTTCTCGCCCAGCAGCTCGCTGCCAGGGAGGGCATAGGGGGCGAATCCAACCGGCCCGCAAACTCCGAGTGCCTGGGGAAGGATGGAGGTATCCGGCACCTGATGGGTGATGCTGAAGGTCACGAGCCCCGGAGGATGGGCGTGGATCACGCTGTGAAGCCCCGGGCGCATCTTGTAGAGCGCCCTGTGGAAGGGATACTCCGATGAGGGCTTGTGAGGGCCGATGATTGTTCCGTCCGCCTTCACGCACATTATATCCTTGGGGGTAAGGCTGCCCTTGTCGATTCCGGCAGGGGTGATCCAGATATCCCCATTATCATCAAGTATGGAGAGGTTGCCGCCCGATGTGGTGGTCATCCCACTCCGATAAATCATCCCGATGATCAGAGTAATCTGCTCCGCGGGATGCATCAGTTTGACGTCAAGTTGTTTCATAATTTGTCTGCGTTCGCAAGCAGGTATTTCTCGGCTTCGGGGTTCCAGAGGCCGTTATGGGCCTTGCAGATGCGGTCGAGTTCGTCATAGACGGGTTTTCCGACCTTGCCGAAGTCCGCTATTGCGGTCAGGGGCATCGTGATCTGCGTATAAACCATTTTCTTGCCTCCTGGGATGGCCGGAAGGTTGAGAGTTGTATCCACTACGGTGTTAAGGCCGCCGATATGGGTGATAAGGCCTGCAGGGTCCATACCCTTGCCCATCAGGTCGATGGCTTCACGCATGTCGTCGGAATTGCCTCCGCTGGTGCCCACAATGTGATGAGCCTCGTAGTGAACGTTGTAGAAATTGAATTTAGCGCTGAAGTCTGCGTTCTTGGGGCCTGAGAAGAAGTCCAGGCAGCCATCGAAACCTAGGATGGCGTCCGCCTGCTCTATGACGGCAGGGACGGGTGCCATAACCACGACATCATCGTATCCGGTGCCTCCGGACAGTTCTTTCAGGTCTGCGACAGGATCGCCGCTGCCGGTGTTCACATAATGAAGCTCGATTCCGCGCTTTGCGAACATCTCCTTGGTGTAGAGGGATTCCGCACGGTCCAGACGGCTCTGGTCGATATCCGTGACAACAAAGAGCGAGGGAACAGGACCTTCCCGGTGCAGCACATAGTTGATCATTGCCAGCCCCATGGGACCGACACCGGCAAGAAGGGCCATTTTGCCTCCTTCCTTTATCTCCATCTTGTGCACGTATGAACCGGGAACAGTGTGATAATGGGCGTGGAGAGCGCCGATCACGCAGCTGATAGGTTCACTGAGAGAGGCCGGATAGAAGGCGTCGCCGTAATAGGGGAAAAGGCACTTCTGCTCCATTACCTCATTGGGAATGATGATGTATGTTGCATCTCCGCCGCAGTACTTGTAGGAGTAGCCGGGAGCGGAAAGAATGCCTACAGGGCCGCCGGGATAGTTGATTGCCGGCTGTATGGAAAACTTGTCGCCTGCTTTGAACTCATTCTGCCACTTTTTGCCCACCTCTACGATTATTCCGGCGAATTCGTGGCCGATGATGGTAGGATTCTCCGCCACATCATCCGGAACGCGCTTGTGGTCTGCGCCTTGGTGCGAGGATTTGTATGAAGACATGCAGATGTCGTCGCTAATCACTTTTGCGAGGATCTCGTCTTCTTTGATTGCCGGAAGTTCGAATTCTTCGAGCCTCAGGTCGTCTTTGCCATAAAGGCGTACTGCTCTTGTTTTCATATTAATTCAACATTACTTGTCCACCTGTTACAGGGATGGCCTGGCCGGTCTCGCCAGTCTGCTCCATGGCATAGAGGATGGCTTTGGTGACATCCACCGGATTGCATCCCTTGTGCATGGGAACCTTGCTCAGATAATACTCCTTCACATCTTCCACCGTCTTGGCGCCGGGCACCTTGCCGGCGTTGAGGTACTGCACGTAGAGGCCCTTAACCGAGTCGCTCCAGAGCGGACCGTCCAGGAAGTTGCCGGGGCAGATGCTGTTCACCTTGATGCGGTAGGGGGCGAGTTCGAGGGCGAAAGACTGGGTGAGACCTATGCCGCCGAACTTGCTGCCGGCGTATGCGAAGTTGGCCTTGCTGCCTTCCAGACCACTCTTGCTGTTGATCTGGATGATATCCGCAAAGTACTCGGGATCCACGGCGGTCTGGAGTTTCATCACGTGCTGGGCAACCTTGGCGCAGTAGAAGTAAGCGCTGTAGTTGATCCTGGTGACGAATTCCATATTCTCGGGAGTCATGGCCTCGAGGTCTCCTGCGCGCACGACGCCTGCGTTGCTCACAAACGCGTCGAGAGCGCCGAAGTTTGCTATAGTGGTGGCTATCAGCTTGCCCAGACTGTCCATATCGGCCACGTTGGTCTTGACGAAGATGACGCGGTTGTTCTTGCAGATGGAGTTGAAACTCTCTGCGGTGGCTTCACCTGTGACTTCGTTGAGGTCTGCGACCACGATGTTGGCGCCTTCCTTGACGAGTTCGCGCGCGATGCCCTCGCCGAAGCCCTGGGCGGCTCCGGTGACGATGATGGTCTTGCCTTCGGCACGCCCGGCGGATGCCCCTGCGGACACCTTGCGGCGATAGTTCTCGACTTCCCAGTTATCGATGAAATCGATCCACCTGGGCTCCATGGGATGCTCTCCGCCGAATGCCTGCGCTCCTGCAGCCACCTTCATGGCATCGAGGAACACCTCGGTGATGATGCCTGCGTTCTTGGCATTGTCGCCCACAGCCACCAGGCCTATGCCCTTGATGAGGATGACTTTGGGAGTGTGGCCGTATTTTGCGACATAGTCTTCTATGGCCTTTTCGGCATTCGCAGTGTCTTCAAGCCAGATGTAGTGGCTCTTGCAGTACACTATGATGTCCGGGGTAAACGGAGCCGCCACCTTCTTGAATCCGGCCTCGCTTTCGGTAAACTGGTCGGTCAGTTCGTTCCTGGTGACTTTCAGAGTCTTAAGCCCGCGTCCGCCGCGGCTCAGTATCTGGCGGATGGCAGGGATGGTTTCAACCATATCCGGGGCTGCTGCGGAAGGTGTACCCTCCTCAACCGTCTCGCTTTGCTCGACCCCACCATTCGCTTCGCTCATGGTCCCCCCTCTTAGCGTGCCGAGGGTGGCAGCGGTTTCAGAGGGTACACCTTCCGACAGCAGCGAAACAATGGAATCGTATATTCTGTCGATTTCGGAAACAGAGTCGGCGCCGACGAAGATGCCGTGATTCTGCAGGAAGATTACCTGAGGCTCGGCGCCTCGGGCTGCCTTGTAGGCCTGGATCTCGTCGTAAACCTTCTTGAAAAGGGTATAGCCGGGATCGCAGTAAGGGATATACAGGGCATCGGGGAAGAGCTCCTTGCACTTGGCCTCGGCCTGCTTAGAGCACATAAGCGCATTCACCAGTGTGGGATGCAGATGCACCACGAAGGCAAAACTGATTGCATTGTGCATCGAAGTCTCCACCGAAGGACGGCGGTCCTTGGTGATGCAGGCGGCGGCGAGGTCTTCCTTCACCTGGGCTTCACGCTCTGCAATATCGGCACTGTAGGCCTTTGTGCCCATGGGATTGAGTTTGGCACGGTCCAGCACGGCGAATCCGTCTTCGCCGATGGTGGCGAGGGCGTGTCCGCTGGCTTTGACCCAAAGCCTATCCGCAGTCTTGTACGACGTATTGCCGCCTCCGGCAATAACAAATCTCGAATCGGCCCCGTATCTGCGGGAAACCTCTATCAATTGCTCGATTTCTTTCATTTCTTCTGATGTTCGATGATGGCGCAGGCTCCGCGGTAGTTGATGGCTTTCAGTTTGGGAGAAAGCTCCGCCGCATCGCGGGTGCGCAGTTTGATGGGTTCCATGGCGGGAGTGTTGTGCTCCGAACCGAAAGTGACGATGAATCCTTCGTCTTCCAGATAACCGGCGTACTGCTCCAGCACGGCGGTGGTGTTTCGGGTTGTAATGAACTCCACGCTGCGGAATCCGCGCTTCTTGAGCGTATCTGCCGCTTTCTGGAGGTCGCCCTCGAAATCTGTGAAGTTTCCCTTGGCATCATCTGCCAGGAAAGGATAGGTGGGGATGCCGCCGGCGGCCTCGATTATATGCTGGACGGTCTCCGTCGGCAAAAACGCCTTGGGATCTTCCGGCACGAACGCTGCGCCGCCGGATTTCAGCAGTTTGGAACGCAGCTCGTTCTCGGTCTTGGCGGGATTCTCGTCATCGGGATAAAGGGCCATGCGAAGCGCTTTGGCCAGGTGGCGTTCACGCACCAGGCCCTTGGTCAGGGTGCTGCGTATCTCGTTGAAGTCCAGGGTAATATCCTTTCCTTCGGCCTTCAGCCACTCGTTCAGTTTGGCGCACATCTTTTCCACCTGGGCATTGGACTCGGCCCTGACGGCCTGGAGCTGCCTCAGTGGCTCGCCGCTGAGAACGACCGGATACGAAAGACCCTTGCCGCTGATGTATGTTCGCCCCGGATTGTTGGGGTCGTTCACCCGCAGGCCGGCGGCCTGGTCTTCTGCATTAAGCGCGATGAACTCGATTCCGAAGAGGGGAGTGAGGCCGCGCTTGGCGCAGCCATCGTTCCACTCCCTGTATCCGTCGGTGGAATAGAAGTCGTTGATTCCCACTATCTTGACTCCTTCAGCGGCGGCCATATCCAGAGCCTGCTCCACATCGGTGAAGGCGCTGAAGGAGTAAGGGGTATGCAGATGGGCGTTTACGTCAACCATAAGCTAGACACCTTTCTTTGCACGGAGAATCTGCTGGGCGGAAGTGAAGTTCCCGGTGGGCACGTAACCCGGCAGGGGAACCATCTTCTCGTTGATGACGTCCAGGAACCAACTGGGCTGAGGGAAGAATGCTTCCTCCAGTTCGTGGCAAGGGGTGATCCAGTTGCGGGAACCCAGAACCACGGGCGCCGCGTCGAGGTAGTCGAAGCAGAGGTCGGCGATGTTGGCAGCAAGGTCGTTGAGGAAGGATCCGCGGGCGGAAGCGTCGCCGGCGATGATGATGCGGCCGGTCTTCTTCACGCTCTCTATAACCTTCTCGTAGTTGAACGGCACCAGGGTGCGGGCGTCGATGACTTCCGCCTCCATGCCATATTTCTCCTTGAGTTCATCCGCTGCCTTGAGGGCCCTGTAGAGGGTCGCGCCTATGGTGAGGAAGGTGACATCCTTACCCGCACGCTTCACATCCGGCTCGCCGAAGGGGATTTCGTAGTATCCTTCCGGCACTCCACCCTCGTGGAACTGCTCGCCTATGCCGTAGAGGCGCTGGCTCTCGAAGAAGATAACGGGGTCGGTGCCCTGCAGGGCGCTGTTCATCAGGCCCTTGGCATCGTAAGGAGTGACGGGAAAGACCACCTTCAGGCCGGGGATGTGGGTGCAGAGAGAAGTCCAGTCCTGAGAGTGCTGGGCTCCATATTTGCTGCCGACGGACACGCGCACGACCACGGGCATCTTGAGGATGTTGCCGCTCATGGCCTGCCACTTCGGGAGCTGGTTGAAGATCTCGTCGCCGCAGCA
>JAEEGL013799397.1_pt1 | contig 12617 bp, 9 predicted proteins | sample 9134231 | NCBI WGS metagenome assembly JAEEGL01 (sample SAMN16246548, study PRJNA631951) | gut metagenome | biome: gut microbiome; feature: rumen; material: fiber-attached | host: Bos | place: Iran: Karaj | collected 2018-10
AGGGCATTGTAAGCGGAAAAGACGGCGAGTGGATACACTTAGAGTATATACCCGGCGATATAAATATCAGAACGGGTCCGGCAGCTGCCATAGGCACAATATGTGTAATAGGCTCTGAAATCAATAAAGATGAGATCAAAAAGCTTTTTGATACTTAAAGCGTTTGATGATTAAAGGGGAAATTATTATGGAAATTCCGGTATATTTATTTGTAGGTTTTCTTGAATCGGGAAAAACGTCGTTTATTCAAAAATCACTTGAATACAGCGACTTTAATTCCGGCGAAAACACGCTTTATCTCATTTGCGAAGAGGGAATAGAGGAGCTTGATATCGATAGCCTTCCGGGTAAAAACATTTTTCCTTATGTAATAGAAGATGAAGAGCAGATCACAACTTCTTTGCTTAACAAGCTTCGCAAAAAGTATAACGCAGAGAGAGTTATAGTAGAATATAACGGCATGTGGCTGCTCGATAAATTTTTAAGCGCAATGCCAATGGGCTGGATAATATATCAGCAGATGATGACAGCCGACGCCACTACTTTTTTGACTTATAACGCAAATATGCGCAACCTGGTATACGATAAACTGCAAAACAGCGAATTTATAATATTTAACAGATTCAGCGACGAGATTGATAAAATGGCTCTCCATAAAATAGCGAGAAGCGCTTCCCGCGGGATAGCCATAGCGTATGAATACAGAAGCGGCAAGCTTGTGCAGGATGATATTATTGACCCGTTACCGTTCGATATAAACGCCGACATCATAAAAATCAATGACGACGACTATGCCGTGTGGTATGCAGATATGATAGACGATGAGCAAAAATATAACGGCAAAACGGTAAGCTTCAAGGGCTTGGTCGCCGTAAACAAAAAAGAATTGGGCGACGATTTCATTATAGGAAGGCACGTTATGAACTGTTGTGCCGCTGATATAACATATATCGGTATGCCCTGCAAATGGAAAAAGACGATGGAGCTAAAAATGCGTGATTGGGTACAGATAACTGCTGAGATCAAAATTGAAAACCACAAAGCTTACGGTGAGCCGGGACCTGTATTATATGTAAAAAGCGCAGAGCTAGCCAAAAAGCCGGAAAACGAAGTTGTTACTCCTTAAGTTTACCGCAGATTATGAAAATAAAAACAATTGAACCGATAGCTTACATTTATACCGGGTTTTCACAAAAATTCGGGATACCCAGGCAAAGCGGGCTTGTGCCTTCTCTTACTGCACGCATAGTATTTGAGGATAAATACAAAAGCCCCGACGCGATAAAGGGTTTGGAAAGCTTTTCTCATATTTGGCTGTTGTGGGGCTTCAGTGAGGCGGAATACAGCGGAAAGCTCACTGTTTTTCCTCCGCGGTTGGGCGGTAGGATTAAAAAAGGTGTTTTTGCCACACGATCGCCTTATCGCCCAAACGGTATAGGTATGTCAAGCGTTAAGCTTGAAAGAATAGAAATATCGGAGGGAAATACGGAGCTTATTGTATCTGGAGCCGATATCCTTGACGGGACTCCCATATATGACATAAAGCCTTATATTGCATACACTGATTGCCACGCTGATGCACAGGGCGGTTACTCAGAGCCGGATGATTTGATAGATATTGATTTTCCCCGGCATTTGCTCAATAAAATACCGGAAATACTCAGAAACAGTGTAACAGATGTACTCGCCCAAGATCCCAGAGCCGCATTTAACAAAAAAGAAGATTTTGTATACGGATTGAGATTCGACAAATATGATATCCGTTTTACCGTAAAAGAAAATAAATTGACCGTTACCGATGTGGTAAGCTGCAGCACCGAGAATGTTAAATAATATTTCCGGTGTTGTTTTTTAAAATAATTGCATGGTTATTATGCACAAAATAGTATTTTATTAGATGTACATATTATACAAACTTATAATTTGTTGATGACAAATATACTTTTATATGTTATAATAATCGAGCAATGTAAATTGTATTAAAATGTCTTACTTTGTTAAGACGGGGCTCATTTTGGGTCTCAAAAAATTCATTACAAAGGAGTAATAAAACTATGGCAAACAATCATTGCAAACGCTTGTTATCAGTTATTTTGGCAGCACTTCTTACACTGTCTATGACTGTAGTTACAAGCGTAGTTACCGTATCCGCAGACACGGTTGACCCGATCACTGACAGCAATTTCGGTGAAGGCATTTCCACCATAAAAGGTGTTATAGATGCTACCGACAGCGATATTGTTACAGTTATAGGTCAGCTCGTTTACAGATTTGGCAACTTCGACGGTGTAAACAGTGCAATCATTGAAGACGTTATCGATGGTGATGTTGTTGCACTCCAGATCTACAACTCTCTTGAAAGCTTTGCTATTGGTGACGTTGTAAAACTCACAGGTCAAAAGACCACATATTCGGGAATTCCCCAAATGCAGTCCATAACCGAAAGCTCGGTTGTAAAGGCTGCTGCTGATGTTCCCTGTATAGCCGCATTGGAGTACGACTCATTTGACGCTCTTGAAAGCGACTATCACCTTTCGGCATGGGTAAAGATTAAGGACGTTACCTTAGGTGCTTACGCTGCCGACAAAGACACAAACAAAGGCAATACCGTAGTTACCGATAAGAACGGTAAAACTATGAACATCTACAGAGGACATTCTTATCCCGCAGGTGTCGTTGAGGGCGAAAAAGTACATCTTTATGCATGTGCATCTACATATAACAGTGACCACCAGCTTCGTGTTGGTAACGCTACCGACTATGTAGTAACTAACGATACAAAGGGTCCGGTTATCACATTGCCCGAGTTTTCTTCAGCTTCAGTAGGTCAGGATTATACCGTATCTATCACAGCTGCGGATAATGTTGGCGTAGAGAGCGTAAAAATGACATATAAGATCGGCAACACAACAGGTACTCTTGATATGACAAAGGGCAACCTTGCCGACAAATATGAGGCAACTATCCCCGGAAACAGCATTACAGCAGGCAACAAGACAATAAACCTTACTTTTGTTGCAAAAGACGCCGCAGGTAACGAGACAACCGAAAAAGGCGCCATAGCTATTACAGACGTTCCGAGAATCACATCCGTAACTCCTGCTGCAAACTCTGCAACAGGCAGCGACAAACAGCCCACAATTACCGTAAACTTTGAAAACGCGGGAACAAATCCCACAGTAGAGCTTACAGTAAACGGCGAGAGCGTTAAGGCTATCGTATCGGGCAACACAGCTACATATAAGCCTGCTTCCAAAATGGAAGACGGCAAAGTTAAGGTAACTGCTGTTGTTAAGCGTTCAGACGGCGAAACAGCTACTTATAACTGGTCGTTTACAATAGGCGAGTCTAAGTTTGCTATATACGCCGGTCAGCTTCACTCACATACAGCTGAGTATTCCGACGGTGCAGGTACGCTTGAAGATGCTTATGAGCACGTTATGGGTCTCGACGAGTATGAAAACGTAGACTTCCTTGCAGTAACAGACCACTCTAACTATCTCGACAGCAAAGAAGAGCTTGGCACAATGGACGACTTAAACAGCGGTAACGGCAAGTGGGCAGAAGCTAAGGCTACCACGACCGAATACAACGCAAAAACAGATAAGTTGTTCGTATACGGTTATGAGATGACATGGTCCGGCGGTCCGGGTCATATCAATACCTATAACACAGTAGGTTTTGTATCAAGAAATAATACAGAGCTTAACAATAAAGCAGCCGACGCAGGTATGCAGCTTTATTATCAGCTGCTTAAAGATCATCCGGATACAGTATCTCAGTTCAACCACCCGGGTACTACATTCGGTACATTTTCAGACTTTGCATATTGGGATCCTCAGATAGACGAGAGAATCACTCTTGTAGAGGTTGGTAACGGAGAAGGCGCCATAGGCAGCTCCTCTTACTTCCCGAGCTATGAGTATTATACACTGGCTCTTGATAAGGGATGGCACGTTGCACCTACAAACAACCAGGATAACCACAAGGGCGTTTGGGGTAATGCAAACACCGCACGTTCATGTATCATTACCGACGATTTTACAGAGCAGGGCTTATATGATGCTCTTAAGGCTATGAGAGTGTTCTCAACTGAAGACCAGAACCTTGAGATTTACTACTACTTAAACGACAACATTATGGGTTCAATACTCAGCGATGTTGGCGAAAAAGTTCACATTGTTGCCGATATAGCAGACCCCGACAACGAAAATATTGGTTCAGTTTCCGTTATCGCAAACGGCGGAGTAGAAGTTTACAATACAAAGATCGCTTCCAACAGCGGAAACATTGATGTTACACTTGACAACAACTATTCATACTATTTCATTAAGATAGTTCAAGAGGACGGCGACATTTGCGTTACTGCTCCCGTATGGACAAGAGATGTTCTTAAGATCGGTATCACAAGCGTAGAAACAAGCAGTGTTATCGCGGTTAAGGGCGAGCCTCTTACCTTTACAACAACATTGTTCAATTACGAATCAGCCGCTCTTAACATAGAGAGCATGGTTTACTCAATAGACGGCGAAGAGGTTAAGACTGTTGATTCAGGACTTGATTCCGTTCCTACAGGCGGAGAGAAGAAGTACACTGCCGATATCACACCTTCAAAGCTCGGCAAACAAACAGTAACCGTTACGGTTAATGCTAAACTTGACGGCGTTCCTTATGTATTTACACACAATATAGACATAGATGTTCTCGACCCGAGCGAGGTTATAAACGTAGGTATAGATTACGGCCACGCCAACTTCTATATCAGCGGTAACTACGCAGGCTCAGACGCTGCTATGATCCAGTTGTTTGCAGAGCACGGTATAAGAGCTAACTATGTGAAAGACGAAATCACATATGATAAGATCAAAGATTTCGCTATCTATATCATAACAGTACCGTTCAAGAGCTACAATGTATCTGTTGCCGATGCGCTTTACAGCGCAGATGAGCTTGAAGCTCTCAAGAAATATGCCGACAACGGCGGCAACCTTATAATCTGCTCCAAGTCTGACAGAGGTAACCCGACTGTTACAGGTCAGGACGGCGGCGAGCTTATCGAAGAACAAAAGGCAAGCACTATCTCCAACGGTATTCTTGAGGCCGTAGGAGCAACATCAAGAATAGTTGAGGGTATTGTTGTTGATAACGAGAGAAAGGCTAACGAAGCTTATCGTCTCTATTTCACAGATTCAGAGAACTACAACTATGATAACCCCTTTGCAGCAAAGATCGCTGAAACAACAAACAACAGCTTCAGCTGCTACAACGGCGCACCTGTTTTGGTAGGTTCAAATGCAAGTCCTATCGTTAAGGGCTACGATACAACATGGGGCGCAAGTTACAGCAAAAACTTTACCGGCAGCGCATATGTTCCGAACTATGATGCCGACAAGGTAACCGTAGAAATGGGCGACGTTGCAGTTATGGCAAGTGAAACCTTGCCAGGCGGCGGCTGGTGTTTGGTAAGCGGCGTTACATTCTTCTCAACATTTGAAGTTAAGATAGAGATGGATAACATATTCACACTTCAAAACTCCAACTATCAGATGGTTATGAACATAATCGATATGATAGTTCCCGAACCCACAATCACAAAGATTGCAGACGTTCAGGCAGCTGGCGAAGGACTTAAATTCACTATAGAAGGTATAGTAACTTCAAACGCATCAGGCTTTGATAAAGAAACAGCTTTCTTTGACTGTATCTATGCACAGGACGAAACAGCAGGTATCAACCTGTTCCCGGTTGACGGAAACTTCCGGATCGGTCAAAAGGTTCGTGTAACAGGTGTTACATCAAGCTACAACGGAGAGAGAGAGCTTAAGGTATCTAAGATCGAGCTTATCGACGAAAGCATTAACCCGATCGAGCCGGAGCTTGTTTCCAATAAAGACGCAATGAGCAACGAAAAACTCGGTTCATTGCTTAAGATCAAGGGCGTAGTAAGCAGCTTGCACTATTCTTCTGACGGAGCTCTTGAGACCATTATGGTCAAAGACGCTAACGGAGACGAAGCAAGAGTATTTATCGACGGTTACATTATGTCCGACTACACAGGTCTTGACAAAATAGCCGTAGGTATGCCTATAAGTGCTATCGGACTTGCATCTATAACCGTTGACACAGAAGGCGCAGAGGAGTATCTCCACAGATTGCGTGTACGTAACAGAGCTGAGATAGTATTCTTAGGCGACGCCGATTTAAACGGCACAGTTAATATGGAAGACATCGTTCTTATCCAGAGAGTACTTGCAAACCTTGCAGAGTTTGATATCGGAGGAGATGCAGCGGCTGACGTTACACTTGACGGTCAGGTAAATCTTGAGGACGTTGTTCTCATTCAAAGATTCCTTGCAAAGCTTGCCGTATTCTGATAAAACAAATTAATATGTTTACCGCTCGGGATTATCCCGGGCGGTATTTTTATGAAAAAAATTATTATTTCCGTTGCGTAATAATATAATGTGATGTATAATATAATGGCATTTGTAAGAATATCTATTAAATTCGAGAGGATAATAATATGCTTTTATCACAGCTTTTGGCAGATATTGATTATAAGATAGTAAAAGGGCAGGATGTTGAAATTACATCACTCATATATGATTCGCGCAAAGTTACAAAAGGCAGCGTTTTTGTTTGCTTAAAAGGCTCGTCTTTTGACAGCCATACGAAAGCTTTGGAAGCCTGCAATTCGGGCGCAGTGGCAATTGTAGCCGAGCACGAGGTGGAGTGCGGTGACAACTGTACACTGGTAATAGTTGACGATACAAGAAAAGCCCTCGCCTATATGTCTTGCGCGTATTTTGATTATCCTGCAAGATCACTTAAAACGGTTGCTATAACAGGCACAAAGGGAAAAACCACCACCGCCGCAATGATAAGATATATATTGGAAGAGGGCGGCATTAAAACCGCAACGATAGGCACGTTGGGCATTGTTCTTGACGACAGGATAATAACTACCAATAACACAACACCCGAATCTTATGAGATACAAGAAGCTATGCGCCTTATGGTCAACAGCGGTTATAAGGCTGTTGTTATAGAGGCCTCAAGCCTCGGCTTTAAATGGCACCGCACAGACGGGGTTATGTTTGATTTCGGTGTGTTTACAAACTTTTCTCACGACCATATCGGCGGAGTTGAACATGAATCACTGGAAGAATACTTTGATTGCAAGGCGATGCTGTTTTCGCAGTGTAAATACGGCTGTGCAAACGCAGACGATGAAAAATTCGAGCAGATAAAGTTACTTGCAAAATGTCCCGTTGAGAGTTTTGGATTTTCCGAAAAAGCCGATATGCGCTGCGTAAATTCTGAGCTTATCAATGACTCGGGGTTTATCGGAATACATATAGACACACAGGGAAGCCTTAATTTGAGCGCCGATGTTGCCGTTCCCGGTAAGTTCAACGCGTATAACGCACTGGCGGCGCTAAGCGTATGCAGACATTTTGATATCACAGATGAGAATATGATAAACGGCTTGCGCAAGTTCAAGGTAAAAGGCAGGGTAGAACCTGTTAAAGTAAGCGATAATTTCAGCGTGCTTATAGACTATGCCCATAACGCCATCAGTATGGAAAATGTTCTTACCACACTAAGGCAGTATAACCCTCACAGAATAATTACGATGTTCGGCGCCGGCGGAAACCGTCCAAAGGTAAGACGCTATGAAATGGGCGAGACTTCAGGTAAATTATCGGATCTGTCTGTTATCACAGAGGATAACTCACGTTACGAAGATGTTAACGATATAATTAACGATATACTTGTCGGTATGAAAAAAACAAACGGAGAATATGTTGTTGTTCCAAACCGCCGCGACGCGATAAAGTATTGCCTTGATACAGCGCAAAAGGGAGATATTATAGTGCTTGCAGGCAAGGGACACGAGGATTATCAGGAGATAAAAGGTGTAAAATATCATCTTGACGAGCGTGAAGTAATAGACGATATTCTCAAAACAAATAAGTATTGATGACCGGTTGCCGTATTCGACGTAATCAGATATTATTTTATTGTATAATAAGCTTGTCAATTTTCAACGAAAGGGAATATAAGACCGCGAATTGGTCTTAAAATAAGGATTTGATATTATGTTCGCTAAAGATATCAGTATAGATTTAGGCACAGCAAATACCTTGGTGTATATGAAAGGCAAGGGCGTTGTAATGCGCGAGCCGTCCGTTGTTGCAGTAGATTTGAGAGACGACACAGTGCTTGCCGTAGGCGCGCAGGCAAAAGAGATGATAGGCAGAACGCCCGATTCAATTGTTGCCGTTCGTCCGCTTAAAGACGGTGTTATCGCTAATTTTGACATAACAGCCACAATGCTTAAGCACTTCATAAGAAAATCCACAAAAATCGGAATGTTCAGCAGACCGAAGGTCGTAATATGCGTTCCTTCGGGTGTTACCGAGGTAGAAAGAAACGCTGTTGCCCAGGCTGCCATACAGGCAGGGGTAAGACCTAAAGATTTTATTTCCATTGAGGAGCCTATGGCGGCTGCAATAGGCGCGGGTATGCCTGTGGACGAGCCTGTCGGCAATATGGTAGTTGATATCGGCGGCGGAACATCAGAGGTCGCGGTAATTTCTTTGGGAGATATAGTTACATCCTGCTCGGTAAGATGTGCCGGCGACAAGTTTGACGAAGCTATAATCACACATATCAAAAAGCGTTACGATCTTCTTATCGGCGAGCGCACCGCAGAGGATATTAAAATAGCCATCGGATCCGCATATCCTTATGAAAACGAAGGCGAAATGCTTGTTAAAGGCAGAAACCTTATAGACGGACTTCCGAAAGATATTACCGTTAATTCGGCTGAAATTCGTGAGGCAATGTCCGATTGCATAAAGATGATAATAGAAGCCGTTAAAAACACACTTGAAAAAACTCCCCCCGAGCTTTCGGCTGATATTTATGACCATGGGATCGTTTTAACGGGTGGCGGAGCTCTTATCCGCAATCTGGACAAGCTCATTTCAATAGAAACTCAAATGCCTGTCTTTGTTGCCGAACAGCCTCTCGACTGTGTTGCGCTCGGCGCAGGAAAACGTCTCGACCGCGGAAATATGGAGTCTGCGTATTATAAAAACAGAAGAAAATAATAAATTTTATATTATCTGAAACGGAGGACGCGTGTATCGTATATTATATTCCGATACACGCTCTGCTTATATGAATGTATTAAGATTCAAAGGCGCAAGAATGTTTGCGGGAATACTTTTTGTTTTGATAGGTGCGTGGATAATAAGTGCGGCTGTCGGTTCTTCTTTTACAACGTCTGTAATAAACACCGTTACATATCCTATAAGGCAGCTTACAAACGGGGCAGCGCAATCTATGCAGCCCGAAAAGAGCGCTTAGGAGCTTTCACATGAAAATGCCCTTCTCCAAGAGCAAATAAACTCTTTGCAGGAACAGCTTGTAAATTATTATGATATTCAAAAAGAGAATGAACAGTTCAAGAAGTATTACAATATAAGGTCCGAAAACGCGGAGTATCAGCTTATAACCGCCTCTGTTATCGCAAAGGATGATCTTTCGGGATCAAAAATGTTTACCTTAAATAAAGGTATTACATCGGGGATAAAGGTAAATAACCCCGTGCTTACGGAAAAAGGTCTTGTCGGATGGGTGAGTGAGGCAGATATCACAAGCTGCACCGTTACAACTATTCTTTCCGAAGCAACAACGATAAGCGTTATCAACAAACGCACATCGGATACAGGTATACTTACTTCCTCCGACAAATACGCCCAAAGCGGTCAGGCTGTTATGACAATCCTCAATGAAAATTGCGATATTGCTAAAGGCGATATAATAGTCACCTCGGGAATAGGCGGGGTTTTTCCTGCAAATTTACGTGTAGGCGTAGTGTCGGACGTTAAATTTGATGAGTTTGATACTTACAAATACGCTGTTATAACGCCTTATGAAGATATAAACAATACTAACGAGGCTGTTATTATAACAGATATAATAAGTCAGTAAAAAACTATTGCGGAGAATATATGAACGGAAAAAAGTATTTAAGGTTACTATTATATATAATTGCGGATCTGCTGTGCTTTTCACTGCAAAATACCCACGGTATGCTTTTCGGTATTTTCGGGATGACTCCCTTGCTTGCTTCCGCGCTTGCATACGGTGTTGCCGTGTATGATAATATAAATTTTGCTTTAATCATTGCGGCTGTGTCTGGGGTACTTTCAGAAATAACTTTGGGCTCTGTTATAGGACCGTATGCGATATTTCTTACTGCAATGTGCTTTTTGGTCAACAGGTCGTCAAATTACTTCTATTCGGGTGCGTTGTTTGCAGTTTTAGCAGCAGTAGGTTATTCGGTATTAGCTTGCTTAGGTGTGCTTGTTTGTTTCAGTGCTCAAAATAACATAAGCATAAGCTTTGAGCATATTTTAAAACACGGCTTGTTAAGAGGATTGTATACATGGTTGTTCTGTGTGACCGCCTGTATGCTTATGAAAAAACAACCGGTTGAAGACTAAAGAATAAGGCGGGTGAAAAAATGCTTGCAAACAGTTCGATAAGTAAATTGAGAATTACATTATGCTTTGTGCTTTCTGCTGTTATTGCCGCGGTGTTTTTTGCCCGGCTTTTTGTTTGGCAAATAGTTCAGGGCGACAAATATAAGCAGGTATCCGATATTGCCGCCGCATATTCGGTAGATACGCAGGCGGTAAGGGGAGAGATACTCGATGTTGACGGAACCCCCCTTGCAATAAACAAACCTATTTATAATCTTACTATAAATAAAATGTATGTTGAAAAGAACAGGGAAAACGAAGTTATTGAAAAAGTTCTGACTATATTAAACGAATTAAACATAGAGTATAATGATATATTACCAATTGTATATTATAACGATACTTATGATTTTGCCGCAGACAAAGAGGAAGAAATATCAATTCTCAAAAGTCCCGAAATGCTCAATATAAACAGCAATGCTTCGGCAGACGAATGTATGACCTTACTTACGCTCAGATATTCTCTTGACATAGGCGTAATGACAGAACAAATGCGTCGCGATGTTATCAGCGTAAGATATGCAATGGAGAAAAGCGGTTACAGTATGACAAACCCTTATACTGTTGCCGAAAACATAAGCGAGCATGACCTTGCAGTGATCGCAGAGCGCACACAAGGCGTACACGGTATTAAAATATCCGTTTCTTATGAGAGATATAACCCAAACGGTACCGTTGCACCGCATATAGTGGGAAAAGCAGGCTCTATAAGCGCAGAAGAATACGAACAGCTTAAAAATAAGGGATATACCTATAACGATACAATAGGCAAAAGCGGGATAGAATCGGGTATGGAAGAATACCTTAAAGGTTCTCCTGGGCAAAAGCTTATGACTATAAACGCAGACGGCTCTGTTGTTATATCCGATGACAGCAAAACAGCCACACCCGGAAACACCGTCTATTTAACCATAGATTCTCAAATTCAACAGGTGCTTAATAGATCTTTGGAGGAAAATGTTACCGCGGCGCGTGAAAACGGAATAGCAATGGACAGCGACAAAAGCGGAGAAGACTGTTTCAGCGGAGCAGCAGTTGTACTTAATGTAAAAGATTTTTCTGTTATTGCCGCAGCGTCGTACCCAACATTTGACCTGCAAAAATACAGCGAATACGATTATTATACAAAGCTTGTAAACGACGAGCATACGCCGCTTTTCAACCGTGCTTTTAACGGCTTGTACGCGCCGGGTTCTGTTTTCAAGTGTTGTGTTGCGGCTGCCGCACTAGAGGAGAATATTATACAGCCCTCAACTCAGATAAAATGTACTCACATATATGACTATTATAAATCGGACGTTGTTCATTGTATGGGTACCCACGGACTGATTGATATGTTTGAGGCCATGGCGTATTCGTGCAACTATTATTTTGCCGATGTAGGCAGAATGTTAGGGATAGAAACAATGTACCTTTACGCCCAGCGTTTCGGACTTGGTGAAAAAACAGGCGTGGAAATGTACGAGTCAACGGGTACACTTGCCGGCAGAGACAACGATGTGTGGTATGATGCAAACACCGTAAAAGCCGCAATAGGTCAGTCAAACAACGCTTTTACACCGTTGCAGCTCGCCACTTACGCCGCTACAATTGCAAATAACGGAACGCGGCTTAAAACCCACCTAGTAAGCCGTGTTACATCATACGACAGAAAAGAGACCGTATATGAAAACGACACCGACAATCCAACTGTCGCAAAAGAAACGGGAATATCGAAAAATAATATAAACACCGTAAAAAAAGCTATGAGAAAAGTCGTCACCGATGAAAACGGTACCGCAAATTCGGTGTTCGGGGATTATAAGATTCCAATCGCCGCCAAAACAGGCACAGCGGAAAACGCGGGCAGTGACCACGCGACATTTATTTGCTTTGCTCCGTATGATGAACCTGAGATTGCGATAGCGGTGGTACTCGAACACGGAGCCAAAGGCAAATACAGTATGTCGGTAGCGAAAGATATAATGGATTCTTATTTCAATATAAACCAAACAACAGATACAGACACACAAACGGAATGAGCAAAGGCGTGCTTCCAGCGGAGGTACGCTTTTTGTA
>JAEEGL013958986.1_pt1 | contig 12617 bp, 13 predicted proteins | sample 9134231 | NCBI WGS metagenome assembly JAEEGL01 (sample SAMN16246548, study PRJNA631951) | gut metagenome | biome: gut microbiome; feature: rumen; material: fiber-attached | host: Bos | place: Iran: Karaj | collected 2018-10
GATTTGCCTCAGTATTATACTGATGAAAATGACAAAGTTCATTATTATAAGGACGGCCCTGACCCCGATGATATTGATTACGATGAATACATAGACTATTTCCACAATTGCGTGTGGATTGATGATGTCAGCTGGGAGCCTGCGAATGTGAATTTTGCCTTTGAGGAAGATGATGAGTTTGAGAATGTGGCCACTGTGTTCGTCGCAACCAATGCCGCTGCATTTGGGTATATGGTGAAATACACGACAGATGGGACGGATCCCGTCAAGACATCTCTTGATTATGATTTTGAGAATGGCATTGTGCTGTTGAAGGATGCAACGTTGAAGGCATCGGTCTTCTTCAAAGATGTCGCGGACATGAACGGCAACGGCAATACCACTGAAATCCTAAAATACACCAGCGATGATGTTAATGTCGCAACCTTGAATGTCAAAATCAAGGCGACTCCTCCGACAATTGCCATTGATGAAGAACTTTCGACTGACAAAGCCGTTGCCGTCGTCATTTCAAAGGGCTATGAATCAAATGTTATACATTATACTTTAGATGGCACGGAACCAACGGAGGACAGTCCTGTCTATGAATCGCCACTCATGCTGTCTGAAGCAAAGCCAATCAAGGCGATATGTGCCAGGGAAGGCATCACTTCAAGCGAAGTCACATCATTTGAGTTTGGTCAGGTGGAGAAGCCTTCTATTGCCATTGACAAGGAGTTATCGACAGATGTGTCTGTTGCCATAGTGATTACAACAGATAGTGAGTCCAATGTAATTAAATATACTTTGGATGGCACAGAGCCTACTGCTAACAGTCCTGTCTATGTTTCACCACTTATTCTGACAGAGCCCATGACCGTTAAGGCTATCAGTGCATGGCATGGAGTTATTCCAAGTGAGTCAGTGTCTATTGAACCTACTGTCGTAGAGAAGCCGTCTGTTCATCCAGTCAATGCCACGGGCGATTCAATTAGTTTTTGGGTGACGACTGCAAATACGCTTAAGGTTGTTGCTAGCGCGCAAGAGGGTGCTTCAGTTAAGTATGGAGATATGGGAGATATCACGAAGAAATACACTGGTGAAATCTCAATGGATGCAGCCAAACGTCAGACACTGTGTTTTCAGGCGGTTTCACGCGGAATGTTGCCAAGTGACATAGTTACAGTGGCAGCATACAAGGCGGATAAGAGTTTTTACATGGATGCATTTGATTTGGGGTGGAATCTTGTGAGCATTCCGATGACTCTTACACCAGAATCCATCAATGCATTGCTTGATGCACACACGTTCTATGGCTTTGACAAGGCAAATTCTTGCTATGCAAAAGCAAGCACGTTAGTGGAAGGAACTGCTTATTGGGTATTTGTGAGTGGAGATTCTGCGCATTCCTTCAATTTAAAAGGAACTGTGACTGGAACTGCGCAGTATGATTCAGGCTGGACATTGGGAGGACCGAGAATGCCTGAAAATGATGCTGATTATGTCACTGTGCCAGACGATGTGACAGTATTTTCATTCCAAAATGGCAAATTCCAGATTGAAACTGACAAGATGTGGCTTGGATTAGGATACTGGATTTTTAAGTGAGACGCCTCTACAGCTTCAGTTTCATCTCACCAGGAAGATCGGTGAAACCGTACTTGAGATAGACAGGTCTGCCTGCGCCTGACGCATTTAAGTCAATTGAATCACAACCAATTGATTTGCAACAACTCACAATGCTATCAAGCAGTTTTGTGGCCAATCCCATGCCTCGCCATTGACGGCGTGTGAACATATTTGTGACATATCCACGGAGTCCATGCGGTTCCGAATATGACGGTGGCAGTGATTGAATGGATAGGCCAGAGCAGGCGGCTGGTTCACCGTCGCAAAATGCAATGAAGGAGATGAACGAGCCATCGGCTATTGTTCTTTGAAAGAATGCGCGAACTGATGCCTCGAATTCATTAATAGAAATTTTGAGAGGCACGGTTTCGCGTTCATTGCGCATCTCTAAGCGCATAGCTGTCAGCAGGTCGATGTCTGAGGAGTCTGCGCGTCTAATTGTGATTACGTGATTGGATTCCATAAGGTTATTTCAGTCCTTTGAACTTTGCGATTGCGTCAAGGTAACCATAACCATAGAGGTCATCTGGTTCGAGGAAGCTAGTCTCAGTCCATTCATTCCAACTGTTTACGGTTATGAGTCGCTGGCGTTCAGGGTGTTTGTCAAGATAGGCTCCAGCCATTTCCAATGCCTTGCCGAAAAGTTCGGGCGTGTTGTTGCGGCAGACGACAGGCAGGAACTTATGGAAGCGCGGATTGCTGTCCCAACCGACAGATATATGTGGGAAGTATGTCTGGCTGAAGGTCGAATCGATTTTCTGCCATTCGCATTCAACGTCTGGTATTATCTCTGCATAATCTCTGTTCATGTTAACGAAATGTACGAACTGGTAATGCGTCATGCTGTCGAATCCAAGTTTGTCGAAGTCGGTCTTCGACATTCCGCACATCTGTGAATCGACGCCGCTGATGTTGGAGCAGTTGATGTTCCAGACGGTCGCCTGAAGATTGAGTCCCTTGAATCCCGCTTTGACCGTCTCCGTGCGGAAATAGTCCAATGCTTCTCTGCATTTATCAACGCCGCCGAGACCATTGATGAGATTTGCCAGCTCGTATATCATGAACACAGGGCATCCGTCAATCGTGTAGTAGTTTGGTTGACTGAAGTACTTTTCAATCACACGATGGACGATGATTTCAAAGTCGTGCCTATCGACTGCGCCGCCCCAGATGACGGTCTGCGAATTTGTGTCGGACTGCCTTATGTCCCAGAGGTGGTTTGCGCTGTGGTTTGCCCACATTAGGTAGAATTTCATTCTGTCGCGGTTTGGGGCCTTGAGGAAACCGTTGTCGAGACACTGTTCGAGAAAGGGGCGATGGTCATACCAGTACCAGTCGTAGATAAAGACGTTGACACCATGGTCAGCCGCCGCATCTATCTCCATAGACATTACATACGGATCAGCCTCGTTGACATATCCCCAAAGCGGACGCCTTGGCCAACTCTGCTCTGGCGATTTTGATGTGGCGATTTTCACTGTCTGCCATTCACCGATTCCTTCTCCCCAAAACATTCTTGTGCGTGGTTCGTCACCTGTGTATGCTGGCCAGATATATGCTGCAATGTCAGTCTTGTTGTTCATTGTATTCTCCTTATTATAATAATACCATAAATTACACAGGATTTTTATATATGCAAGACGGTTTGGTTTGAAAAACTTTAAAAACGATATATCTTCTAGTGTTCACAAGTCCAAAAGTGAAAAAACAAAGGAGACTGATATGATTTACGTGATCGCAACAACAGTGTTGAAAGATGGATGCCGCGAGAAGTTCATTGAACTGGCGAAGGCAAATTTAGCAAATGTTAGAGCGGAGAAGGGATGCATTTCATACGTGTTGAATGAAGACTGCGAAACGGATTTGCCTGCGGTGAAACGTCCAGGCACCTTGACATTCGTTGAATGCTGGGAGAGCATTGACGCGCTAAAGGCGCATCTTGCAGCACCGCACATGAAGGCTTTTGCCGCCGCCGTAAAGGATCTCCGCACTGGTTCTGAACTCCGGGTGGTGACACCTGTGGTTTGATGCTATTATGCTCAAGTCTGAACTCGACACGCCTGCTCTGATTCTCCGCAAAGACTTATTTGAGGAGAATCTCGTGCTTATGCGCGACGTCGCGCTTGCACACGGCAAGAAACTTCGCCCGCACGCCAAGACGCATAAATGCCCTGAAATCGCCAAACGGCAGCTTGCCGCGGGAAACTGCGCGGGAATTTGTGCCGCCAAACTTTCGGAGGCGATTGGTTTGGCCGATGCAGGCATTGAGGAGATACTCATCACATCCCCTGTTGTGCTTCCTGCAAAACGAGCAGCACTTGCAATGCTGAACGCGAGAATCTCCTCGCTTGCAGTTGTGGTCGATTCGACAGAGGCAGTGAAACTTGCCGAGGCCGCAGCAGTTGAATCTTGCAGGAAGCTTAATGTGCTGGTGGATGTTGACCCTGAAATGGGACGTACGGGCGTTCCATTTGCAGACGCTCCTGCCTTTGCGGACATTGTTGCGTCGCATGGTCATCTTGAACTCACCGGCGTTCAGTGCTATGCGGGACATCTTCAGCATGTCTCTAGTGCCGCTGAACGCTATGGCGAAAGCCGTCGTCTCATGACGGCAGGCGCCAAAGTGTTTCGTGAAATCAGTTCGAGGCATCCGTCATGTAAAGTCTTCACGGGAACTGGCACTGGCACGAGCGCGGCTGACTTAGATGTGCCAGAAGTCACTGACATACAGGTCGGCTCATACTGCCTCATGGACGCGGAATACATGAGGGCTTGCGGCGATGCCGTGCCATTCAAGCCTGCACTTCGCATTCTTTCAAGCGTTGTAAGCGCAAACCATTCTGGCATGGCGACAATCGACGCGGGCACAAAGGCAATCTATGTCACTCCCGCCGCGCCGCCGCTTCGAATCAACGGGCTGGAAATCATGTCGGACTGGAAGTATGACTGGTCTTTTGGCGATGAGCATGGTCGACTTACTTTCCCGCGCGAACAATCCATTCGCCCTGGAGAAATGGTGGAACTAGTGGTTTCACACTGCGATCCAACCATAAATCTTGCTGATAGGATTTATCTAGTTGATAATGAAGAAATTATAGATGTATGGCCTATTTCGTTGCGCGGATGTGCGCAGTGAATTTTAGGCTTGTATGGTAGTTATGACCATCTAGTCTGACGAAGTGCCTCATACAATGCAATTGAGACAGAGTTGGCGAGGTTATGGCTACGCTTGTGGACGCCTGGCATAGGTATTGTGACCAAGGCGTCCTTGTAGATTTCGTAGAAACTCGGCGGGAGACCGTGTCCCTCATTGCCGAAGATGAGATAGTCGCCTTCCTGAAAATGGCAGTCATAGATGCTCTTGTCAGTTTTTGTGCTGCAGAAGAACATCCTTTGGGGATTGTCGTTGATGCGGAGAAACTCCTGCCAATTCTCATAGACTGTGACGTTTAAGTATTGCCAATAGTCCATGCCAGCTCGTCTGAGGTGTGCCTCATCCAGCGAATAGCCAAGAGGTTTGATAAGGTGGAGGGCGGCGTCTGTGCAGACGCATAGGCGCCCGATAGTCCCTGTGTTCTGCGGGATTTCGGGCGCGACAAGCACAATGTTATAGCAGCAGGTCATTTCTTGAACGTCAAGCAAGAGCTTTCTCGAAGAGCGCGAGTGCCTCGTCGGCAGTCTCCTTTGTGATGGTGAGAGCGGGCATGAGGCGTATTGCGGTCTCTCCTGCTGTGAGCACAAGCAGGCCATTTGCGCGGCATGCTGAGAAGATTGCCTTTACAGAGTCGCCGACATCAACGCCGATCATGCAACCAAGTCCACGCACTTCGCGTATGACAGGGTACTTTTCCTTGAGGGCATTGAGTTTGGTGCGGAAGTATTCTCCCATTTGGGTCGCGTTATCGAGAACGCCGTCATAGTCGAAGGCATCGAATACGGCGAGACCTGCCGAGCAGGCGATGGGAGTGCCGCCGAAAGTGCTGGCGTGCATGCCAGGCTGGAGGACGTCTGCGTATTTCTGCTGAACTTCAAAGGCGGCGAGCGGAACGCCGTTGCCGAGAGCCTTTGCCATGCTCATTGCGTCTGGCTCGATGCCGTAATGCTGATGCGCGAATGCGCGTCCAGTCCTGCCCATTCCGCACTGCACTTCATCGAAAAGCAGAAGGATGCCCTTCTCGTCGCAGAGTTTGCGGAGACCGACAAGAAAATCCTTTGTGGCAGGGATGACACCACCTTCGCCCTGAACGGGTTCGCAGATGACGGCGGCCGTCTTGTCGGAGATGAGTGCTTTGACGGATTCAAGGTCATTGAAGGTCGCGAACTGGAAGCCCTGCATGTCTGGTTGGAATCCTGCCCTGTATTTAGCGCGGCCAGTCGCGGCGAGAGTTGCAAGAGTACGTCCGTGGAAGGAGTTGTCCATTGCAATTATTTCATTGCGTCCGTTTGGGTTGCCCCATTTTCTTGCGAATTTTATGAGTCCTTCGTTGGCTTCGGCGCCGCTGTTGCAGAAGAATACTTTTCCGCCAAAACTGTGCTTTGCGATTTTTGCGGCGAGCTGCGGCTGGAGTTCGTTGATGAAGAGGTTAGAGACATGAAGAAGTTTGGCAGCCTGCTCTTGGAGGGCCTTGGTCACGCGAGGATAGCAGTGGCCGAGATTGCAGACGCCGATGCCGACTGTTAGGTCAATGTATTTTCTGCCGTCAATATCCCAGACGTATGAACCTTCACCGCGCACCAGAATGGTGTCCCTGTTGTAGGTGTGGAGTACATACTGATCTTGGAGTGACATGATTTCGTCTTTGTTCATGATTTTCTTCCTGTTTTATTTATTTGTTGTCTAAATTGCGTGGAGCGGTGATTTCTCTTATCACATCGCTGTCAAAGTAGTTGATGGACATTCCTGCATCCACGATAATTGTCTGGGCGTTGATTCCAGAAGAGCGTGGACTTAGCAGAAACGCTAGGACATTAGCAGGCTCGTCTGTATCTAATGCTCGTCGTCGCGGAATGATTTTCTCCGCGTATAGATATGCATCTATGTAGCCTGGTATGCCAGCTGAGGCCGATGTCTTGAGGAGGCTTGCGCCGACGGCGTTCACGCGAATTTCAGGCGAGACCTCCTTGCTGAGAGACTTGGCGAGGAAGGCGACACTCGAGTCGAGGGCGGCCTTGATTGGTCCCATGTAACCATAGTTTTCAGAGGCCATGCGTGTCGTCGAGATGCTCATGGTGACGATTGAGGCATCAGGCGCAAGGAGAGGCTTAAGTCTGTTGCAGACATCCAACAGTGAGAAGCAGGAGATGCTGACCGCTTGGAGAAAGTCTTTGCGGAGCGTGGCATGGAATGGCTTGATGCCTTCGCTGAAGTTAGCGAACGCGATTGAATGGACGATTCCATGGATGACTGGCGCAAGCGCGGAGACTTTATCCGCAAATGATGCCATGTCCGCATCGGATTCGACATCGCACACAAGGGCTTTGGCGTCATCGCCGATGAGTTTGCGGTTTTTCTCCAGAAGCGCCGCGTCCCTGAACGTGTAAATGACGTTTGCGCCTGCTTCGCGTAGGCATTGTGCTACAGCCCATGCGACACTGCGCCTGTTGGCCACGCCCATGACCACTATGTTCCTTCCTGCTAGTTTCAGAAAATCCATTATTAATTTTTAAGTCATTTTTCACTCTATTTTAAACCCAGCGGTTTGCCGAACTTGAAATAGAGGATATAGTGAATAAGTTGTTTTCCGCAATAAGAATAATATATACTAAAGTTACTGTTATGAAAATCACGATAGAGAAACTATGCAAAAAATTCGGAGAAGTCAGCGCACTTTCCGATGTAGATTTGCAGATTGAGAACGGTGAGCTCTTCTTCCTGCTGGGGCCTTCTGGCTGTGGCAAGACGACTCTTCTAAGATGCATTGGTGGTTTTGAGATGCCGACCTCTGGTAAGATTCTGCTGGATTCGGAGGATGTTGCTCAACTCCCTCCAAACAAACGTAATACGGCAATGGTGTTTCAGGGGTATGCATTGTGGCCCCACATGACAGTTTATGAGAACATAGCTTTCGGGCTTGAGATGAAAGGACTTCCTGCACAGGAGATATCAAAGTTGGTCGCGGAGGCAATGGAGAGTGTGCAGATATCACAACTGTCTTCGCGCAAACCAAACGAACTCTCTGGCGGACAGCAGCAACGTGTCGCTTTGGCGAGAACGCTAGTTGTGCATCCAGGCTGTCTGCTTTTGGACGAACCGCTCGCAAATTTGGACGCAAAACTCAGGCGGGACATGCGCCTTGAGATTCGTCGCCTCTGCAAGGATAATGGACTGACTGGCATCTATGTCACACACGACCGACAGGAGGCGTTGAGCATGGCCGACAGAGTTGCTGTGCTAAAGGACGGCAGAATCGTCCAGATCGGTTCGCCAGACGAAATTTACCGCAAACCTATTAATGCTTTCGTCGCGAGTTTCATTGGCGAGACGAATTTTATCCAAGGCAAGCTTGTCTCAATGGACGGAGAGAGTTCAGAGGTTGAGACTGCTGCAGGACTGCTTCATGCAGGAAATCGCCTAGAAGGTGCATCCGCAGGCGACAAGGTGACGCTTTCAATTCGTCCAGAGGCAATTACTCTTAATCCAGCGGTGGCTGGTGATGGTGCGAATGAGATTGAGACCAAGCTTGAGACAACAGCATATCTCGGTGAAGTCGCCAACCATACAGCACGGACAGAGCAAGGCGGCGTCCTACTGTCGTTCCTTGAACTTAATCCGAATGCAGTCTCACAAGTCGGTAGCAATGCAAAGATTTACATTCCGCGCGCGGACATAAGAGTTCTGCCGTTTGCTGAAAATCCAACGTAATCACCTTCTTTTTTGGAATGTTGCTGTTATATTATATTAATATGTATTAAAAAACAGGGTGACATTGGATATGAGACGACCGATTGGATGGATAGACAACGAATATGAAGGCGGCAAGCGCGAAGTGCGTGTCACCTTTCATGGAGACACCATAAAATGGCAGTTCCTTCCATACGGTGCTGAAGACTGGGATTACACATCAGCTCCAACAGAGGAGAATTGGCAGCAACTTGAGAAGAAGCTTGCCGATTTGTGGCAGCGTGGACATACCTGCAAGGCAGAGATGGAAATGGTGAAACGCCGTTGTCCGCCACCGAATGACCAGTATTCCAAAAAGCAGGGGACGCAAAATGATTGAGTTCTATGTCACTGCTGCGCCTGGAACCGAAGAGCCCCTTCGCGATGAACTGTGTGAACTAAAGTTCAAGTCCGTGAGGCTCAATCGTGGAGGCATACCATTTTTCGGAAATTGGGAGGATGGATGGCGAGCCTGCCTTCAAACACGAATCGGTCAACGTGTCATGGCGGTCATGGCTCGTTTCAAGGCAGAAACGCTGGAGGAAGTTTACAATGGCGCCAGCTCTGTCGATTGGTTTAGGCAACTGACTCCAGAGAAGACCTTTGCGGTTGGAGCATACGTTCATGAAAGCACTGGATTTCCTGCCGATGTCGTTGCTCTTAAGGTCAAGGACGCCATAGTCGATGCCATGAGAGCTAAGTTCGGCAAACGGTCGGACATCGACAGGGAGAATCCAGACGTACGCATTTTCGCATATATGACGCGCGGCAAAGTTACGTTGTATCTTGACCTTTCAGGGTACCCGCTATTCAAGCGAGGCTATCGCATAAGCGGTGGCGAGGCTCCGCTAAAGGAGACGTTGGCCGCATCCATTCTGAGGCTTTCTCAATGGGACAGGAAGACACCGCTGGTTGATCCTATGTGCGGTTCAGGCACAATCGTGATAGAGGCGGCGCTCTGGGCGTCAGGCATTGCTCCTGGACTTAGGAGGGAACGCTTTGGATTCCAGAATTGGGCGGATTTTGGTCCTGAACAGGAGGATTCACTGAACGCAATTAAGGGCGAGTTGCGCCGATTAGGGCATGAGCAGCCACCGCGAATTACAGGATTTGATATCGATGAGACGGCGCTTGAATGTGCCCGTGAGAACGCGCGTTCCGCAGGTCTGCGTCTCTCATTCCGCAATATGCCAATTCGCGAATTGCAGGCGGACGGCACAAGACGCCTGATGATAACCAACCCACCGTATGGTGTGAGGCTGGACGCCGACAATCAGATTTATCAGGAACTCCGCTCCGCAGTGATGCGCCTCCACGGCTGGCGTGTCTGCATGCTGACAGGCAATCCTGCGCTGGTGAGGAGCATTCCACGACGTCCGACGGCAGAGTATCCGCTCAAGAATGGCGGCATTGAATGTCGTCTAGTTGTCTATGACTGTTGAAGAAGGATGCCGTAGCCGAATGATTTTGAATACTGTAGAACAACAATAAATAGGATGGTCCATCAATGACTGAATTGGAAAATGAACTGTTGAACACCTTAAAGGATGTTCAGGAAGCGCTGGCGAAGGTCAGCGGCGAGAGTGAACTTGAAGAGTGCAGGGCGAAGTTCCTTGGCAGAAAAGGACTTCTTCCCGCTCTAATGGCCAAATTGGGCACGGTTCCAAAGGAGGACAAGCCTGCCGTCGGAAAGACCTTGAACTCCGTCAAGCAGCAAGTGCAGGCGGCGTTTGACGAGGCGACCGCAAAAATCAAAGAGGCGAAAGAGGAGAGCGAAGCGTTGGACATCTCGCTGCCAGCGCGTCATGATAGAATAGGACACAAGCATCCGATAAGCCTTGTGATGGACAGAGCTGTCGCAATCTTCCGCAACATGGGATTCATTGTGGCGGACGGTCCTGACCTTGAGACCGTTTGGGACAATTTTGACGCGCTTAATGCCCCACAGGACCATCCTTCTCGCACTCCAGAGGATACGTTCTATTTCGATTTGGACAAATGCGATTGGCTTGATCCGCAGACCATGTTGCTCCGCACTCAGACCTCCGATGTCCAGATTCGTACGATGATGGCTCAGAAGCCGCCTGTTCGAATCGTCTGCCCCGGGCGTTGCTACAGGCGTGACACTCCAGACGCCACACACGGCATGAGTTTCCACCAGATAGAGGGACTATACGTTGATGAGAATGTCTCGTTGGCGGACCTTAAGGGTACTCTTGGTGCATTTGCTCGCGAGATGTTTGGAGAGCAGACCAAGATTAGATTCCGTCCGCATTTCTTCCCGTTCACCGAACCGTCAGTCGAATGTGACGCAAGTTGCATCGCCTGCGGCGGCAAGGGATGCAGAGTCTGTAAAGGCTCTGGCTGGCTTGAGATAGCTGGAGCGGGCATGGTGAATCCTGCGGTCTTCAAAAATGTCGGCTATGACCCTGAGAAGGTTAGCGGATTTGCGTTTGGCCTTGGCATTGAACGCATGGCGATGATACGCTACGCCATTGGAGACTTGCGTCTGCTTTATGATAACGATGTCCGTTTCCTGCACCAGTTCTGATTAGGGGGATTCACGCAAAATGAAAGGAGTCGTTAATTCGATATTGGAAGTCGTTGGAGAGACGCCACTTGTGCAGCTTCACAGCATGACGGGTGCCGATGACGCAAACATTTTGGTCAAAGTCGAGGGGCTGAATGTCGGCGGAAGCATAAAGACACGTACGGCATTGAACATGATTGAGGCCGCTGAACGCGATGGTCTCGTAAAGCCTGGCTCAGTGATTATCGAGCCGACCAGCGGCAATCAGGGAATCGGCCTTGCTTTGGTCTGCTGCCAGAAAGGTTATCGTTGCATCATTGTCATGCCTGATTCTGTCAGCGAGGAGCGCACAAAACTGATGAAACTCTATGGCGCAGAGATCAAGCTTGTCAAGGACAACAATGACATCGGTGAATGTATGGACAGATGCATGCGCTTGGCGTATGAATTGAGGGACAGTATTCCAGGAGGCTATGTGCCGCAGCAGTTTGACAACCCTAACAATCCAGCCGTCCATTCCATGCGCACTGCGACAGAAATTCTTGAGCAAATTGGCGACCGAGAAATCCATGCGTTCTGCGCAGGATTCGGCACTGGGGGCACGATTTCGGGCATAGGACGCGTCTTGCGCGGACGTTTCCCAAACATAAAGATAATAGCTGCGGAACCAGAAAACGCCGCCGTTTTGGCGGGCGGTGCAATTGGCTCGCACCTTCAGCAGGGCATAGGTGATGGTTTCATTCCGAATAATCTTGACCAGAGCATCTTGGACGGAAATCTCATCGTCACCGATGATGAGGCTCTCCGCACGGCCAGAGCTCTTGCTCGCCTTGAAGGGCTTCCTGCTGGCATCTCCAGCGGAACAAATGTGGCATGTGCGCTACGCCTCGCGAAACAGCTCGGTCCAGGGAAGAATGTCGTGACTGTCCTGCCAGATTCCTATGACAGGTATTTCTCGACGCCGCTTTTTGATTTTTAGTGACAATAAGAAGAAGGAGGATTAGAAGATGTGGAAGGCGAAACTGTTTTTGTTTGCATTAGTTGGCTTGATGATGTCGTTGTACGCTCAGATTGAGCAGAGGACGACTGTGGTTAAATCGACTTCAAGCAATCCAAGCATTGGAATTTTGGATTTCAAGGGGCCAGCAGATATCAAGGCCAAGATGGAGACGCTTCTTGAGCGTTGCGGCTGGTTCAATTTATTGCGTGGCGCAAACGCAAGACAGGCGGAGATTCGCTTGAATGTCAGAGTCTCTGAAGGCGGAGCCATCAGCACTGAAGTCAATGCAGGAATCAAAAAGTTCATTGCCGGCAGCAATTCGGAGGGGGACATGGCAGCCAGAGAGACTGTTGACGGCATTCTGAAGAACCTCTTCAATGTCAAGGGACTCTGCACTCGCAAGCTATATTACGTCGTTAGTGGAGAGGAAAACAAGAAGGAAATATACTCCTGCTATATTGACGGCTCAGGCGTAGAGCGTGAGACCTTCAATAGAGCCATCAGCACTGAACCAAGCTGGGGGCATGCCAACGCGATGGTCTATACTCTTGCAAAGAAAAATGCACTATGAATTGTTTTGTTAAACAGGGCCAAAAACA
>JAEEGL014140055.1_pt1 | contig 12617 bp, 10 predicted proteins | sample 9134231 | NCBI WGS metagenome assembly JAEEGL01 (sample SAMN16246548, study PRJNA631951) | gut metagenome | biome: gut microbiome; feature: rumen; material: fiber-attached | host: Bos | place: Iran: Karaj | collected 2018-10
AAACGCAGTCCAGAAGTGATTTCAGCAATGAAGCATAACGGTGCCGTATACTTTGGTGCGGTCGGAGGCACTGCAGCGCTGATTTCCAGAAGAATTATAAACAGTGAAATCATCGCGTATAAGGACCTGGGCACTGAGGCAATACATCGGTTTACGGTTGCCGATTTTCCTGCAATCGTACTGATTGATAGTCTTGGCAATGATCTGTATGAGATTGGACCGGCAAGGTACCGTACGCTTCCGGAAAAATAACCAGGGTCTGTATTGTTATGTGCATCTATAATTTTAATTGCGTATATATTGCTGCATAAGGGGCAAAAACAATGCTTTCAGATAATTCAGAAGGGTTTGTCAATATCAGCGAAGCTATACCGGATATACTGCTGGACATACGTTATTATTCTACGTTCAATTTCATCGGCGAACGTATTGATGGGTACCTGCAACCGGTTGCGCTGATCACGAAAGAGACCGCAAAATGCCTGAAAGAAGTCAGCGGTGAACTGAAAGCCAAAGGATACCGCCTGAAGGTGTTCGATGCGTATCGACCGCAGATGGCTGTCGATCATTTTATGCGTTGGGCACAGGATGTGAGTGATTTGCGAATGAAGGAATTCTTCTATCCGGAGATTGAAAAGAGCGTGCTGATTCCACAGGGATATATTGCAGCACATTCCGGACATAGCCGCGGCAGTACTGTGGATCTGACGTTGTTCGACATGCGGACACAGAAGGAAACCGATATGGGGAGCCCGTTTGATTATTTCGGCGAACGCAGTCATCCGGACTATCGCGGGATTACGGAAGAACAGTATACGAACCGTATGGTGCTCCAGAAAGCAATGCTGACGCACGGGTTCCGTCCGCTGTCATCTGAATGGTGGCATTTTACGCTGAAAGATGAACCTTATCCTGATACTTTTTTTTCGTTCCCTGTCAGGGCGCTCTGATCTGTCTTTATAACGCTTTGTTTTCCAGGAGAAAAAACTATGATTCGTAAACTCGTTCGGCAGATGCTGTCTGCACAGGTCCTCTCTGCTCTTACGGTATCATTGTGCTTATTGATTGACAGCATCATGATCGGCCGGTTCCTGGGTGAAGAGGCTATTGCTGCCTATGGCCTTGCCAATCCTCTGCTGCTTGCTATTGGCGCAATCGGCAGCCTTCTTGCTGCGGGTATACAGGTCGTATGCAGCCGATCACTTGGCCGAGGATCTCAGGAGGAAACCAATGCAGGATTCTCTTCTGCACTGGCTGTTGCAGCAGTTATTTCAATCTCGTTCATGGTGATTGCGCTTCTCTTTCGTTCCTTCTTTGCCGGTGTGATGGGTGCAAAGGCGGGTACGGCGCTGTTCGATCAGACGCGGGATTATATTGCAGGTTTCAGCCTCGGCGCTCCTGGATCCATGGGCGCACTGGTATTGGTCCCGTTTATGCAGATGGCAGGACAGAGTGGATTGCTGATCGTTGCTGTTCTTACGATGACTGTGGCAGATATTGCGTTTGACCTACTGAATGTGCTCGTCTTTCACGGCGGGATGTTCGGCATGGGCCTTGCGTCTGCACTGAGCTATTATGCAGCGATGATTGTATCGGCATTCTACTTCTTGTCGGGAAAATGCGTATTCCGTTTTTCACTGAAGGGCATAACGTTCAAAAAAGTCTGCGAGCTATTTAACAGCGGAGTTCCTGCCGGGTTTGGCATGGCGGCTTCCATGATCTGTATCTTTGCGATCAACCGTATACTAATGTCGGCAGGCGGCAGCAATGCACTGGCCGCATTTACTGTTATTTGTTCTATCGGCAATGCTGCGTGCTGTATCTCGACAGGCATAGGCGGTGTATCATTGACGCTGTCGGGAATCCTATTCCATGAAGAAGACCGGAATGGCCTTCGTGAACTTATGCGCCTGCTGTGTCGCTATTCCGTATATCTTGGCTTGGTGATGGGAGCTGTGCTGTTGATTTTTGCACCAGTATTCATCAGACTGTTTATCGGTGAAGCAGGAGCTACACAGGATATGGCTATTTTGGGACTGCGAATTTATGCCGCCGGTCTGATCCCAGCTTGCATCAACTATTCCTTGAAAAACATGTACCAGGCCACTGGGAGAAATATACTGATTGAAGTGATCTCTCTGGTAGAAGGTGCTTTTTTGCCTGCCCTTGCTGCGCTGATATTCAGCAAAATAGTAGGTGTTACCGGCGTATGGCTTCATTATTTCCTGGGCGAGATTCTTACATTGATATGTATAGGCCTGTTTATTCACTGGCGCTGCCGCTCACTTCCGTGGAAAAACGGTGCATGTCTGTATCTGAAAAAAGATTTCGGTGTAGCTGAAGAGAATCTATTGGAGGCGGATATTCACGACCTGCCTGAAGTGACCATGGTTTCAGAGAAGGCTGCAGATTTTTGCAGACAGCATGGTGGTGACGAAAGACTGGCTAACCATATTGCGTTGTGCATTGAAGAGATGGCAGCTAATGTAATCACACACGGTTTTACACAGGACGGAAAGCAGCACCATCTTTCAATCCGTATCCTGAATAAGCCTGAATATTGGGTTCTCCGTTTCCGTGATGACTGCGGAGCGTTTGACCCGGTACATTATGTACCGGATGAAAACAGCGATGCGCTGGGCATTCGGCTTGTGTTGGCCATGGCGGAAGAAGCCAATTATACTTATTCGCTGAACCTGAATAACCTGACACTGAAACTTCCGAAGAAATAATGCACAGTAAATAGGCGGATTATGGCAGAAAAAGCAGGATAATTACGAGGCTGCAAATGGATTTTTTTGTGAATGAAAAAGACTTCACTCAACTTCAGAAGGACAAGTACACGTTCGCCGTTCTGGATAGGATCCTGCGCGGCAACTGCGAGATAGTCTGCTCTGATCATGAGAATTTGATTCTCTGTCACTCAGCTGCACGATATCCGGTATGGATATGGACACCTGACGGCTGTACTGAGTCTATAAAGGAACATGCATGGACCTTGGCAGATGAATGCCGACCCGTTTCCGAGGGATACCATTTCAATATGAAATATGAACTGGCGGAATATTTTATAAGGAAAGCGGCGGAAAAAGGACAGAAACTAGGTGTTTATATGCAGCTTTTTGCATATGATTGCCCCGATCTGATTGCTCCGGAACATGCGCCGGATGGCAGGATGTACCGTTGCACCGAGCAGGATGTAGGCGAAGCAGCAGACTTGCTTCGGCTTTTCTATAATGAGATCGGTGAGAGGGTGCCTTCCCGAGAGATCTGTCTGGAAAAAGCGATGGAATATATTGGCAATAACGCGTTCTTTATCTGGAAGAACGCGAAAGGAGATAATGTTGCCTGCTGCTCATATAAATGCAATCAGGGGCTGGCGTCGCTTGGCAGTGTATTGACGCTTCCGGAATATCGTAGAAGGCATTATGCGCAACAGCTTGTATATGAAGTGACAAAACTCGTGCATAAAATGGGGTATATGCCAATGCTATATACAGACGCTGATTACCCTGCATCCAATGCATGCTATGAAAAAATCGGCTATAAACTGCGCGGAAAGCTTTGCACGATTGCATTACAGGATACCGAAACAACAGAATAACTGGCATCCTTTATATTTCGAAACGTCTTTCTTCAAGGTCAGCAGGAGGACGTTTTTTTATAAACTGTTTGGCGCAAAAACAAAAAGACAGAAGCTGCGAACTTCTGCCTTTTATTCTCGTTTCCTGTCAGTACCCCAAGGCCTGCAGCATAGCCAGGTTTACCCAGCATACCGGGCGAATGCAGACATCCAGGTGATGTACATCGGTGTAGTGGAAACTGTTTAGGTTACCGCCAGATCCCACATAGGCTAAATGATTGCTCAGATGCCCGGGAGACCGCAACATCCACCAGCAGCAGCCCTGGCCGTCCAACTTATATTCTTCCATACCGCCATGGTATACGAATGCTCCGGCATATTCCGCATGCTTGGTGGCGATTGCTTTCATCATTTCTCTGGCTTCCACGCTGTCCAGCTGCTCTTGAATAGTATTCAGGCCACACAGCTCCAGAACTTCCTCTGCACTGAGAAGGAAAAGTTTATCTTTCGTTTCGCGTCCATCACTGACAGCTTCATACTTGCGGTTGGTTGCTTTGCGGTATTCAACCCATAGGCTGTTGTCTGGAGTCACTATGGTTGTCACTTCAATGCATGCCTGTTCCTTTTTGTTAAAAACCTTATTCATAAAGGTGCTGTTCAGCCATTTGCGCACCCTGCTGTTTGCCCATGTCGGCCAGGGAACTCTTTTGTCATATTCATATACTTCCAGCCCGTTACGACTGATGATTAAAGCCTTGCCGTCTTTTATTTCCAGCACTTGCCATTCTATCGACTCTAGGCCGTTGCTCCGGTTTCCGTCCTGATCGTAACGGCCAAACATCAGATAATCGCCTACCTGGATATTGGTAGCGCCTTCTGCCTGGCCCGAGACAGCAGTGGTCAGAAGCAGAATCAATATAAATGTGAGACTGAAAAGCTTCTTCATGAATACTCTCCTTGGCTTCAAAGGTGACACAAAGCGTAATGCTTTGGTGATGTGACACAATTTTTTATTATATGTATATAAGAGGCAGTTGTCAAATATAATTCTACTGCTGGGGGTGACCAAGGAAAGATGCCATGCGGCCTTCTTCAGCAGTTCCATTGAATACATGGATCATAAAACAAAGACTCGCATATATCGGATAGTAATATGTATCCGAAGCATGCGAGCCTGCTCGTGTTTGCTGTGTACACATTGAATTAAATGATATACACGGTATTTTGAGTGGATTTGAAGTAAATCCTCATCCTGTCCGATTGCTGTTAGGCGTCTAAGAATGCACGATAGGTATTAGTCAGTTCTTTTACTGATATGCGGATTTCAGCATCGCTTCGACGCCCATATAGCACATCCAAAATGCAGCACGCTATCACTTGCATAGCGTCTTCATCCATGCCACGGGTAGTGACAGCAGGCGTGCCGATACGGATACCGCTGGTCTCACTGGGCTTTCTTGGATCATCCGGGATCATGTTTTTGTTAACCGTTATATTGACATTGTGCAGGCGTTCTTCCAACTCTCTGCCACTGATCCCTTGGCGTCTGAGATCCAGAAGCATCATGTGATTGTCTGTACCACCGGATACTAGATCGACACCGCCTGCGAGCAGAGCATCAGCCAGCATGTGTGCGTTATTAATGACCTGCTTCTGATATACGCTGAACTCCGGCTGCAGGGCTTCCTGGAAACAAACAGCCTTGGCAGCGATCACATGCATAAGGGGACCACCCTGAGTGCACGGAAAAACAGCTTTATCTACTGCTTTTGCATGCTCAGCTTTGCAGAGGATCATTCCTCCGCGAGGACCACGCAATGTCTTGTGCGTGGTAGTGGTAACAATATCGGCATAAGGAACGGGATTCATGTGAAGACCTGCTGCGACCAGCCCTGCGATATGGGCCATATCGACCATCAGATAAGCACCGACTTCGTCGCAGATATCACGAAAAATAGAAAAATCAATAACGCGCGGGTAAGCAGAAGCGCCGGCGACGATCATGCGCGGATGCAGCGCTTTTGCCTGTGCCCGGAGATCGTCATAATCTATCCTGCCATCAGAATTGGTGCCGTAACCAGAGAAACGGTATAGCTTGCCGCTGAAATTGACTGGCGACCCATGTGTGAGATGTCCGCCGCTGTTGAGAGTCATTCCGAGCACGACATCACCGGGCTGAAGGAGTGCCATGTAGGCTGCCATATTAGCCTGGCTTCCAGCATGGGGCTGTACATTAACGTGTTCGGCACCAAACAGCAGCTTTGCGCGTTCGATCGCCAGCTCTTCGACTTCATCTACATATTCACATCCGCCGTAATAACGGCGATGCGGATAGCCTTCAGCATATTTGTTTGTCAGGCAGCTTGCCATGACAGCACGTACATTGGCACTGGCATAGTTTTCGGATGCAATCAGTTCCAGATGCTCCATCTGCCGTCGCTGTTCGCTTTCTATAGCTGCCTGAAGGATAGAGTCGATTGGCACAGCAACCACCTCCTAGAGGATAAACAGTTCTGATTACGCGTTTTCGATAAACTGGAGAAGTATCCTCAAAGCGCTTTCCATATCACGCATATCGATGACTTCCACGGGAGAATGCACATAGCGACAGGGGATGGACAGGCAACCGGCAGGTACGCCTGCACGGGTATGCTGCAGAGAAGCGCCATCCTGGCCGCCGAACGGAAGCACTTCACGCTGCGCAGGCACTCCGGCATCTTCGGCTGCCTTGAGTAATGCATCGCGTACAGAAGGAGAAGCGATCATACTGCGGTCAATGAACTTCACAGCTGCGCCTTTACCGAGCTGTACTGAGGGCAGCTTGACCTCGGGTGTATCTCCCCATGCGGTTACATCCAGACCAACGCCGATGTCTGGTGCAACAGAATAGGCTGCGACATGTGAACCGCGAAGGCCGACTTCTTCCTGAGTGGAGAAGATGCCGATGACAGTATTCTTTGGTTCATCCAGGTACATGAGGAGCTCACATAGCAATGCACAGGCACAACGGTCATCCATTGCGGGAGAAGCAATCCGGTTTGCACCGATCTCGAAACAGTCGGGAGCATATACGGCCATATCACCAATCTGTACGTTCTGCTCTGCATCTGTACGGCTTTCAGCACCAATATCAATAAAAAGGTGCTTCATTGCGGGTGTCTCACCTTTCGCGGGCTGGCAGTAAAGCACACCTTCTGTACCATTTTCGAACAGGACATGACGTGCGTTTGAGATACTCTGGTTAATGCCGCCCACATTATTGACGCGCAGGAAACCGTTTTCATCGATATCTGTAACAACAAAGCCTATATGGTCCATGTGCGCGGAAAAAGCAATGCGCTTTCCGTTTTCATCACTGCCGTACTTCTGAACGATCAGGTTACCCAACGCATCTACATGCATATCGTCCACATGCGGAGCGACCAGAGCTTTGATTGCTTCTGCTACTGCATGCTCGTTTCCAGACGGACCCCAGGCAGACAAGAGGGTTTTTAGTGTATCACGAAGCATAATTCAATTCCTCCTTACACGTTGTTCAAAAATGCGCGGGTCAGCTGGATTTGCGCATCTACATCGCTGAGACAGCATACGGATGCCCCACTGTGAATATAACGGCAGGGTACGGATAATACGCATGTAAGTGCGCCGGATGCTGCACGCTGGTAATTGGCGGCGTCATTGCTTCCTGTCACACCGCGTTTGACCTGATGCGGAACATCGTTTTCACGTGCAATAGCCAGCATTTTTTGGAACAATCTGCGCTGGGAAATGCTGCTTTTGTCCATGAAGCTGACAGCGACTCCATTGCCAGGGCAGCATACCTGAAATTGGGAATCTACATCGCCCAGATCATTGGCTGCAGTGCCTTCAAGGTTGATGGCGATATCTGGCTGGATGGCAAATGCGGCACCTTGTGAACCTCGCATGCCGCCTTCTTCCAGCGTGACGAATGCGAATGTGACATCGCAGGGATAGCTGTCTTTCAGCAGCTCGAGAATAGTATAGCATCCGACTCTGTCATCAAGGGCTTTGGCACACACGAAACCATCTCCGAAGGTCATATAAGGAGTATCGAAGTAGGCATATGTTCCTGCGGGACATTTGCCAAGCGCTTCATCCTTGTCCTTTGCTCCAATATCGATAAACAACCCATCATAATCAAGGACACGTTCGCGGTCAGCCGCACTCTGCAAATGGATGGCCATAGCGCCAATTACACTGGGAACCAGATCTTCACCGACAAGTACCCGCTTGGAAACGATCACACGCGGATCGATACTGCCAATGGGACGAAAACGGAGGAGCCCGTCCTCCGTGGCTCCCATAATAATGAAGCCCACTTCATCCATATGAGCGGAAACACATACATGGGGCTTGCCGGGCTCGCGGCCTTTCTTGAAGCATAGCACATTGCCCATACGATCAATGCGCACATTCTCTTCACCGCAAAGACTGCGGGCTTCTGCAAGCAGTGCCTTGCGGATGCGCTTTTCTTCACCGGCAGGCGCATGTATTTCACAAAGCTGTTTCAGATCCATATCTCATCCCTCCAGCGATCTTCTATAGCAGCGCAGAAGGCTGCCAGCAGGCGGGCGCTCTCTTCGAGAGCGTGCAGATCAAGCAGTTCAACAGAGGTATGCATGTATTTGACGGGAAGCTCGATCAGAACCGTCGGAACGCCACAGCGCGAAATCGTGATATCATCGGCGTCGGTGGAAGTATAGCGCGGTACGATCTCATCCTGAAGCGTGACATTGATCTCTTTTGCAACTTCAGCCAGACGCTCGCGCAAATAAGGGTTCAGATACGGCCCTTTTGCTGCGACAGGGGCAGTCAGATCAAACACTTCAAGGTCAGGAGCGCCGGGAGTTTTGGCATGCGTGACATCCAGCACGACGGCAAAATCAGGATCGATGCCATATGCGCTTGTCATGGCACCATAACCACCGATCTCTTCCTGGCAGGAAGCAACAAAATACAGATCGGCAGTAGTATCCATTTTCTTCAGCCGTTCCATGGCTCGCAGAAGAATGGCGACGCAGGAGCGGTCATCCATCGTTTTTCCGGCCAGACGGCCGTTAAGCAGGCTTGTTACACCGACTTCGAGAGAAATAAGGTCTCCAACTTGAACAAGTGATTTTACACGTTCAGGCGACATTCCAAGGTCAATAAAAAGATCTTCTCGGCGATAATTCTTTTTTTTCTCTTCGTCGGTCAGCAGGTGCGGTGCCTTGGCGCCGACAACGCCCATGAGCGTTTCTTTTGCGTACACGGTAACGCGCATTCCAGGCAGAATCCGGGGATCGACACCACCAACATTACTGAAGCGGACAGCACCGTCCTTTTCTATGTCTGCAACAATCAGGCCGATCTCATCCAAATGCGCACAAAGCATTACCTTTGGCCCACTGCCTTGAATATGGCCAATCACGCTATTCAGTGCATCAATACGCACTTCATCACAGCATGGGCGGAAAGCATCGGCGATTGCATGCGCAACAGCAGCTTCATTGCCAGAAAGCCCGGGAACAGCTGTTATTTCGCGCAGGAAATTTTCCGTCTGCATGAAAACCATCCTTTCTGAAATACTGATAAACTGATTGTATCGCATAATGAATGTGCAGAAAAGATAGATGGTCAGCGAATACGGTTTATTTTCCGTATTTCTGCTTCATTGACTGATATCAAATAGGTGGTCTGATGTGTAAAAGTGACGAAGCCTGCTGGCGTTCCGGAAGGTTTCTTGACATAACGGCGTTCAACGGCATCTACTGGCACTGAAACCCCATGAGCATTGCTGTACCAGGCAGCCAGCTGCAGTGCGCAGCGGAGAGCTTCTTCACTGACGGGCTTGCCTTCCGTATGTACGATCACGTGCGAGCCCGGCATATCCTTGGCATGAACCCAGAGGTCATCCCCCTTGGCGGCTTGTGTCAGACGCTCATTTTGAAGAGCGTTTTTGCCTACAGATATCTGTGTGCCGTCGTCAGTTTCAAAACGCATGGGTTGAGAGGGGCGACGGTCTATATTACCTTTCTTTTTCGAGGTAGCAGACTTAAGCAGTCCGGCAGCGGTCAGTGCTGAGCGTACATCCGAAAGGTCTGCTTCAGTCTCACAACTGTCGAGATCGCATAATGCTTCTTCTAACAGTGAAATTTCGCGAAGTGAACGTTTTTTCTGCTCTCCAGCTAGACGTGCAGCTGCGCGTGCTTTCTGATAACGTTTGAAATACCGTTGCGCGTTCTGGGCAGGGGAAAGACGGACATCCAGCGGAATGTCCATTTGCTTTCCATCATAATAATTTTCTAAAGTTACTTTTTCTGCTCCGCGGGGTACCAGATGGAGCTGTGAAGTGAGCAGTTCACCCATCACTCGGTATTCTTCACTGTGAGAGGCATTCTGAAGTTCTTCTTCCTGGAGAGTTAGTTTTTTCTCGCTGCGTTCCAGATAATTCCTGATTGTTCGTCTTAGGCCGGCAGTGCGTTGCTGGATACGTTCACGTCGATCTCGGCTGTCAAAGCACTGCTCAAGGGCTAATGAGAGCGATGAAACCGGTAGCTGAAATTCAGACGGAAAGCTGAGAAAACGGAATGGAAGTGCCTCTAAAGGCAGACCATCCTTGTCTGTCAGGATTGTTGGCGCAGAAGCAGAGGGAAGAGCGTGCAGAAGAATATCAAGCTGCTTACAAAGTTCATATAGAGAAACGGGATCGATCTCTGCATCTTCAGAAGCACAAAGACGAAGCGTTATTTCCCTTGCGGATATATTGGATAATCCGGCTATATGCTGAGCAAGAGCCTTGTCCATTCTGCCGCTGCAGGAAGAAAGCCTTGCATACAGGGCATCGACATCTGTATTCATCGGGTTCAGCTTGTCCTGCATCGGCGGAGAAATAAAGTTCAGTCCCGGAAGTGCTTGGCGCACACGGCTCATATTGTCAGTCACATGACGGATGGCATCTATGATGCGTCCGTCACGTACCAGTGTCAGGTTACTGTAGCGTCCCATTGCTTCCAAATACAATTCATATGGATGCAGGACACCAAGCTCATCCTGTGCTTCCAATGAAAAAAGCAAAACCCTGTCACCACCAAGCTGGGCAATGGAGAGAATCCGGCCGCCTGTCAGGTGCTTCCTAAGCAGCATGCAGAAAACAGGGGGTTCGGCAGGATTTACAAACTGTGCCTCCGTCAGATGTGCACGCGCCATTCCTGGTGCAGCGGAAAGCAGCAGCTTACAGCTTTTTCCATTGCTGCGTAAGGTTAACAGAAGCATATCATTTTCAGGCTGGCTGACACGTTCTATACGTGAACCTGCTAGCATGATATTCAACTCACGCGCGACAAAGCCGAGCGTCAGACCATCTAATGGCATTTTATAATCACCCATTTAATATATTATCACAAAAAATGCACCACGGAAAGTGATGCAAAATGGATTATTGCGGATGATTCCTTGATAATCAACATTGTAGGGAAACAATTAAAATAAAAAAGCGGGAAGAGCGATCTTCCCGCAAAGAAAAGATAAAAGATTAATACTCGGGTTCCAGCAGACCAAGGTTGCCATCCTTGCGCAGGTACAGGACATTGGTCTGGTCGGTCTCGATGTTGATAAAAACATAGAAGCTGTGGCCCAACAGTTCCATCTGCAGAATGGCATCTTCCACATGCATCGGGCGCGTAGTGTAAGTCTTGGTACGTACCACCTTACGCTCTTCCTGGGCGGGAGCTTCTTCGATGAATTCAGGGATACTGGTGGGAATATCGCTGCGCAGGCGCTTTTCGAGCTTGGTGCGGTGACGAAGGATCTGCTTTTCAAGCTTGGCCAGTGCGCGGTCAATACTCATGAACAGATTGTCTTCACTGCTGGCTTCTGCACGGAGCGTAACACCGTCAATCGGGACGGTAATCTCTACAATGCGCATATTGCGTTCCTTGCGCATACGAACGTACATTTCTGTATCGGGCCGCAGATAACGCTCCATGGTGGCGGTCTTTTTCATAATGCGGTCGCTGATGGCCTGGCTGACGACCATGTTCTTAGCGGTGATGGTAGTCTTCATAGGTATGCTCCTTTCGTGCTATCGGGCACGCCGTTGTGACGGCCCTTGCCTCTCTGATTTTTATATTTCGACAGAACTATGTGATTTTCCTGCATCGCTGGAAAAAATATCCAGAAACAGTTTATGCTTTTTTCTTGTGCGATTTCTTATACGATTATGAAAAATTAGTCGTTGACAAATGCTCTTTCAGACGCTATAATACTCGTTGCTGTTACAGCAATGCGGTCGTGGCGGAATCGGCATACGCGCACGTTTGAGGGGCGTGTGGGGCGACCCGTACGGGTTCAAGTCCCGTCGACCGCACCAATGCCGAAGCCCCATGAATAATGGGGCTTTGTTTGTTGTTATGACAAGCGGAGGATAATCTGATGTTCGAGAATGAGCTGAGACTCTATATCGTCCGGCATGGACACAGCGTGGCAAATTATTCACACGCTTATAGCGGACAGAGTAATGTTCCGCTTGCGCCGGATGGTTTTGATGATGCCCGCAGTGCAGGCAGATTACTCTGCAATGTTGCGTTTGCAAAAGTATACTGCAGTGAGCTTCTGCGCGCACGGCAGACCTGTGAAACAGCCATGCCAAACGTAGCATATGAAACCGATGCACGCCTGAATGAAGTCTCGGTAGGCGATCTTGCAGGAGTCATGCCGGAAGACGCACAGGCGAAATACGGTGAAGTTCATGCATGGGCGCGGGCACATCGTGATTTTACTGCCTTTGGAGGTGAGAATCATGAGATTCACTTATCGCGAACGGCTTCTTTCATGCGGGAAATGGAGCATAGCGGAGTAAAAGGGAATATCGCTGTCTTCTGCCATGATGGAACAATCCGGACCATGCTTGATTATGCGCTCGGAACACTGATCAGCCTTACCAAAGTCAGAATTGACAATGGCAGCATTAGCGTGCTGGTGTGGAAGGATGGTCGATGGATGCTCGAAAGATGGAACGTAACTGAAAAGCTTA
>JAEEGL016423378.1_pt1 | contig 12617 bp, 11 predicted proteins | sample 9134231 | NCBI WGS metagenome assembly JAEEGL01 (sample SAMN16246548, study PRJNA631951) | gut metagenome | biome: gut microbiome; feature: rumen; material: fiber-attached | host: Bos | place: Iran: Karaj | collected 2018-10
CTTTGCTCTTCAAAAGCGAAAATCCTAAATTCTGACGTATTTTCAGCAAAAATTTCATGGTGCAATTTTAACAAAAAATATAATACGGAGTGCAATTTTTTATATTAATTTTTTTAATAACCTCCGTAATAAAATCCGTAAGGATCAACATTCTGCGAATTTCTAACTTCAAAACCCACTGAAAAAGAGGGCGTTATCTGATATGTTGCACCAAAAGTAGCCATATAAGCATCACGGTTGAAATACGGACTTTTTTTGTTAGAATTGTTTCCCAACATATCGTTTTTGAAATAAACCACAGATGAATAAATCGACAATTTTTGACTCGCCCTATAACTTGCAGAGGCGGTATAATAATTGGTTAAGGCTCTCAAATTCTGATAATTAGCCGTCCCTGATTCCGAAGAATAAACGGGAGCTTTGAAATTAGAAAACGCCATACCCAAACCAAGAGAAAAATCCCAACGTTTCAAAGGCTGAAATTTGGTCCTGGCTCCAAGATATTCCGTATTAGAAAAATTAGAAAAACTACAACCCATATCAACAGAAGTCGAAATAGGCATTTGAGATTTTTCCTCAAAACTCGTAACCTCTTGAGCCTTAACAGAAAAGGCTATCAACAAAGTTACAAAAAAAGTAAATATTTTTTTCATATTGCTTTCAATTTTTTTACCGCTGTAAAGTTAAAATATATCAACGTAAAATCAAAATTAAAAAAAGAAAAATATTTAAGAATTTATTCCTTTCAAAAAGTTAAGTGCCTTTTCCGTATTATCAATTGAATTAATCACCATGCAAGCTTTTCCGCCGACTTGTTTCATCTGCGTATTGCGCTGATGAAACTGAAGATAATTCAAAATCCTGCCGAAAATATCAGACTGATAAAACGGCGAAGAATCATCAGAGGGAAAGAAACACAACATTTTGCCGGATTTCATCGAAATTCTTTCAATGCCGAGTTTTATGGCTATCCATCTGATTCTCACAATGTTAAACAACTCTTTAGTCGGTTTTGGAATCCGTCCAAATCTATCTTCAAGATGTTTTGAAATTTCCTCCAAACCGTTTTCGTCTTTCACATTATCAAGCTTTCTATAAATTTTAACCCTTTCGGCAATATTTTCAACATAATCCTCCGGCAACAAAACCGACATATCTGTATCAATCGTACAATCGCTGACAAATTTTAAATCCATAGGCATAACACCTTCACCTAAAGTTGATTGCGCTGAATTTTTGAACTCTTCCTCTTTGATTTCTTCCAAAGCCTCGTCCAAAATTTTCTGATAAGTTTCGATACCGATTTCTGTTATAAAACCGCTCTGCTCGCCGCCTAAAAGATTGCCGGCACCTCTGATGTCAAGGTCCTGCATAGCAATATTAAAACCGCTGCCAAGTTCCGAAAAATTCTCAATCGCCCTCAACCTCTGACGTGCCTGCGGCGTAAGATTTTCCTCAGGCGGAGCAACTAAGTAACAGAAAGCCTTTTTGTTAGACCTTCCGACACGCCCCCTTAACTGATGAAGTTCGCTCAAACCGAAATTCTGAGCGTCCATAACGATAATCGTATTAGCATTAGGAATGTCAAGACCGTTTTCGATAATCGTAGTACTGATTAAAACGTCAGCCTCGTTGTTAATAAACGATAACATAATGTCTTCCAAGATGTTACCATCCATCTGACCATGTCCCGTAAGGCATACGGCCTTAGGACAAAGTTTTTTAACAAGAGCCTCTGTCTTGTAAATTTCCTTGATTTTGTTTTGAATTATAAAAACTTGACCGTGCCGTCCCATTTCGTATTCGATAGCCTCCTTTATAATGTTTTCATTGAAGGTATGAACCTCTGTTACAACAGGATAACGGTTTGGCGGCGGTGTGTTGATAATTGACAAATCCCTTGCACCCAAAAGCGAAAACTGCAAAGTCCTCGGAATAGGCGTCGCTGAAAGTGTCAAGGTATCAACATTGAGTTTCAACTGTTTTAATTTTTCCTTGACCGAAACTCCAAATTTCTGTTCCTCGTCAATTATTAAAAGTCCTAAATCCTTGAATTTAATATCTTTACCGACAATTTTATGCGTTCCGATAATAATGTCGATTTCACCGCTTGCAAGTTTTTTGATGATTTCACGGATTTCTTTTACAGAACGAAGACGACTCAAATATTCCACTTTGCATGGAAATTCTTTCAAACGCTCAGAAAACGTTTTGTAATGCTGAAGCGCAAGAATAGTTGTCGGCACCAAAACGGCAACTTGTTTACCGTCAGTTGCAGCCTTAAAAGCCGCTCTGATAGCAATTTCCGTTTTTCCGAATCCGACATCACCGCAAATAAGACGGTCCATCGGCTCGGCTTTTTCCATATCCTCCTTAACGGCTGCCGTAGCTTTCTCCTGATCGGGAGTGTCCTCGTAAATAAATGAAGCCTCCAAAGCCTGCTGCATATACGAATCAGGCGAAAAAGCAAAACCTTTTTCGTGCTTTCTCTGCGCATAAAGTTTTATTAACTTAGCGGCAATATCCTTGACCTTGGCTTTTGTCTTCTGTTTCAGACGGTTCCACGTGTTAGAACCGAGTTTGTAAATCTTCGGCGGCTCTCCATCGCCGGCTTTGTATTTTGAAATTTTGTGAAGCGCATGAATACTGACAAACAAAATATCGTTGTCCTTATAAACAAGACGTACAACTTCCTGAGGTTTGCCGTTAATTTCTTGAGTTTCCAAACCACCAAAAGTTCCAATTCCATGGTCTTGATGAACAACATAATCTCCCGGTTTCAAATTATTCATCTCGCTGATAGTCAGCGCATCACGATTTTTCTTAATGCGGGCTTCCTTCAAACGGAATTTCAAATACCTTTCAAAAATCTGATGGTCGGTATAACAGCAAAGTTTTAAATCATTGTCAATAAAACCTTGATTTACAGAGGCGATAATCGCTTGAAAATTTACATGTCTTTTAACGGCGTCCGAGATAAAAATATCATGCAGACGAACGTTTTGCCGCTCATTCATAACGGCAATAAAAACCTTATATCCGAGCCCTTGATGTTCAAAAATATCGTCAGCCAAAAACGAAAAATTCTTCTGAAAATTAGGTTGAGCCAAAATATTGAATTTCAACGTATTAACATCGTTTTTATTGTCAATATTAAGACCTGAATCAATAAGAATTTTATCCTCTACGGCTTTTTCAAAAGCTTGAGGGGCAACGAATTGCGTTTTGTCAATATCATCATCCTCAGGAGTATTTCTTTTATAAAACTCCTCAATCTGTTTTTTGCAAAAATTATAATCGTTGAACCACAAAACTGCGTCTTTTGAAACAAAATCAAAAAACGGTATTTTCTCAAATTCAGAATTAGATTTGCAAATATCTGGAATAATCGTAATATTATCTATTTTGCTGATAGACAACTGATTAACAACATCAAAGGTTCGTATTGAATCGATTTCGTCCCCGAAAAAATCTATTCGGTAAGGTTCGTCGTTTGAATAAGAATAAATGTCAATGATACTTCCCCTCAAAGAATACTGTCCGGGTTCGGCAACAAAATCCACAAGCTGAAAACCGTAAGTATCAAGAACTTCAACAATAAAATCAGTGCTGAGTTTATCGCCGGTTTTTAGGGTCAATGTGTTTTTTTCAAGTTCCTTTTGACAGATAACATTCTCTGCCGCCGCCTCAGGATACGTAATCAAAACATAGTTTTTCAACTTAGAAATCTTGTCCAAAACCTCAGTTTTAGAGAGCAAAGACTCCGGCGAAATTTCATTGACATCATCAGTCTTTAGAACCGAATGTTTGTGCGAAAACGGATAATAAAAAACCTCTCTTCGGGTTTCAGCACTTTGAAAATCATTATAACAATACGCCGCATCTTCCTGATTGTCAGCAATTATAATCGTAGGCGAAGAGTTCAACCTCTTGTCGGAGGAAACAAAAAACGACAACGCAGAGGTTTGCATTCCTTTTACGAAAACTCTTTTCGTCTTTTGGAGAATATTTTCAAGTTCAAGATGATTTTTATGTTTTGAAAATATGTCGATGAGGGTGTTTTCCATTGTTTTTTTATCCGTTTTTAGACAATTCCTCTTGCAATTCCTTAACAGCCAAAGGAATATTTTTCAGAAAATATTTCACCAATTCAGGATAACGGTGAACCTCGCTTTCCTCTGAGGCCGTATCCTGCAAAACCTCCATTTGCTGTGCAATATCGTCAATGCCCATTATCCTAAGTGAAGATTTTGCAAGATGAGCCGTTTGAGAAAGTTCTTTATAATCTTTTTTTTTCAAAGCTTCCTGCAATTTGCCGGAGACTTCGTCCATTTGCGTAAAAAACAATTCGATAATTTGCTTTTTAACAGCCTTGTCTCCGGCAGATACAGTGTTTAAATAATTCAAATTAATGTATTCGTACATTATCTTTATTCAGTCTTTTCGGCGTGAACTACTTCGATTACGATTTTGTCGCCCGCTTCGTTGAGGTCTGCAACAATACGGTCGCCTTGTTTGATGTCAGAATCAATTATAACACCAGCCATTTCGTCTTCCAAATATTTTTGAATAGAACGTTTGAGCGGTCTTGCACCGTATTTAGGATCATAACCCTTGTCCGCAATAAAATTCTTAGCCTTTTCGGTAATCGTTAAACCGTACTTCAACTCTTCACAACGCTTGTAAAGTCCTTTCAATTCGATGTCAATAATCTGACAAATATCCTCTTTCGACAAAGAATTAAACGAAACTATATCGTCGATACGGTTCAAAAATTCCGGCGAAAATGCTTTTTTCAACGCCTTTTCAATAATAGCCTTGTTGTTGTCGTCATTCTCCTCAGAGCCGAAACCAAGACCGTGTCCGTAATTCTGAATGTCCCTCGCACCAATGTTTGAGGTCATAATCAAAATCGTATTTTTAAAATCAATACTTCTGCCCAGAGAATCGGTCAAACGTCCCTCGTCCAAAACTTGAAGCAAAATATTAAAAACATCGGAATGTGCTTTTTCGATCTCGTCCAACAAAACCACTGAATAAGGTTTTCTTCTGACTTTTTCGGTCAGCTGTCCGCCCTCTTCGTAGCCGACATAACCCGGAGGCGCACCTACAAGTCTTGAAACTGAATATTTCTCCATGTATTCGCTCATATCAATACGAATCAAGGCATCTTTTGAATCAAAAAGATATTCAGCCAAAATCTTAGCTAACTGCGTTTTGCCGACACCGGTGGGTCCCAAAAAGATAAACGTTCCAATCGGTTTGTTAGGATCTTTAAGACCGGCACGGTTTCTTTGAATGGATTTAACGATTTTTTCAATCGCTTCCTTTTGTCCAATAACCTTGCCCTCAAGCTCTTGAGCCATTTTTTTAAGCCTCTGACTCTCAGCCTGCGCAATCCTTGTAACGGGAACGCCAGTCATCATAGCCACAACCTCCTCAACGTTGCTTTCATCAACGGTTTCACGCTTTTTGGTAAGGTCTTTTTCCCATTTTTCACGCTCGGTTTCTAGGAGTTTTAATAGTTCGCCCTCTTTGTCACGGAAAGATGCAGCCAACTCAAAATTCTGACTTTTAACCGCTTTGACTTTATCCTCACGGGTTGCCTCTATTTGTTTTTCAAGTTCGTCAATACGTTCGGGAACCTGAATTTTTGAAATGTGAACCCTCGAACCTGCCTCGTCCAAAGCATCAATTGCCTTATCAGGAAGACATCTGTCGCTAATATAACGGTCTGTTAATCTGACACATGCCTCAATAGCCTCAGGCGTATAAGTTACGTTGTGATGGCTCTCGTATTTATCTTTGATATTATTAAGAATTTCGATGGAATCCTCAACCGTAGTAGGTTCTACGATAATTTTTTGAAATCTGCGTTCCAAAGCACCGTCCTTTTCGATATACTGACGGTATTCGTCCAAAGTCGTTGCTCCGATACATTGAAGTTCACCACGCGCTAAAGCCGGTTTTAAGATGTTGCTTGCATCCAAAGAGCCACTCGCTCCGCCTGCGCCTACAAGCGTATGTATCTCGTCAATAAAAAGAATTATATTGGGATTGCGGGACAATTCGCCCATTATGGATTTCATTCTCTCCTCAAACTGTCCGCGGTATTTCGTACCCGCTACAATAGAGGCAAGGTCAAGAGCAACAATCCTCTTTCCGTACAAAACCCTTGAAACCTTGTGCTGAATAATCCTCAATGCCAAACCCTCGGCTATTGCTGATTTGCCAACACCCGGTTCACCGATCAAAACGGGATTGTTCTTCTTACGACGGCTCAAAATCTGAACCAATCTTTCGATTTCCTTATTACGACCGACAATAGGGTCAAGCTTGTTTTCCTCGGCAGCTTTGGTTAAATCCGTGCCAAAATTATCAAGCACCGGCGTTTCCGAAACTCCGTTTTTCTGAGTCTGAGATTTATCGTTGCGCTCATCGTCATAATCATCGTCGTCATCGTCGTCTTCCTCATCGGGAATCTCCGCATGAGCATTCAAAATGCCCGGCAGAAATTTCTCCCGCAAAACGTCCTGGTCTTCGACAGTCTTTTCCTTAAACATATACTTAATTAAAAAAATTTACCGCAAAAATATAAAAAAAACCTCAAACGATAAAAGTTTTTTTCTTATTTTTTTGATTGTTTAAAAATTAAAAGGCTTTTTTGTTAAACATTTCTAAAAAAATTTTGCCGCTTGTATCTTATTTCTAACTTTGCAGTAAAATTTTAAGAAAGAAGTGTTCATAAGAAAAATTTTAACGGCAATGCTTTTGTTGATGGCCTCAATTAACGCCTTTTCTCAACAAAAAATCTATCAGGTACGCGGCTCTCTGACCGATACCGAGGGCAAAGCCGTGCAATTCGCCCATGTAGTAAATATCAACAAAAGAGCTGCTTGCATTTCGGATACTGCCGGCAGATTCAGAGTTTTGATGTTAAAAAACGATACCATAAAAATTTCATGTTTAGGTTATGATATTTCGGGGTTTACAATTTCGGGACTTAATTTAGATGACGATACAAGCGATAACATTATAGAAATCGGCAATATCGTATTAAAAGAAAAAACCTACGAACTCGAAATGATTTCCGTCTATAAAGAACGTTGGAAATCTTTTGTTTACGACTGGCAACAAGAAGAGCCCGAAGAGACTCCGTATTATGAGAAAAAAATCGAACATTGGAAAACTAATCTCGTAGAAATAAACGAGTTAAAACAATTAGCCACGGCTTCCAGAGGTGTAGGTTTCGGCATGGGATTCCTTTTTGACAGAAAACAGCGCAAAGCCATGGAAAAAGTAAACGAAGACAAACGTCAAGAAACCCTCAACAAAGAGGCCGAGGCTAAATACAATCCCGAAATCGTTGCCGAAATCACCGGCATGAGCATTGACGAGGCAAGAAAATTTATGGATCATTTCAAACTCGACAGAGATTTCATTTTAAGACGCAACGATTACGATTTATATTTGATTATCAAACAATTATACAAAGAATATAAAAAATGAAAAAGTTTTTTCAGTACATTTGTTACCTTTTGTACAGAGCGGTAATTTTCGGTTTTAGAATAACACCGTTTTGGTTGCTTTATTTTTGGTCGGACATAATATCGTTTTTGATATTCAGAGTCTTCCGATACAGAGTAAAAGTCGTTGACAAAAACCTCGAAATGTGTTTTCCCGAAAAATCCAAAGCTGAAAGGGACGAAATCAAGAAAAAATACTATTCATACATGGTAGATTTGATGGCCGAAAGTTTGAAAGGTTACACTTATCCGGCTGAAAAACTCCGCAAAAGATTGGTTTACGACGATTTATCAATTCCCGAAAAATTATACGCTCAGGGCAAATCAATGATTGTTGCAATGGGTCATCACGGAAATTGGGAATGGACCACTCAAACGGTAAAATATGAACACAAACACAGATTTGCGGCTATATTCAAACCGATGAAAAATCAGTATATCAGCAATTTTACCGTTAAATGCAGAGAACAGCGGGGTACACATTTTTGCCCGATTGAAAAAACCCGTTTCGCTTTCGGAATGAGAGAAAAACAACCGACAGGTTTTTGTATGGCAGGCGACCAAAACACTCCTAACTTAAAACGTGCCATTTGGGTTAATTTTTTCGGTATTCAAACCGCTTGTCTGCCCGGAATAGAAAACTACGCTAAACTTTTTGATTTGCCGGTGATTTTCATGGAAATACGCCGCGTTAAAAGAGGTTATTACCGCTGCTACGTTTCGATGATAGCCGAAGACCCATCTAAATGCGCTCCGGGTGAAATTACTCAACGTTATATGTCAAAATTGGAAGAAGTGATGAGGAATCAGCCCGAAACCTGGCTCTGGAGCCACAAACGCTGGAAAGCTCTCAAAAACGAAAAAGGCGAAATCAATTACGGCGAAATTTATAAAGGTATGTAATTGTGTTTCAAGCATTAAACATATTTAATAATATTATTTCAGACCTTTCGGATTTGGTATGTCCGAGGGTCTGTCTTATTTGTAACAAACACATAAAAGTCCAAACGGAAATCCTCATCTGCCCCGAATGTACGGAAAATTTAAAGAAAGTTGATTCGTTCAAAAAAGACCAAAACGAAATACTTTCAACAGTAAACCTCGCCGATTTGGATTTTAACATCGAATACGGTTGCGCATTCTTAAAATTCGACAAACACGAAAACACTCAACGGCTGCTTCACGCATTAAAATATTTCAATCAGCCTCAAGTCGCGGTCAAAATGGGGAAAATAGCCGGTTATCAGTTAAAAAATTATTCGCGCTTTAAGGATTGTGATTTTATTTTACCCGTTCCAATGCACCCCGACAAGCAAAAAAAACGCGGCTACAATCAAGCTGAACGTATTTCGTACGGATTATCACAAGTATTAAACATTCCCATAGAAGAAAGAATTCTAAAAAAAATAATTAACACCAAATCACAAACCAGAATGAACAAAATCCAAAGAAAAGAAAACTCCCAAAACGCTTATTGCGCTCAAAGAATTGAAGAATTATCAAAAAAACATTTTTTAATCGTAGACGATGTTTTTACCACGGGAGCAACTTTGGAAGTATGCGCTGAGGCACTTCACAAAGTCATGCCCGAGAGTAAAATCAGCATTTTTGCATTAGCAAAAGCCTGAAAAAAAATCAATCCAAAATATTTTCGATTACGGCATAATTTTTTCCTCCGTCAGAATCCGAAGGCAAAGGAACAAGTGTCCGCTTGAAACCGATAGTTTTTTCGTCAATATTTTTAACTTTAACAAAAAACGAAACCGCCGTTTTTTTATTCAAAAGGCTCTCTTTGTCAAGGTTTTGGTCAGAGCCTGAAAATATATCGAAAGTTTTTTTGTCTTTGCCGTAAAACTCATAAAAAGCCTCGTTTGCCCATGCTATTTTTCCTGAAGAATCCATCAATGAAACAGGTACGATTTCACTGTTTAGGATATAACCGAAACTTTCCGTTTGAAATTTTTGCTTCTTCATCTCACCATTCAAAAGACCGATAATTTTTCGGTATTCTTTGCTTTTAAGACGCGAAACATACCAAATGGCAAAAGAAGTAAACGCCGTCAAAATAAAGAGAACCATAAAAATATTTTTCAAAACGTAATCGCTGTTATCAACAACGGCTTCGCTTTTGTGAAGTTCGGCCTCGTTCTTAAAAAATTCCACGTTTTTTACAGAATCGCCGCAGTCAATATACTGTGCATCAACAAATTCCGAACAAAACAACATCAAAACAATAATTACTATTTTTTTCATTTTCTTCATTTTCTTCATTTTTTACTTCTGAAAATACACGGTCATTTTTATTTTCGCAAGCTCATCCGAATAACCACGACCTGTCATTGAGGTTATCTTAAACATAGCGTACGTTCCGTCAGAGAGTTGCGCCTTGTACAACGAACCGTTATTATCTATAACTATTCCTGAACCGAATGCCTCCACATTATTCAACGGACCATAAGACCAACCGTCCTCTGCGGCTAACATTTTAGCACTAAAATCATCCCACGAAATAGGATTACTTGCATTACCTTTATCAATATATCCGAATTTGGTTTCTCTAAAAACTTTGCTTCCATCATGGTCGTTATACGAAAAATCAGTATTCTTGGCTTTTGCTTCAAAATATGACTCCAAGTAGCTCACTGCATCAGGACTCACAAAAGCCGTCCCGAACGCACTATAATAATCATTACGGGTCTCATTAATAAACACCAAATCATAGTTATGATTTTCATATTCGGTAATTTTATACGCTGTTTTGTTCCTAATATCAAGAAGGCAATTTTCACCTAAGGCTGAAGATAATTCAACTTCAAAGGAATCAACCTCAGGGTAAAAATATCTGTATCTCAATTTTCTTACAGCCCAACACGTATCAATATCTGTTGATAACATCACCGTTAAAGTATAAGTGGAATCCTCAGAGTCAATTCTATAACCTTTTTCGTGAGTCAGATTAATATTAAAATCGACATCGTGAGTATAAGCATCAAACGATTTAATATCTTTCCACCCGACGTGATTAGGCTCGGAACTCCATTTACAAAACCGTATATCTTCCTGACAATGCGCTTTAACATTTAACGTAGCCGTCTGATTTTCAGAAAAATAAATAATATCATCCTCCGAAGGCGTTACGGTTAAATGCGGCTTATCAATCTCGTATTTCTCTAAACAAGCACTAAAAGCCGCAAAAATAATTGTTAAGACTAAAAAATAAATTACTTTCATAGCTAAAAAATTTTTCGCGTTGATGATTTTTTAAGTTGCAAATATATGAATTAAACGTCAAAAACTTTGCAATTATTTAATTTTTTTTTGGAAAAAAACGTTTCCGTGTCTAAAAAAAATAATCTATCTTTGCCAGCAGCAAGCAATAAATAATTTAACTGAAAATGATTTACACAGGCATTTTTATTAAGCATAAACTACTTTTGCAGTGCCTTGAAAACTTTTTGTCCTCAACCGACGACATAAAAAACGTAATCGCCGTTACGGACAAGGACACTTTGTTTGAAAAGATGCAAGGCAGAATTGTTAATGTGCTTATTGTCAATTTTCTTGAGATTACTCATAACGATTTGGATATGATAATTTCACTCAGAATGAAATTTCCCAAAACCTCTATCCTCATCGTGGCACAATCTCAAAAAGAAGACATCGTAACAAAAACCATTAAAGCAGGTGCAAAAGGTTTTTTAACAGTTGATTCTGAAAGTTCTGAACTCGTACAAGCGATTTATACAATTCGCGGCGGACACGATTATTACAGTGAATCAATAACCCACATCCTCCTGCAAAAGTACATCAACAATATGAATCCCAATTCATCTAACGAAACAGAAGAATACGATGACACCTCTTCTGCCCTATCGTCAAGACAAATTGAGATTTTAAGACTTTGGGGCGACGGACTTACAAATCAGGAAATAGCTGACACATTGTTTATTTCCGTCAGAACGGTCGAAACTCACAAAAACCACATAATGCAAAAATTAAATCTCAAATCAAGCGTGGATTTAATGAAATTCGCAATCAGAAACAATATTATAACGGTTTAAAACATTTTATTTTTCAACAAGAGGTTGTCTTTTTTCTTTAGACAACCTCTTGTTTTTTATAGAAATAGCGTCCCATTTCTTTAGTAATGTCAGCATATTGAATAGCACGTTTTGGACAGCGGTGAATACATGAAAGACATTTTACACAATGTCCGAGCCATTGAGGTTTGCCATCTTTTAAAGAAATGTTTTTTTCTGGACAAAATTTTTCACACTGTCCGCAACTGATACAATTTTCGTCAGCGAAAAACTTTTTGTCGCCCATTGTGAATTTCATAAACAAAGGATAAACAATGCGACCTTTCAAAAACGGATGTGTCCCGATAACATAATGGTCATAATTTTTACCGTTTTTTATAGCATCGGCAATCCTTAGAAGTTCTTCTTCAGCGGTTTTTAATTTCTTTTCTTCTAACTCTTTAGAATCGGTTCCGAAACCTTTCATAACGATATAAGTATTAGGCATTTGAACGGAACAAACAAAATCACAAAGTATTCCGCTTTTCTTTTTTAGTTTTTCTTGCAATTGTTCACGAGCCTTGCCGCAATTATCACCGCAAGAAAAAACTGCAAAAACTTTTTTACCGGAATAATTAATTTTCGTTTTTTTCAAAAATCTTGACATCGGAATAGACAAACCCCACGAATGAACAGGCGAGACAAAGCCTAAAAAATCCTCATTATCAACATCTAACGAAAAATTTTTAAGAGTTGTAACCTCATCATAATAATCCGCAATATTTTTAACGGACGTGTTTAAAAGTTCGCCCAATTTTTCGGCAATATGTTTAGAATTGCCCGTTCCTGAAAAATAAAAAATCATTGTTTTTTCTCAATAAAATAAAATTTCTTAAAAACAGAGTGCAAAGATGATGTTTTTTCAACGAATAACAAATTGTTTTAAAGTTAATTATTAAAAAAAAATTTAATTCTTTAACCCTCTTTCTCATACATCTCAACCGCCTGTAAGTGCATTTCATAAATTTCGTCAGCGAGCCATTGAGGTTCAATAACTTTGAGCATAATGCCA
>JAEEGL012621012.1_pt1 | contig 12616 bp, 8 predicted proteins | sample 9134231 | NCBI WGS metagenome assembly JAEEGL01 (sample SAMN16246548, study PRJNA631951) | gut metagenome | biome: gut microbiome; feature: rumen; material: fiber-attached | host: Bos | place: Iran: Karaj | collected 2018-10
GTCTGTTCTATATATCTTTGAATCTTTTAAATTGTCTAATACTTCTTTATTATGATGACCATAACGATTATTCTTTCCAACACTAATAATAGAATACTTTGGTTTTATTTCGTCAATAAATTCTTTACCACTACTTGTCTTACTCCCATGATGTCCTACTTTTAAGACATCTATATCTGGTAAGTTATAATTATTTAATATTTCTTTTTCAGTAGTAATACTTGCATCTCCCATAAACATAAATTTATAACCATTTAGTTCTGTATAAATAACATTACTATTATCATTTTCATTATCATATTCGTTGGTTTGTAAGAAATATAATTTATTCTTATCAATATTTAATTCTTTGATACAAGAATAATATTTTATTTTCTTTTTATCTAATACTTCTATTAATTCTTTTTCCAAATCATTAAATTCACCACAGTTAAATATTACTTTCTCGACTTTAAAATTATTAACTAAGTTAATAGCTTCACCCATATGATCATAGTCGCCATGAGTTAAAACTAAACTCTCCAATTTTGTAATACTGATACTCTTTAAAAATGAAATAATATCATCAGATACATGATAATCCATGTTTGTGGCATTACCACCAGTATCAATCAATACCGCATCTCCTCCGAAAGGAGATATTAATAAAGAAGAATCTCCCTGTCCAACATCGAAAAAATAAACTCTATACGAGCTATCAAATTTAACAGATATTTTAACAGCCAAGAAAAAAACAATAATACCAAGAAAAAAATACCTATTCTTATTCAAAAAAAGGAATAATAAGAAATAATATATTAAAAAATTTCCAATACTAAAAGACATATTAAGCGTAAAAAAATTCCAATGAGAAAAAACGTTACACAAGAACTTAAGAATATTAATAGATAATTCAAATAAAGGATAAAGAAACGAAAATAGAACAGATGCAAGTGATAAAGGATAAACTATAACCGAAACAATAGGAATCAGAAAAACATTATACAAAATAGATAGAAAATTATATTCATAATTAAAATATAGGGAAAGAGGTAAGGTAAACAAAGCAACAATAACAGTGCTTTTAAAAACTCTCAAAAATCTATTTCTAATATAAACCCTACTGTCAGAGTATAAAAGACCAAAAACACAAGTAAAAGAATAAACAAAAGAGGGATCATAAATAGTTTTAATATTAAATACAAGAAGAAAAAAAGCAGTAAGGGAAAGTATTCTAGTATTAGTAAGATGTAAACTATACTTAGAGTTAAATTGCTTAAAGAATAAAAATAACAAAGCCCTTTTTATCGAAGAAGGAAACAAGATAATAAATCCATAACAAATTAATAACAAATCTAATAAAATGTATTTAAACCTAAATCTTTTAAAAATCCTCAAAAAAATCGTCATTAATAATGTAACATGCATGCCAGATATAGCAAACAAATGAGAAACACCAATTTTTTGATAAACACTATAATTATCCAGATAGCTTTTATCGCCAAGAACTAGCGCTCTAATATATCCTGTCTTATCGATTCGATCGATCCTTTTTACCAAGAATTTTTTAATAATAAACAAAGGATTCCTGGTTTTAGAAATAACTCTCATATAATTCGCTTTCATAATATAAAAAATATCTTTATTATTAAGATATTTTTTATAATTAAAACAATTCGGGATCGTATTATTCTTTGGGCGATATATAACACCTTCTACCTCTATGTAGTCTCCATAATCAATATCCAAATCTCCATAATACTTAACAATTAGTTTCTCATCACTACCAAGCTCAATAGTTAATTTATCATTTTGCTCCTTATAATCCACCACATACCCTATTATTCTTTTATTTCCATCTGAATATATACTATCTTTATTATCAAAGAATAAATAAAATAGGAACAATAACAATAATATAATAAACAAAATGACATAAAAATAGCTAGACTGTAATATTTTCTTTAATCTTTGCAAATAACGAATCACCTATGCCAGAAACATTCTTAATATCATCTATACAACTAAACCCTCCATTAGAGTTCCTGTATTCAATAATAGCTAAAGCCTTACTATCGCCAATACCACTAAGAGTAAGCAGTTCCTCTTTTGAAGCCGTATTAATATTCACTTTTTCCTCCCTATTTTGCATTATTTCCTCGTCATTGCTTTCCTCTTGCATATTACCATCTGCTTCCTTATCAGTGTTAATTATTGAAGAGCCATTACATTCATTAATTTCATAAGTCGGACAATTGCACTCGTCTTTCGGCAGAATCTCCATATTATTATTCGAAGTATCTTTACTAAAACTAATTAGTTCTTTCTTAGTATAAATAACTATAACCATCTGATCACTAACTTTTTTACTTAAATTAATATTACTTGTAACACCATTTTTAGTTAAACCGCCAGCAGCGGTAATCGCATCATTTACCATATCCCCCTCGTTTAATAAATAAACGCCAGGCTTCTTAACAGCCCCTTTAACATCAACATATATATTTCGAACCTCTTCGTAACATTTGTCATCTAATTTATCATTTACCTCATTCTTTTCCAATGCAACCTTCTTATCAGCATTTACAACAACATTAGTATTCTTCTTTAAAAAAATAAAACCAACGATCACTATTATGATAAGCAATAAACAAGTTTGGATGGCATCCCTAAATATTTTATACTTTTTACTATCAAAAAAATTCATAAAACCTCCTTCAGTATTACTACCCCTTTCATAATATATTTTAGCAATGTAATAAATAATTCCTTTAAAAAAGAATCTATTTCAGATTCTTTATTTTATTTCTCTTTTCTTCAACTCTGTTTTCAATATTAATCCTCTGTATAATAGCCATAGCTAAAACCACACAAATCCCATAGCTACCTCCATAACTAAGAAAAGGCAAAGGAACACCAGTAAGAGGAATTAAACCAAGTATACCCATAAGATTAATTATTACATGAGCAAATAGATAAGTAAAAATCCCATAAGCTAAGATACTATTTCTTAAATTAGTAGCTTTTTTAGCAATTTTTAAAACTGCAAAAAGCATAACAAAATAGCCAACAACAATAAAGAAAGCAAAAACAAGTCCAAGCTCCTCAACTAATATAGAAAAGATAAAATCAGTATGTGCCTCTGGCAAATACATATACTTTTGTGTAGAATTACCAAGCCCTACACCTCTTAATCCCCCATTATGAATGGCAATATAACTATTACAAACCTGATACCCACTATCTTCTTTGTATCTAGAACATGGATTTTTAAAATTCAACCTGTTTATCTGATAAGCATCAAATATTTTATCTTTAAATACAAAAACTCCAATAGATCCAATTACTAAAAGAATAAAAACAATTTTGTAAAGAAATTTCTTATTCTTTTTAGACATAGGAATAGAAAAGAATATGAAAGCCGCAATAAAAGCAATTATAAGAGCTCCTCCCAAATCAGGCTGCTTAGCCAATAAAAAGAATATTACTATTGATAAAATCATTGGATATAAAGCTAAGAAAGCAAATAACCATTTATTCTTATAATTCCTAGAAGAAAAATTATAATAATAAACACTTAAATAAAGGATTAAAGCAAGTTTGGCAAACTCTAATGGTTGAATCCTTCTCCCCCCCATAGCAAGCCAAGCTTGTGCTCCTCCTGATATTTTTCCAACAAATAAAACCATAACTAGTAGGCCTATCATACCATACAAAAAAATCCTGTAAACAAATTTATACTTACTAGTAGGAATAGAAATAACAAAAACACTTGCAAAATAAGCTAATATATAATATCTAATTTGTTTAAAAGCAAAATAATTAGAAGCCACATCATATCTTAATACAGCCGCTACAGAAGAGGCAGATAAAATCATAACTATTCCAAGAATAGTATAAAAAACCATTAATAACAATAAAAGATAATTCATATTCTTTAAATTATTCTTCATAGCAATCCCTCTATAATATAATACCACATATTATAAACATTAAAAAGCAAACATAAAAAAGATATAGCTAATCTTTACAATGATAGAATTTGTATTTTTACAAAAAATTTGATATCATTAATAGCGGTGAGACACATGGAAAAACTACCAAAAATTAAAATATTAGATGAAAAAAACAAAATTTTAAGAACAACAAGTAAAGAGGTTACATTCCCTTTACCAGAAGCAGACATTCAAAGAATACATGACATGTTGAAATATCTGGAAATGTCGCAAATAGAAGAAACACGAGAATTCTATAATTTAAGAGCTGGTATGGGTTTATCATATATACAAATCGGTATTCCCAAAAGAATATTCGTTGTATCTGAAGAAGTAGAAAAAGGAAAATTTGAAAGACATGTAGTTATCAATCCTAAAATAAAAAGTTCATCTGAAGAAATGATATATATCGAAGAGGGAGAAGGCTGCTTAAGTATCAATCGACCAACTGAGGGAATTGTTCCAAGGCACGCAAGAATAACTCTAGAAGCATATGATGAATACGGCAATTTATATAACATTCGCGTAAGAGAAGAATTAGCAGTATGTTTCCAACATGAAATAGATCACTTAAACGGAATACTATTCGTAGACAGAATAGACTCTAAAAATCCATATAAAAACAAAGAAAAATATAGGGCACTATAAAAGAGATACAAAAGTATCTCTTTTATTTATCCTAGCCAAACACCTAAGCAGAACGCTAGTTCTCCAACTTAACACTAACCAATTTGGATACTCCACTCTCTTGCATAGTAATACCATACAACGCATCAGCATATTCCATAGTTCTTTTTTTATGAGTAATAACAACAAACTGACTTCTATTCTTCTTGCTTTCCAAATATTTACCAAAGGTATCAACATTCACCTCATCCAAAGCCGCCTCTACTTCATCTAAAACAACAAAAGGAACTGGCTTGACATTCAATATAGCAAACAATAAAGAAATTGCCGTTAAAGTTTTTTCTCCACCTGATAATAAAGCTATAGAATTAAGCTTCTTCCCAGGAGGAAAAGCAGAAATTTCTATTCCTGTTTCTAATATATTACCAGGATCCGTTAATTCAAGAACTGCTTCCCCGCCCTTAAATAAAGTTTTAAATACAACACTAAATTCAGATTTAATCTTTTCAAAAGTTTGAACAAAATTAATTTTCATTATTTCATCCATTTCATCTATGATACTCAGTAAACTTCCAATACTTTCTTCTAAATCTCTCTTTTGATTAGTTAAAAAAGTATATCTTTCATTCAATCTTTCAAATTCGGCAATACTTCCAGTATTAACATCACCCAAATCTTTAATACTTGCTTTTAGATTATTAACTTCCAAACGCACTGATTCTGAATCTCCCTCAAGTATATATTCGTCTTTAGCCCTTTCATATGTCATGCCATAGTTCTCATTCAAATTAAGCAACAAAGAATCTAATTTCACATCCAGCTTACCAAGTTTTACTTCCTCACCTTTTAAAGCATTTTGTTTACTATTAAAAGCACTATTAAAATCTCTATATTTCTTTTCATATTCATTTATCTTATTAGAAATATCAAATTTACTACTCTTTAATTTAGTCAATTCCTTCTCAACTAAAACCTTATTATTATTAACATCATAGTATTTTTTTATAATATCATCCAATTCCGAATCTAAAGCGTTTTTAGAAATATTATTAGTCCCTTCTAACTCATTCTTTTTATTAGCCAATCGTTCTTCAAGTTGAATAACAAAACTATTTTTCTGTTCAATTACTTCTTCATCTACAGAAATATTTCTAACCACATCAATATACTTTTCTTCTATGTCCTTATAATCCTTTTCCAAAAAAGCAATTGAGTTTAATAAATCTTCAGCGGACTCTTTTTTCACTTGCAACTTATTATTTAAGTCTGCCAATTCTTTCTTCTCAGTAATAATTCCCCTACCAGTTTTAGCAATACCACCAGAAATAGCTCCACCACTATATAAAATATCACCGTCTAGAGAAACAACCCTATACTTATAATCAATCAACTTACCAATTCTATTCATGGAATCAATATTATCAACCACAATAACATTTCCCAACAGATTAGAAAACACATTGCGATACTTCTTATCATATTTAATCAAATCAGAAGCAACACCTAAATAGCCTTTATCATTAACAACTTTATTTATAATATCTTTATCCAAAAATCTAGCTTTAATAATATTTAGAGGATAAAAAGTAGCTCTACCAAGTTTATTATCCTTCAAATAATTAATCGCATTTTTCGCGCTATCTTCATTATCCACGACAACTATATTACAATTAGCTCCCAGTACCACTTCTATAGCATTGCTATACTTATCATCTACTTCTAACAATTTAGACAATACACCATGAACACCAGTAAGCCTTACATTATCAATAATTGCTTTAACAGCAAAAGGAAGTTTAGTATCATTATTCAAATTATCATTAATAATATCTATTCTGTTAGATAATTGTAAAATCTCTTTATTGAGAGCGTTCAAACTGTTTTGGTTAAACAGTTTTTCTTTATCAATTTGTTGCAATCTTTTATGCAAATCAATTTTCTCTAAATTTTCAGATTTCAATTTTATTTTAAATTCATCCATCTCCTTATTCGCTATCTCAATTGAATTCTGAATACTCAATATATCTTCTTTTAAAGCAATTATATTATTTTCAAGTTTCTGATCATCAACTTGATACTTTTGTCTTTCAATTGTTATTTGCTTTTCGCTTTGTAAATCACTTAGCTGCTTTACTAACATCATAATATCTTTATTCTTATTCTCTATTGATTCATCAATTCTAATACTTTCAAGTTTAAGCTTTTCTAATTCGCTATCATCGTTAGAATAACTATTACTTAAGTTATCCAAATCCTTATTTAACCTTTCAACATTAGTTTTAACCGCTTGATATTCATTATTAATATTAGTTATATCATTAGCTATTAAAGCAATATCTTTTCTCTCCAATTCTTCCTTATATTCTAAATATTTTTTTGCTTTTTCAGCTTGAGTCTTTAGAGGATTTAAAGAAGATAACAACTCACTAATAATTAAATCAACCTTTTCTATATTGTCCTTAGTTTTATTAATCTTTTTTAATGTATCTTCTTTTCTTTTTTTATATTTTAAGACTCCTGCAGCCTCTTCAAATATAACCCTACGGCTCTCAGGCTTACTATTAATAATATCGGCGATAGCCCCCTGACTAATTATATTAAATGATTCTTTTGAAGCACCAGTATCTAAAAATAAATCAGTTATATCTTTTAATCTTACCTTAGTATTATTAATATAATATTCATTCTCTCCAGTTTTATATAAAACCCTCTTAATCTCAACCTCTTTAAATTCCGTATTTAAATATTTGTCATTATTATCAAAAGTAAGACTAACAATCGCTCTATTATTCTCTTTTCTTGATTTACTACCAGAGAATATAACATCACTCATGGAATTATCACCACGCAAAGCTTTTACCGATTGTTCGCCCAATACCCATCTAATTGCATCAACAATATTGCTTTTACCAGATCCATTCGGCCCTACAACACAAGTAATACCAGGATTGACCTCGATCTCAGTTTTATCTGCAAAAGATTTAAACCCATCAGCTCTAATATATTTTAAAAACATATTTACACAACCAATCTATTATTTATTTAAAGCATTTTTTTTAATAGCATCTAAAGCCGCATTTTGCTCCGCTTCCTTCTTGCTCTTTCCTACTCCTCTACCATACACAATATCATCCACAACAACCTCAATTGTAAACTCTTTATCATGTGCAGGTCCAACTTCTTTAATTACTTTATACTCCAACGATTTTTTATCAGTTTGAACCATTTCTTGAAGTCTGCTCTTATAATCTCCAAAAAACATATCATGTTCTTCTACACAAGGAATAACAACCAAATCAAATAGTTTTCTAGCACCATCTAATCCTTGATCAAGATACAAACACCCCATAATACTTTCAAATATATCAGCAACAATTGTATCATTAATCTTCCCCAATTGACCATGTCCAACCCTTATAAATGGTATATAATTAATTCTTTTAGCATAATAAACACAAGCCGCTTCACATACATAAGCCGCCCTCGTTTTACTCATATTGCCCTCATTTAAATCCATATTATTATATAAATAATCACTCATCAATATCTGTAATACAGCATCTCCTAAAAACTCGAGTCTTTCGTAACTAGCACAATTATGCTCATTAGCATAAGAAGAATGAGTTAGAGCAGTAAGAAGCAACTCTTTATTAACAATATTTATACCAAATTTATCTAAAAAATCCATACTAATCACCTAGGATATTATATCAAAAATAACCAAATTAATGAAGAAGTAAGTTATGGATAATAAATTAAAACTTTAAAAACAAAACAAATTATACTATAATAATAATATACCAAGGAGGATATATGAAAAAATTATTATATATATTAATATTATCGTTAGCAATTATTCCATTAGGAGGTTGCTTCGAAGGGGAAACTACTAAGGGAACAAAAATAACTACAACAGTTTATCCGATAGAATATATCGTAAATAATCTATATACTAAACAAGAAATTACTTCAATATATCCAAACGGAGCAGATACAAACTCTTATAAATTGACAAGTAAACAAATAAAAGAATATTCAAAAACAACAAATCTGTTCATATATAATGGACTAACTGAAGAAAAAGAAATAGCCAGAAAATTAGTAAATCTAAATAAAACAATTCAAATAATCGATGTCAATTATGGCTTAAAGTATAGTAATAGTATAGAAGAATTATGGCTAAGCCCAAGTAATTATTTAATGATGTGTAACACAATTAAAAATGATTTAATAGATATTAACAACAATAAATACCTAACAAACGAAATAAACGAAAATTACAAAAAAATTGAAGAAGATCTATCGATTCTCGACGCTAATCTTAAAGCAATAGCAGATAATACAGAAGAATCCAAAAAGACATTGGTAATAGCCGACAATGCCTTTGCATTCTTACAAACCTACGGCTTCCATATAATAAATATATCTGATAAAAACAACATAACAAATAGTATAAAAGAAAAATTCAAAAACGGAACATACAATACAATTTATGTAAGAGCAAATGCCCCATTAATAGATGAAATAAAAGATTTATCTGATAATTATAAAGCAAAATTAGTAGAAATAGATACAATGAATACTCTAACAGAAAAAGAAAGAAACAACAAAGAAGATTATATAACTATCATGAATAAATTTCTAACAGATTTATCAAACAATGTATTAAATTAAAAAATATACTAGTTCAAACTAGTATATTTTTTTATAAAATAATCATACAATTCATTACATTTTTCTTTATTCATATCATCTTTATCATCATAAGGATAAGGGATTCCCATTCCTATATATTTTTCTCTCCCAAGTCGATGAAAAGGTAAAAACTCTATTTTTTTTACATTTTTTATCTTCTCTTTAATATAAATTGCTAAGTCATTCATATATTCATAATTATCATGGATACCAGGAACAACAACCTGCCTAACCCAAACGTCCTTATTAGACTCATTCATTTGTCTAATAAACTCATGAACCTCATCCATAGTTTTATGACAAGTAATATCATAATATCCCTTAGGGTTAATATGTTTAACATCTAGAATAACCAAATCAACATTCTGGAGAAGTTCCTTATAATCACCTAACCCTACACCAGCTGTATCTATAGCAATATGAATTCCCTTATTTTTAAGCATTTTGCATGTTTCTATCAAAAAATCTATTTGTAGAAGAGGCTCCCCCCCTGAAAAAGTAACCCCTCCATTATTTTTAAAATAAGGTTTACTTCTTAGAACTTTATTTAGAATTTCTAAAGAAGAATAGTTTTCCTCTCTTTTTAGCCACATCTCAGGATTATGACAATACTTACATCTTAATTTACAACCGTTTAAAAAGACAACCGTTCTAATTCCAGGGCCATCTACAAGACCAAATGTCTCAATAGAATCAATCGAACCTTTAAGCATCACATACTCTCATGGAAGGTCCTAGATATTACTTCTTCTTGTTGTTTTCTAGTTAAACGATTAAATCTTACAGAATATCCAGATACACGAATCGTTAATAAAGGATATTTATCAGGATTATTCATAGCATCAATAAGAGTTTCCCTATTTAAAACATTAACATTCAAATGATGAGCTCCCTGAACAAAGTATCCGTCCATCAAGGATACCAAATTATTTATTCGGCTATCTTCATCGTTACCCAAAGCAGAAGGAATAATAGAAAAAGTATTAGATATTCCATCTCTACAACAGTTTTCCCAGTCCAATTTTGCGACAGAATTTAAAGAAGCAATCGCTCCACTAGCATCTCTTCCGTGCATAGGATTAGCTCCCGGAGCAAAAGGTACACCTGCCTTACGACCATCAGGAGTTGATCCAGTCTTAGAACCATAAACAACATTAGATGTAATCGTTAAAACAGACAATGTTGTATGAGCATTTCTATAACAAGGATGTTTATCTAGCTCTGAATGAATTTTTTCAAGTATTTCTTTAGCTATATTATCTACTCGATCATCATCATTACCATACTTAGGATAATCACCCTCAATTTCGAAATCTATAGTAATACCATCTTCATCTCGAATAGGTTTTACTTTAGCATACTTAATAGCAGATAACGAATCGGCAGCAACAGATAAACCTGCAACACCATAAGCCATCAACCTATTAACATTTGTATCATGCAAAGCCATTTGAATAGCTTCATAAGCGTACTTATCATGCATATAATGAATAATATTCATAGCGTCATTATATATTTTTGCAACTTCTTCTAGCATCCGCCAATAACTTTTTTTAACCTTATCATAATCTAAATATTCATCAGTCATTTTATCAAAACCAGGTATAACCAATTCTCTTTTTACTTCGTCAATACCACCATTAATAGAATAGAGTAAAGATTTTGCCAAATTACAGCGAGCACCAAAAAACTGCATATCTTTACCTACTCTCATCGCTGAAACACAACATGCAATAGCATAATCATCCCCCATAGAAGGTCTCATCAAATCATCATTTTCATATTGAATAGCATCTGTTTTAATACTCATTTTTGCACAATATTTTTTCCAATTATCAGGCAGATCTTGAGCCCATAATACAGTCATATTAGGCTCTGGCGCAGGATCAAGATTAGTAAGAGTATGCAAAATTCTATAACTTGTTTTATTAACCATACTTACACCATTGCAGTCAATACCACCTATAGAGCAAGTTACCCATGTAGGATCTCCAGAAAACAATTCGTCATACTCTGGAGTTCTTAAATGCCTAATTAATCTTAATTTAATAACGAACTGATCAATCAATTCCTGAGCACTCTCTTCGTTTAAAACACCATTTTTTAAATCTCTTTCAATATAGATATCAAAAAAACCATCTATTCTACCAATGCTTTCAGCAGCACCATTGTTTTCCTTCATAGCAGCCAAATAAGCCATATAAGTCCATTGAATAGCCTCAGTTGCATTTTTAGCTGGCCTGGAAATATCAAAACCATATTTTAAAGCCATCTTAGTAGTTTCTTCCAAAGCTCTATATTGCATAGATAATTCTTCACGAATACGAATAACATCCTCAGTCATCTCTTCGATGTCCATATTATCCCATTCATTCTGTTTTTGCTCCATTAAATAACTGGTTCCATATAAAGCAACTCGTCTATAATCCCCTATGATACGGCCTCTTCCATAAGCATCAGGCAACCCAGTTAACAAACCAACATGTCGAGCCTTTCTAATCTCTTTAGTATAGGCATCAAAAACACCTTGATTATGAGTTTTTCTAAATTCATTAAAATACTTGTCAACCGTAGGATTAAGCTTGTAACCATAAGCATCCAACTCTTGATAAACCATACGAATACCACCATAAGGATTAACAATTCTTTTTAATGGTGCATCCGTCTGCAGTCCAACAATAACTTCATTCTCTTTATCTATATAACCAGCTTTAAATGCATTAATCCCAGACATATGATCAACATCAATATCTAAAACATGTTTCTTTAATTCAGAAGCCAATAATTTTTCACACTTCTTCCATACTTTGTCTGTTTTCAGAGATTTCCCATTTAAAAAGCCTTCATCACCATCATAAGGCTTAATGTTCTTATTAATAAAGTCCCTTACATCAATTTGGTTAACCCAGTTCCCCTTAACGAAACCAATCCATTCATTTTTCAAAACTACCACTCCTTATCATATTAATTATACAACAAATAACAAAAAAAATATATCCATCAAATAATTTTTTAACAAATTAAAAAATATCACAAAAAAAGCTCCATTAGGAGCTAATAGTCAACTTGGTGACCCGTACGGGATTTGAACCCATGAATGTATGCGTGAAAGGCATATGTGTTAACCACTTCACCAACGGGCCATAAAATGGTGGGCCTGGGGGGACTTGAACCTCCGACCTCACGCTTATCAGGCGTGCGCTCTAACCAGCTGAGCTACAAGCCCATTTCTAATACCTAATTAATAATAACCCATTTTCAAAAATTTTGCAAGTTTTATTAAGAATTATCTCGCTGACTAGTTAAGTATACCAACTGAA
>JAEEGL016732049.1_pt1 | contig 12616 bp, 27 predicted proteins | sample 9134231 | NCBI WGS metagenome assembly JAEEGL01 (sample SAMN16246548, study PRJNA631951) | gut metagenome | biome: gut microbiome; feature: rumen; material: fiber-attached | host: Bos | place: Iran: Karaj | collected 2018-10
ATCCTTACTCATCACACCTCCGTGGAAGCTGTCTTTCATAGCCAGTCCGCAGACTTCTAAGGGCATTAAATTTTATTTCTTATAGACTATAAAGTCACTACATATGTATCCATCATCAAGTTCTAAATCTACATCGGTAAATAGTCTCATACATTTACTTCTAGTCAGGCAGTCTATATTCCAGCCAATTCGATCCACCTTACCAGACTTAACTGCCTCTTTAATATCTCTTCCATAACCACCGATACCATTTAGATGAATAACATCTGACCATCCCGATACTGCACCTACGATTTCACCCTTATTGACTAAGATGAATTTCATACACCTAAATCCAGATCCATGTACTTCAGGCATTGGTACAAGGATTATACTTTTAAACGGTTTAGTAGGCATAAAATTTTCTATATTACGGAATTCAGTCAGAGTCATCTCATTAAAATCTTTACCCATATTCATTTACCTCCTACATAATGTAGTTTCAAGCTGTAAGGAAGTCAACATTATGACGCTGCTTCAGTTCCTCAAATTCCTCAGGAGAGATCTCAAAACAACTGGTTAGATCAGAGCGACTGTTATCTTCAGCGTACTTAGTCCAGCTACTCACGCCATACATCTCAGAGTCCTGCTTCTTCCATATTTCAATATAGTTCTTGAGCTCACCCCTTGCATTCAGCTGGACAAGATTCAGCCAGTAAGTGAAGTGATGTTTCAGGGAGTCTAGGTAGTACTTAGAGTAGTCTTCCTTATGCTCTTCATAGTGCTTAACAGCACCTTCGTAGCAGTTATCTGGATCTATCAGGAATTTACCATTTCCCCTTACTGCCTTCATGAATTCGTTTCTAGTCATTTTCATTTACCTCCTACATATCGTAGTTTCAAAATATATTATTAGAACTATATATTTACTTACCAGACTCAATAAGTCTACAGGCTTCTTGTAGGTCAGCGATCAAATCCTCAACCCATACTTCTGAAAAACACATTTCAGGTTGACCGTATTTCCTTCTAAATTGGATCGTACCATCATCCTCGTGTCCAAGAATAATTCCCCACTCTTTTGAAATCATTACTGGAATAACTCCATCGCCGTTTGTCATGAACACAACATTATATTCTTCTTTCAACTGACGAAGCGTTTCATCATCCCAACACTGGTCTTCTGCCGAAAACATCCACATGTCATCGCCGTACCCATCATCGGGCAGTTCAACATATTGCAGCATACTTATCACCCTCCCTATAAAAGATTAGATTTGTATCCTTGTAAAAGTGTGAGCAGGGATTTGCACTTTTATCAGCACTCATCACACCACAGTTCGATGCAGTTTCGCTCTACTTCAACGGAAGTAATTTTGCCACCAGCAGTACCAAACCCATCGTCATATGTACACATTAGCACTACTGGCATCGACCCAGGAAACTCTTTTAATTTTTTAATCAGTTCATTAACAGTCACTGTTTACACCTTCCTCATCTAGATAAAGTTGTTTTATAAATAAGCGGGGTTCTGGGCGAAATTATCTGATGTAGAACCCCAAAGATTTTCCCGATGCCAGTTACGTTGTTAAGCATCATAATCCCGAACAGCGTGAGTTGCACATCCCTGTTACTGGTGGCGAATGCGGGCAGGGATTTGCACCATGCATGGCAGTGATATTACCCTATACCGCTGGAGTCGAACCGTGTCGGTGTGCAGAGTCGAACTGCGTGTCACACTGCCACTCGCCGTGTACTGCGTCTACCTATTCCGCCACCGCATTCTTGTTAGTCAGGCTGTTCATCTCACTCCATTTACTACTGCTTCTTGTATCCGCCATTATCGGCTTGCCCTTAAAGACACTGTGGCTTCGTAGCACCTAACTAATAAATCGGGATGACAGGATTTGAACCTGCGAAGACCCCTCGGTCCCAAACCGAGTGCTCTACCAAACTGAGCTACATCCCGTCACGTGAGTATACTATTGCGAACTTGCCGTATACCAGGGCGACTCCTTTAACTTCTCCTACCTCTGAATAAGTACCAATAATCATCTTGTAATACTTACCATTAGTGGATACGGCACAGTGACATAACTGTGCAATTACAGAAATTAGCACATGGTATTCTGCTCGCCAGATTTATCTCTTAACTGGCACCCTGATTCGAGATGCTATCTTCATCCAATCAGCCTCGTCATCCTAGTGATAGATCAGACGAGCGTCATTTAGCTGATAAGGCATACTATAGTATACCTCATCGAAGTCTCACTCTACACATGGCAGGTGAGATAAATCTGGGGTTAAACTTCGTGAACCTTACCCCACATTAGATAGTATAACATATAAATGTTACTAAATTATGAATTTTTAGACGAAATTTTAACTAATTTTTCGTTGAGATTTCGCACAGCTTCGTCTATGGTTTCGCCTACACCAAATAAAATATCTGATGAATGGTTATATAAATAATCCCAACATTCATCGCACAAAACATCACTTTGGAAAATATCTTCAGGAACCTCGTTAGCATCGCAGTACCATGCAGTATATTTTCCACCAGAGTAAACTCCACCATACCGATCCGCAACTATAGTTAAAGGGTAAATATCTATAGTACTATCAGACGGAGATTCTATAGACGGTTCACCCTCTTCTTCAATAATTTTGGTGCCATTAACCTTGCAACTATGTAAATAAAGGGTAAAGGGCATTATATCGTCATACCCTCGGTCAAGGTAGACAGTATAAAGTTCTTCTTCAGTTGCTTCAACTATTTTATTATTTTCTATTTTCATAAATCTATTACTTTCAAACAAATTAAATTTTAATAAAATTATTCATTAACTACTTCGATCTGACAACTTTTCATAACTTCTAATGCTGCCTTATGTCTTTCAGGAGTTGTACCAGCACAGCAGGAAGCATCAATTGTAATTTTTGTTTCAGGGTAACAAGCCTTAATTCCCAGTGCATTAGAGACTACGCAGATATCAGTACATAAACCTATAATTTCAATTTCATCTGCCATAATAATCTTACTAACTTGATACCAATTATCATATCCAAAAGTGTATTTCTCAATGTGAGGGTAGTTAATTAAATCAAGATCGGGGTGAATTTCCCATCCTGCGGTAGGTTTAATACAGTGTTTAATCGGTAAATTTTTTCCTTCAAGAGTTTCAAGATAGTCATTATAATGTGTGTCCTGAGTAAAGATGATTTCATCACCATTAACTTGATACTGATGGATTTTATCTTTCACTTTAGGAATGATTGCCTGAGCTTCTGGGGTACCTAAAGATCCATTAATAAAGTCATTCTGCATATCCACGACAACTAAAACTTTGTTCATATGGGTAAGTACCTCCAATTTTCTTTATTTGATATTTTATTTATCCTTTCCGTCCATCTTTGCACCACAATGACAATACCTATATTTGAATTTTTCTTCTGCACCACATTCGGAACAGTAAAAGCCAACTATATCTGTGCTGATTGTTTCAGTATCTGCCCAATGTTTTTTCTTTTTAAGTGGAATCCACTTACCGTGCCGTACTTCTTCGACATCAGCAGCAGGAATATCATCAATTATTGATTTTATAGCTGCGATGATCCCACCATGAACATTGCCGATTCCATCAAGTTCTCTTTTCACTAACTCCACTTCAGCGTATTTCGGCATAGTTGATTCAACCGACAAAGTTCCTTTTGACATCTCATTTGGCGTTATCGCAATATACTCGTCTTTATCGTACATCACTTTCCCTCCAATCTAACCGTTGACCGCAATAATGACAATATTCATATGTTTTTCTAAACTTTAACCCACAAGCGGGACATTTATAATATTCGTTTTCGTCAAGCATTTCGTTTTGATCGTTTAACGGACAACACTTTATCGGCTTTTTCGGTATCTGCTTCTCAAGTGCTTCAATCACTGCATCTAATGTTTCTGTAATGCAGAATGCACCAGGTTCTTTCTGCTGCTGTATTAGGTTATGAGCTTGTATTCTTGCTATCGCATCTCTTGCATCCGTCATGTGCTCTCCGTTCTATCTTATCTAATCTTCTGTCGAGATCCTCGATTTCATCGTGCAAAGAAGAGCACGCGATTATTAGCAAAAGGATACCCACAGATTTTAGAATACTCCCTATTACCGTTGTTACTTTTGTATTACAGAAAATAAAAAGTTCTTCGCCCGATATTATAAATAAAATCCCAACATACATTAACCAAAACATTGTCACTCTCCTTCAAAACATCTTTGCTCCGCAGTTAGGGCAATATTTGCACACCCAATATGCTACGTTATCAGGATTTTCTTCGGAAATACCGTCGTAAGGTTTAGTCGAGCCACAATTAGAACATTTAAAGTAGCCGTTGTTTTCGTCTTTAATCCATTTACCACGCCTTACCTCCTCAACATTGGCAGCGGGGATATTATCGATCTCGTCCATATAAGCAAAGACTCGCGGATCTTTAGAAATAAGCCAATTAGAATGCCATTGAATTTGGTTCGCATTAATGTACTTCTTCGGCATTTTCGTCCTCTTCTTCGTCCATTCTTGCTCCGCAGTTCTCGCACAGTTTTGCCTGGGGTTTTGTGCCAGCCTCTGTATCCTCCCACCCCCGTGTCCTGGCATATCCACACTTAGAACACGACCATCGTACCCACACATCTCCGTCGATCAGATCAGCATCACGCACCCACTCTCCGTGTCTGACTTCCTCAACATCAGTAGTAGACTCATCCTTAATGATTTCAATAATATCATCGTGTGCTACTTTATACACAAAACCAAGCAACTCATCCTCGCATTTAATCCGTTCTTTATGTCTTTTTATCTGTGCGATTAACGCATCAGTTTTAGTATATCCTGGCATCTTCTCTCCTCATTATCACCTTAATTTTACTGTTCTTCAGATTCTTGATAGGTGAGGTATACTGAGACATTTTCTTGGAATTCTTTTAGTGCTTCCATTGGAGTTTCTCCACCGCCTACGCATCCGTCAAATGCAGAGCACTCCGCAGTCCAGTAAAGTCCCCAGCACTGATCTAATTTAGGGATTATTCGGATTTCGACATCTTTCAGTTCACTGATATCTCTCATTCTCGAACTTCCCAACTTTCTATTTTAAATTTATTGAAATATTTTTCTGAATATCTTTTAATAATATAATCTCTAGCACTTTCAAAAGTATTGTGAATACTAATTAAGAGATCGTCTTTAAATACACAGGACACTTTGTGATATCCGTTATTGCTAGTTTCTAAATTATAAGTAGGATCATAAATACTAAGGAAATCGTCTTTCATAACTACTCCCTACTTTAAACTTTATACATGATGGATTTTACCTCTAACTACATAAGTTAAAGTTTCAAGTCCGTCATACTCACTGATCTCGTAATCAGTAGCATTATTAGGTATTTCTACGATTACCAGATCAGCATGCCTACCGTTGGCATTAGGTCCAAGAGCTTCAACTACATCAAGTAACTCCTCATCTCCACGATGAGAATACTCACAGTAATCAACATCATTAGGGAGCATACTGAGTGCAGCGTCTGAGAGACTGAACCCTCCATAACATTTGTTAAGTACAAATCTAATCATAATTATTCTCCTTTATATATTTCCAATAATCTTCAGCGTACTGAGGAATATTCTCCTCTCCTATCTGTGAAATAAGTTTATTATAAAATTGATCTCGCAACCTCAGATTCCACTCTTTACGGAATCCCCAAAGGTAACAACTATGACCTTACAAGAAGGAAAACGGACAAGAAAACCTTCTTGTTAATAGTTTAGGAGGTTACCACTCTCCTATCAGAGAACACCTTCTTCCTACTCGCTGCAGCGAGTACCTCTGCCCTACACATTAGTGCCTCAGAAAGTTTTTTTTTAACGTCTACGCTTACAAGAGACATTATATCAAATAAATGTTACAAAGGTGTGAATATTTGAAACTATTTTACTTTAAGTTATAAAATAAAGTAAATTTTAATCAGTTGGATTTAATTCTGACACAAAATCTCTTTTACGGATAGCATCATATCTTTTAGGAGTAATCTTAAACAGGGTTATGGATCCCTTACCTTTATATTTAATAAAGTCATTAGTAACTCTATCGTATTTACATCTTCTGCCTTTTCGATCAATAAACCCTACATAACGGTTATCGGAATCACTTTTACCGCACTTTCTCCAAGATAACTCATCACCTATTTCATCATACTTTTTTCCTACCGCCTCTAAATCATCAAAATCAATGTCTTTAAATCTTGGATCAAAGCGGTAATCGTCAAAATGTTTTTGATGGGCAATTAGATTTTCTGGACTAAAATTTGATTCATCTAAGAATTCTATTTCCATAATATTCACCTCTTAATTAAGGATTAATTTTAAAAAAATTCCGCATCTACCGAGGTAGTTCTTAAAGTAAGCCAGTACTTCAACTTTCCTGATCCAGTACATTAAGATAATGACTTCTAGCGGATGAGAGCCAACCAGATTTAGTTCTGGTAAACTGCTGGTCGTGTAGTCCAGCACAGCAGACATGTTTAGAGAGTCGAAACTGCATGACTCTTATTATAAATTACAGACATGCTGTAAATTTATAAACATAGTAATTTTTATTATTATGTCCTTGGATTATTTTATTTAATATATTATCAATATCAACTATAGACTTAAGGTAATTATAGCAGACTTGTATATCTTCCTTATACTTAACCTCATATTCATATCCTGCAGATTCAAAAGCTTTCTTAGCATGACCAACTTTAGAGCTCCAGTAACCCTTAATCTCTATAATTTTATTACCTATCTTAAAATCAGAAATAAATGTTTTAGAATATTTATAGTCGGTTACAACAGGTACTCTTACCGTTTCATATTCAAAGTCTATATTATTATAAAGTAGGTATAGTGCATAGATAAATTCATAAGTACTTCGTAACATGATTTTTCTATCATTATAGGTAATATAAGAATATTTTCCACGCCCCACACCAACCGCAGGAGTTAATGTCCCATCTGCATATTTATTTTTACGAGTTTGAGACTGGTGTTCATATGAACTACTGGGTTTACTTTTATTCCAGACAACAAGAGGGTTCCCTGACTCTTTTAATCTCTGCTTTACAGCATTACTAATTCTTTTTAAACTTTCACCATAGATAGGGTCATCTTTTGTTTTTCCTTTTGCCCAATGATCTGCTGACTTAAACCGATTAAAATGTTTCTCTTCTGACCACCGATTCCCTAAATGAGTTTTACAGTGACTTTGATGTGCATAAAATGATTGTGATTTAGTGAATTTTCTCCCACATTCACAAATAAAATGTCCTTCTTTGATAAAATTAAGGTTACGCCGCATAATTATGTACCTCCTTCGTACATCATATTTTTATTCAGATAAGCTTAACAGAAGGAGTGTTATTACTCACAAGTTAATTACTCTTGTGCTCCCTTATCTGAATAAGTGGAGGAGAAGGGAGTCGAACCCTCAATTCCTTACGGACGGGAGATTTTAAGTCTCCTGCATATTCCAATTCTGCCACTCCTCCATATTAAGGATAAGTAATTACTTATCCTTACGGTTACCGATTGAGAACCGCCTTGAACTATTCACCTTAGTGAACTGTTCGTAAAGATCCTTATGCTCCTTTTTAAAAGCAGTAGTGTCAAACTTATTGCTTTCGTAAGAAGTCCAACGAATGATATACTTGTCAGTCTCAATAAACTCAACATCCTCAGCAACGAGGATTTCCTTGAGAGCAGATTTTATTTCATTCGCCTTATCGGTCAGTTCCTCAATCTGAACCTCAAGATCCATGAGTTCCTCAATGCTAACATTCAGTTCATTTCTATCCATTTTAACTACCTCTCTTTCAAGTGAAGATTTCGTTTACGGTATATAGTATATCAAATAAATGTTACAAAAGTGTGAACTTTTAAAACTTTTTTACTCAAAACTCAAATATTTTTCAGGATTTTCTATATTATTAAGGTAGTAAGCTGAGTTGAGCCTGAAAGCTTTCCTGTCATTATTGACCTTTGATTCAAGAATTACTCTCATGTCTTTTTTGAATGACTCAAATTTTTTCTGATCAAAGTCCTCAAATAACTCAGTAGGAGTTCCCTCAAAGAGAATTGTTTCAGGTGGATTATTTTCTGCATCGTGACAGATGACTATTTTTTCAGGCATACTCTCTATGTCACCAAAGACTTCCCAAAGAAAATCAACGATATTACGGTGCCAGTCATATCCGTGTGAAGATATCCTAAAATAAATAGAGTTTGATCCGTCAGGATTAAGTTTACCACCGCACCTAATTCTTAAAAAAGTTTCATTAATGTAATTAGCAATTTTTTCAGCAGGGATGAGTTCATCCTTACCTATATACTGGTTTAACTCTTCTTCGTTTTCTATAAAATCATTGTAGATTTCTGAAATAAGTTTTCTAGTCTCATCACTTATCTGGTAAAAGTCATCATACATTACATCATGAATAACTTCTTCAAAGTCTTCATCAATAACGAGAGCAATCCGACATTTTAACCATTCGACAATGGCTCCCTTAACCGCAAAAAGATTATTACCGAGTAACCAGTCAATACATCTCTCGATCTCAGGGTATCCATCTGCCTTGCTCCCCGTGTTAGGATGATAAGCGTTATCTATACAATTATAAATATCTCCATATTTTGACAGCATTACTGCATCACCTTTGAGTGTAATGCCATTATAGTGTGTTTCTTTTAATGTCATTTTATACTCTCCTCCACTTCTTTAAATTTTTCTAAAAATTGATCCCAGTTCATTATTTGAAGTATAGCTTTTGATTTTCTACGGTGTCTTCCACCGCCTAAGGTTTCAAAAGATTTATCCCAATCTTCAGGAGTTAAATATGGTAAGTCTTGATTTATTATCTCAATTATTTGAGGTCTAATAAGTTTTAATAACACATTAGGATCATAACAGGATTTTTCTCTCTCAATTGATTTCTTTGATCTTTCCCTCTCATATTCAAAAGGTCTCTCTAGTGCTTTTACCATATTATTTCTATCGGATAAAGTCCATTTCATTTTAATTTACCTTTGATAGATTAGATTCAAACAGTCTCCCAAGAACCGTTCCTGCTGCATCTTTTAATTCAATAATTGACTCAGTTGATGTATCTGTATCAATAATATCATTTATAATTGATGAACTAAATAAGATATTCCAGTTAATGCGTTTTCTATCTAAGAAACACCCTACTCTTGCAGAAACTCTTACACGGTCTCCGATTTTAAATTTTCTAAGTTTTGATTCTTTTATTTTTGTCGGAGTAGAAACTTTGTCAGGTTTAGGTGATTTCTTTTTGCGTTTTTGAGGTTTTTCAACAGGTTCTTCTGTGAAGGTCTCAATAATTTCTTCGGTGGTTATCTCTTCATTTTCTAAAGTTACATTTTCATTATCCATATAATTTTCTCCTTATCTAAAGTGGACAAGCTCTATTTCTTTGATCATCCACTGGTATAATGTCTTGGGTACTAAATCGTTTCCTTCAAGTGGCTCAAGATACCATGTAAATAATGTTTGATTAGATACATTAGTATGCCATCCGAACTGAAGGACATAATCTCCCTCTTTCCAAATAACTCTTGATCCAGGAAGAATGGTACCCACGCCTGGTACATAAAGGGTATATCTCTGATAAATAACATCTTCAGGAGAAATAATATTTCCCATATCATCAATCAAAACGGTAATTTCAGATGTTTCAGCATCGAGTTGGACATCAACAATCGGAATCCTCTCGCCTGTTTTGTCAGTAAATATCATTACTGGGGATTGCTTATAAACATTTCCACTTAAATCAGTCATTATCTACATTATAACTTACTTCAGTATTTTGATTTTGAGATATATCGGTAAAATCATTACTCTCAACCGAGTAAGTATTTGTTTTTGCTAAGATTTGTTGTAAGACATTACGTACTCTTTCACGAGATTGCGGATCTTGCAACCTAGAAGTGATTGACATAGTTTGGGTGGTACCATTAGGAGCTTGATAGACAGTAGTACTTGTTATAGTAGTTAAACTGTCATCTTTAAGTACTTCAGATACAATTGAGTTTGATCTCTCTAATAAGGTTTTAATAACATCAATAATATCACTGTACTGCCTGAGTGACATGCTGTTGGTAGCGATAGCATCATCTACCTTATTCATTAAATTAATTTCTAATTTATCAAGAAACTGAGTAAGTTGAATTATCTTTTGTAGCTCATTCCTGGCTTGAGCTACTAAAAATACCTTAAGCTGGTCAGTAACCGTAGAGGATGTCAACATCTGGATTTCATCAAAAGTCTGTTGACCATCCGCTATTTTCTTCATTAAATCCGCATTAGAAACACTAACGGGCTGTGAAGGCTGTGATTGTGAAACAGGCGTATTTATATGTTGAGTGTTAGGGTTTAATCCATTATTCATTAGGGAGTTCGCCCTCCTCAAACTGTTTTACTAATTTTTTACTAAGTAAGTCTACGCAGGTATGTACTAACGGACTCTTTTCAGTCATATATGCTGTTTGTAATTTTTTATTAAATATTGGTCTCGAAACAAAGTCAGTCGATAAGTGTTTTCCATTTTTTACTGTTATTACAAGAGTTCCCAGATAAGGTAATTCAAGTTCAAAAACAGTTTCATCTTTAGTATCTGTTGATAATACGAGCTCTAAAAAATTATGAATTATTAAATCTTCTAGAACCTGTAAATATTTTTCAGAGGTTTCAACTGGAAGTCCTAATAACTGATCGATATCTTGAGCCAAAATCCGTGTCTTTTTCCAATTATCATCAACTCTCATCTTACACTATGACCTCGTAATCTATTTTTAATTTATGTTTCTTAAACTTCTTTTTTGAATATTTTCCGTAAATTAAAGTCCAAAAACTCCAATAAACTAAATTAAGAGTTTCATCGGTTGATTTTTTAAGATTAACCTTGTAAAGGTTTATATAGATATGCGGGGGACTTTCATCTAATTCAGCCTTAACAAGTTTTACTCCATGCCACTCAATTGTTGAGATAAGCTGGTCTACCGCACTCTTTAACTTATCATCAGGATTTTCTTTTACCCTTTTCTTTTTTCTTTTTAATAATCCCATACGAATTCCTCAAAGATTTTGTTGGTTAAAAAGGTTTTTCTGATAATTCTTTAACTGTTTAATAAGGCTCTTATATATTATAGCACTAGTTTGTGAATAAATCTTTAACGATTTAGTTAATTTTTTAATTTTTGTTTCAGAATAGTAATCTCTCTCTAAAACTGATAATAGTGCTTGGAAGTCATCGTTATATCTTTTTGATCTTAAATCCAATCTATCCTTAACAAGCAGTGCTAAATAATGTTCTCTTGAAATAGTTAATGGCTGTAAATCATTTCTTAATTGATTTATTGTTTCGATTAAATCACTCATACTCTCTACCGCCTATCTCTTGTTCTTTTAATAAGCGTTCAAAAACTGATAATTTCATCCTGGCAGATCCTGACTCTTGCTGAGAATATCCAGCTAAACTTAATGCATCTAACCACGGTAGTTCTTCAACTCTAAACTTCTGATAAAGAATTAAAGTTTTAAACTGGTCGTTTAATTCATCAGATGTCGGTATTTTTATGGTTCTGCCACCGTAATACTTAATAAATCTAACTAGACTTTCTGAATCTAAAATGTACGGAAGTTCACTCATTACTGTATATTCTGGGACTCCCCGTAAACAATAAAGTAAAGCTATTGCTGCCGACAGCGTGTCTTTTGATGTTAGTAAATTAAGATTTAAGTGTGCCATATTAATTCTCCAATAAATCTGCCCAAATATTACTATAAAAGTTTGTTACTACCATTTCCAAATAAAATCCCTGGTCAGGTGTTAAATGGTAAATTATGGTGTTTTCTTTTAAAAGTGATAAAACTAAAGATAGTTGTAAGTTTAATGATGCTAAATGGTTTGGACTATATTTACAGGAATACTTTAATACTTTATCAATCACCTTAACGATATCAGATAAATATAGTTTATTGTCAATATAGTTATAATCATCTGATGATCCTAAATAAATTAAAGTTTTTTCCAACTCCGCATCTTCAAAAGAAATGACCTCTTCTGATGTGTTTTCTTTATAATAAGCTAATACATACCTAAGATAAATTTTTTCAAGGTATCCTAAATAGCAGGAGATTTCCTTATTATTTGAAATCATCATAAAGAGGTCTCCTGCGATTATGTAGGATACATCTTCGTAATCTCTGGAAGACCTACACGCTTTCTTCCGTTGAAGAAAGGTATAAATCATTTTCTGTAAGTCTTCATAGATTGTTTCGTCATGATTATTCTTTTGTACTTTATTTTTTATAATATTTTCGTATTCTGTAAGTCTCATGCTACATCCCTCACTCTGGAAATTCCATCGAGACCCTTTTCAATGATAATCTGGTGATCATACGGAATACCTAACTCTTCATGATGAGTAATTATAAATACTGAATCAATGTCTGATAATTCTTTTAAAATTAAATCTACTAATTTTTTTGACCCAACAGAGTCCATATTATCAAACGCTTCATCAAGAATTAA
>JAEEGL016745542.1_pt1 | contig 12616 bp, 5 predicted proteins | sample 9134231 | NCBI WGS metagenome assembly JAEEGL01 (sample SAMN16246548, study PRJNA631951) | gut metagenome | biome: gut microbiome; feature: rumen; material: fiber-attached | host: Bos | place: Iran: Karaj | collected 2018-10
TGAAGTAACCGATCCTTCTTTGATCGATCAAATTGTCGCATGTCCGAAATGCGGCGGCATGATTCTTGTGGCGAAGCCGGATATTGCCGCCGAGGCGCCTGTCGTCGAGGGCGAGTCGCGACATTCAGAGTTGGAAGAGAATAATGGCGAGGAAAGATCGAACGACGTTTCTTACGGTCAAGAAACGTCGGAGATTGACAAAGACGCTTCTGAAGTCGACGTTTTCGATGAAGATGAGGAAGACAAAGAATCTGTAAGGACGTCCAAAGCCCTCGCGATAACTTGCGGGATTTTCTGCGCTATTCTATTAACGTCGATCGTTTCCTTTGTTTTCTTTTATCTGAAATCGCCGACTCCGAACGAGGGAACACAAGAAGTTGCCGCGACTTATACAGATCCGACGACGGTTGATACGACCTCCAGCGATGAAAACAACGAAGAGATTACCCTAAACGAAACTAAGGCGTCGGAAGAGGGCGGCGAGGAGTCGACTATTCCTGAAGACTTCGATTTCCAACCCGTCGCCGACGAGGACGAACCATCCAAGACGTCGGGCGACGTTGAACCGGACGCGTCTGTCGGAGGCGATTCTGAATACGTGGAAGAAGAAACCGGCGCCGCCGAAAATGAAATTAATCCCTCAAATTCGGAAACTGATTTCGCGGAGATTGCCGACGATCAGAACGGAGAATTGCTCGACGTTGAGCCGGGTTCCGAACTTGCAAGCGACGAGGAATCCGAGGACGAATCTCTGGACGACGACGGCGGTCTCGATACGGAATTTAACGAAGCGGAGTTTGCAAAGGCCAATCAGAGCGGCGCCGAAGAGACAACGGACGAAGAGGAGGATTTGGGCGCCGTCGCCATGACGGTTGATGTGAACGCGCAAGCTCCGTTGCCGACGTTATCGAACCCGACGCGCAACGTCGACGTTGCCGCGCGACTCAAGCTTCCTCTCAACTCGATAGAATTTCCTGAATCGCCGGCGGCGTCTATGCGACTCCTATCGGAATTTATGGGCGTTCCGATAGAATATGATCTCGATCAATTCGTTCTACTACGCGGCTCGCTTAATCGGAAGCTTGATTTGAAATTGGAAAAGGTCGACGTTGGAACGGCGCTTGCAAAGTTGGCGGAGATGTTGAAATGGAAAGTTGAAACGCAGGCGGATCGAATCGTTATCGGAAGTCTTGACGCGCCGGGCGCCGTTGTTGAAGAACGGTTTGACGTCGCAGACCTGTTGGCTCTCAACGCCCCCATTCGCGTTCGGCCGGGCGACGAGGCGCCATACGTTCAGGAGCTTCTAACAGGCGAAAAATTGTGCGATTTTATCAATTCTTGCCTTGAAGCGCCGACCGGAGAAGACGCGTCCTCGAACGAATCGGTACGTTGCGACGGCAAGGAGTTAGTCGTGCGTCGTGACGCCGTTTTCCGCAAGCGCGTTGAAACGCTGTTGGAGCAGCTGCGCGCCGTTAAACGTTTGACCGGCGCTAACGCCGCGCCTGAAACGATCGTGCCCGAAACGCTCGGTTGGCAAACGCTCGAACAGAAGACAAATTTTAACCTGTTGAAATCGACGTCGTTACAACATGCGCTGTCGATTCTCGAAATAAAATTTCATTTTACGATCCTGTGGGACGACGTTACTCTCAATACGAACGGTATTGGTCGCGACGCCAAGACGCTGGCCAGAATAGAGTCGGAATCCCTTGACCGCGTCTTCTTCGATCTTCTCGAACCGTTGCGGCTGACCTACGTTATTCTGGACGAAAAGCTCTTTTTGGTAACAAGCCAAGAGCGCGCGAATAGATACCGAACGGTTGAAATTCATAATTTTGCCGACGCCGAAGCGTCCGTCTCCGAGAAGGAAATTCGCAAACTAACGGATGGACTACAAAACGCCGTCGCGCCCGACAGTTGGAATGATCCAGAAAACGCGCTTTGGCTTGATCTCGATTCCAAATGCTGGATAGCGCGTCAGTCGCAACCGATTCAACGAGAAATCCGCCGATGGACGAAGGAACATTTTCGAAAGAATCGCGACAAATCGGGCGGAGCGCAAACGCCCCAGAACGAAGATATTCCCGACGGGGAGGGAGGGGACGCGACGCGGGACGAATCCGATTTTGATAAAGACGCCTCCGAAAACGCTGAGACTCAAGAAGAGGAGTAGGTCCTTCCGGAAATGCTCTTGCGCCGCGTCCTAGTTATTGTGTATACTGCCCGCGATTGGTTCTCGGCGTAGAGAATCGCGTTTAACATGGACGTTAAAAACGGTGGAAGGTATGCGACTCGCTCTCCAGGCTTTGTTCAGTAGCGCTCGAGATTTGTCCGAAGACGGCGTGCGTCAGCGGGCGAAGATTGAGAACGAACTCAGAAATAATCCGCGCAGCGCGGAATTCTACCGTAAGCTTGAGCTGTCCGTTTCCGATCCGAGGTTAAAAGCTCCCGAGATTTTTGGCGCCGAATCTTTTCCCGACTCTAATATTGTCGCGGAATACCTCGACGCCAGTTTAGAGTCGCTCGATCTCTGCGACGAGTACGAAAAGCTGTGTCTCGAACGTCCCGAGGCGCTTGCCGAAGCGGGCGACTGTTACGATATCCTCAACAACCGTCTCTGTCACGCGGCGAAGGCGCCTAAGAATTGCCGTCGACGCCTTTACCACATTGCTTGGGAAGAAGAAGGTTCTGATTCGATCCCTATCGACCTTGCGTCTGAAGATTCTCACGAGGATAGAGAGAACGACAATCATTTTGAAGACGCGTCGTTAGAAGGACTCGAGAGCCCATCGGAAGAGAAAGCCGTTAAATCAGTTTCAAATAAGTCGTCGTCTAAAAAGAAACGCGGTCGTCGATCTGTTGCGGAACTGGGTAAGAAAACGGCTTCTTTCGGCGCAAAGTCCCTCCTTGCGCTTCTCGTTACGATCGGAGGACTTCGACTCTTCGCCGCGACTCGCGCGCGGTTTGCGCAAGATCCGGCGCCTCTAAATGAAATGACGGCGGTCGAGAACATTGACGCGCGCTCCTCTGAACAAAGGTCGGTAACTTCGTCCGGTTTTCTCAGCGTGCCTGAGGGAGATTCCCAGCCAAGCGCCGGGGACGTTACGACCGAGCCGCTAAAACTCGTTCGCGATTTCGACGTCGCGCCTCCGCCCGTGATGGATCGTCCCCAGCGCTGGAACGATTCCGAACTGGAAACAGACGTTCAAGAAGATATGGATCGCATAACGGACGGGAACGAGCTTCGCAATCCGATGACGATTCCTTTCCAGAACAACGACGTCTTCTCCGACGGAGAAGAGTCGGAGCTTCCGTAATAGAAAACTCGATCGCGTTAACGAGGTCCTTTCGAGGTTTCGACTATCCCTCGCTCGCTTCCGCATCTTTTGCGCGCGCGGCCTCTCGCGCCGCGTTGCGTAGTTCCTCTTCCACTTCGTCGACGACGGCGTGTAGAAACGCCTCCTGACTCTCGTCGAGACCGATATAGCGCGCGGTTTTATATTTCTGATAGTTCTCCGGCGCGTTTTTTTCATCGCGCAAATAGTCCCAATTGAGATCGCACAATTCGAAGAAGTGTCGTTCGACAACCGTTCGCAAGGTATTAAAGACGATTGGAATCCACGTTCCGTCTTTAATGAGCGTTTCAAAAGAAGACGCGTCGACGTCGCGGTACGATAGCGGATTGTTTAGTATGAGGACTTCTGTGAAAGTCTCTGCCATGAGGCCTCCTTTGTTTCAAAATGATTTCGCGCGTTGGGACGCATTGCGTCAATTTGAGCGTTGCGTTGTCTTTGAAACGCCGCGCGTGAAGGCGCGCATTCTTTCTTCCAGTCGCTTTGGCGTTTTTATTCGCGACGCCTCTCGCGAACCCTCGGCGTTCCGGGGCTCGTCGGCCCCTTCTATGGTGGCGTCGACGCTATGCGGATTGCCGAGACCTAGCTCAAGTTGTCCCGAAAAACGCAGTTTGTCAAGCGATTTGAGGTACTCGCTTCTGGCTGCGGGATCGGCGTCGTTAATCGCGTCGTCGCGCATCGCACGCCAGCGCTCGACGAATTCGCGCAGCTGCGCCTCGGTCCAACCTAGTTCGTCAAGCAACTTGCGGCGAGACGAGGCGTTCTTTGTGTTTTCGAGGTATTCAAGCGCTAGATTGGTCGCCTTTTCCGCATACTGCAATTTTGGCGCGTCGGCGGGCGCAAGCGTCTGTTCGCCCGAATCAATTTCGCCGCTTCCGGAACCGCCCCCGCCGCCTTGCGAACGGGCGTTTTGATCGGCGCCCCCTTTATTAGGCGCTTGCGGCGTCGCCTCGCCTTGCGGATCTTGATTTTGTGACGCGGAATTACCCGAACCGACTTGCCCCGGTTCCGTTTCAGCGTTGTTTGAACGATTTTCGCCGCCGTTCGAATCGTTGGAAGGAGCGTTCGGCCGATCGGTTTCCTCCGACGACTGAGAACTCGAACTTGTCGCGGACGCGCCCGATTGATCGACCTCGGAAGGCGCGTCCGGGACGTCGTTTACATTGGCGCCCTTAGCGTCGCCCGCACTGGGGTCGACGGCGTCTGCGGCCGTTCCTTGCGATTGATCCTGCGGATCCATAACGACGTTTTGGTTGCGATTGTCGCTGGTATTCGAAGTCGTCGCGTTAGGGTCGGCGTTTTGGGCAAGGAAATTATTGGACGATTCGTCGATTTTGTCGGTTTCCTGACGGCGCGTGTTGGGATCGAGTTTGTCCGGGTTGCTAGCCAGAAAAGATTCGGCGTTTTCGGATGGCTTTTCGGGACTGGTTCTGGTCGGCAAATCACGTTTTTCTCGCGGCGTAGGCAGATTGGCTTCCGAATTGAAATTGGGATCAACCTCGTCTTGGGCTTCTTTGGAACCTTCACTGTCATTCGAAGCGTCGCCTTCCTGCGACGAACCATTGCGACCTTGTTGGGAGCCTTCGTCGTCCGGCGCGTTTCCTTCATTTGCCGACGATTCCCCTGATCGTTCTTGTTCCATGTAGTCAAGTATCTTTTCAAAAGCGTCCTGCTGAGACGTTTCTGCGTTATTGGCGTTTGTTCCCGATTGTGCGTTCCCTCGAGTTCCTTCTTTTCCCGATTCAGGGGGATTATTCGCGTCCTCCGTCGTCTCGCCCTCGTCGTTACCGTTGCCTTGCGATTTATCAGAATTTGACGCGCCTGGCGTGCGTTCGTCGGAAGCGCCTCCATCTTCCCCATTAGAGTCAGGAGAGGGCGAGAAGTCTCCTCCCTCGCTTGCTTCTGCGTCCCCTTCTTCGTCTGAGCCATGAGCGTTTTGACCTGCGGTATTCTCGCCCTCGTTTGGAGAAGGATTCGTTTGGGAAGAAGACGACTCTCCGTCTGATTCAGAACCGTCGCCGCCGGTTTCGTCGCTTTGGACGCCGGAGTCGCCTGATTCTTCCGATTGAGAGTCGCCTTGTTCGCCTTGCGCGCCAGAGTCGTTGTTCTGGCCCTCCGACTGATCCGGCATTTTGCCCGATTGACCTTGTCCGTCGTCGCCAGATTCTGCGCCCGCGTCTTGACCGTTTTCTGGCTTCTGGCCGTCTCCTGCGTTATCCTGTTCTTCCTGTTCGACATTTTCATTGGGAATAGAGGGATTCTCAACCGCCTCGACGACGACGAAAACGCGTTTGTCGGAGGACGCTACGTTGGGTTCCGGAAGCTTTGAGTCAAATGCGACGCCCCAATATTCAACTTCGTCGCCGACCTTGAGCCCCAATTTTTCCGGAACGACGTCGTAACCGACCTTTTGAACGCCAACAAATGGCGTCGGACCCGTAGCGTAATCGCGATTCGGAACGGCTCCTCGAAGTTTCAGCGCGATCGGTTCCGGGTCTTTTTTATTCTCCGCCTTACCGCCTTGCTCGAGGTTGGCAAACGACGCGCGCAACATAACGCGTCTTAGGGCATAGTCCGGGTCTTCGACGTCAAATCGGACGCGTAGAACGTCGTTGACGGGAATCTCAGTTTTTTCTTCTGAGTCTTCGCTCCAACTTATCGTCGGCGACAGATCGCTTATGATTGAGACGGAATAGTCGTTGACATTTCGATTCGACTCGTCGTTTTCGTTGATGGAGACTAGATGGTAAAAAGAGAATTCCGGACTTTTTTCGTCGCCGTTGGGGTCTTTCCATTGTAATTGAAAGTCGACGCTAGCGAGCGTGGGATCGTTGGGATCGATCGCCGCCGAAATAGCTCGCGGCCGTTCTCCATCCGGTAAGAAATAAGCGCGCTTGAGAGGTTGGTTTGAACGCGCAACGATTTCGACGCGCGTGTTTTCAAGGGCTCGAACGTCTCCCTGTCGGTCGAAAACTTGCGGCGGCAAACCTGTGTATTCAGGAAAGACAAGGGTCGTTTTTTCAACTTGAAAAGAAGGCGCAGGTCGCACTTCGAGAAGAAATGTTTCAGAGCGACTTTCAAAGAGCGTGTCCCGCGCAACGACGACGCAGTATTTGAGATTCTCCTGCAATCCGTTTTCGTTATTGGGAAACTTTAGTTTGAATTTTGCCGCGCCGATCGATTCCATAGGCACGGCAAGTTCGGTGAATCGTCCGTCTTCCGCCGAGTAGAGAACCTCAACGTTAGACGTCTCGCTCGATCCTGGAATAGTCGCCTCAATTTCGACGAAGTCGCCTTGGTAGACGACGGCGTTCCCCGGCGTCGTTTTTTCAACGCGCATCGCTTGCGGGCGTTCGATATGAGCGAATGGCGCGGCGATTCTTCCAACGGAACGAAAGAGATTTTTAGGCGATAAAACAGCATAAAAGGCACAGATTGCGACGACGACGACAAGCGCTATTCCCCAGCGTATGATGGGCGCGAAGTCGACCGGCGTCTCGTCGACGATCTTTTGAGACTGTTCAGACGCCTGAAGGGCTACGATCCGTAGCGTAGCGTCTTGCGTCGCGTCGCATTCGTCCGGCGCATGAGTTTTGCGACCGGCCGCATGGTCGCGGCGCAAAAGGAACCAGTTAATAATAAGATTCCGTGCGTTAGGACTGGAATCCTCGAGCGTTTTCGCCGCGTAGAGCGCATTGACCCTTCGCCGAACGACGGGAATAAGCTTGGCGATTAGAAAAACGCACGTTGCAACGCACCAGAAGACGGCAAAATAAAGCCGTCCCCTGGTGGTAAACCCCTTGGCGAGAATCCAGTGATCGAGCAGAACGCCGAGCAAGAGGAGCGCGAGTCCCAGCGTTGCGTACGCGCAGAACGCAGAAGCTAAATCGACGCGTCTGATAGCGCGTTTCGTTTGTGCGACTCTCTTTAGGAGAGTCTGTTCTGCGCGTCGCGCCGCGTCGACGTCATGCGGCGTTCTCTTTTCGGAGTTTTCGTTCATGCTATCTTTCCAACTTACCGCCAATCTTCAAGATCGCGCTGCGGGTAGCGCGCGATTCCATATTACTAAACGGGCGAGACGGCTTCGTCGCCATTATCTTTCTTTTTACCGCGTACGAACGGGTAAACGAGCGCTACGACCGCTACGATAAGGAGCGGGATTCCCAACCAGGGTCGATAGTATATCCACCCCACGGCAATCGTCGTCAACGCTAGGAAAATAGTAAGCGACCAAGCGACGAGTCCCGTTCCAAACCCGACGATCTTTCCAGCAAACGGCACAAAGTCCGCGATGACCGACAGCGGCTGCATAATCGCTTTAAACCCGAAGAGGATGACAAAGAAACCGACAAGGCGTATTATCCACGCGAACATTTTATTTGCTTTGTGCGCAGCTTCAAACATGGCTTCTGCAGATTGAATTCCCGCAGATTGCAAAAGCAGTTTGCCGTTTTTGGTTTCGTAAGGAATGAGCGTGTTTCCATGCTGTTGCGCTACGAAACTAGTTGGGCATGGCGTCGCGACGTAGGAAAAGGTAATTTTTACGTCCCCAATTTGCGGATTGTCAGGCGTTCCCACGTAATAACCGCCGCCGTACGGTTTGTACGGTTTCGCTGCGGCGTCGACGGGTTCTGCGGGCGCGGCGGCTTGCGCTTCAGGCGGCGTTGAGTCCGCATTAGTTGAAATCGTCAGGTCTGAACTTGCCGTTGAGGAATCAATCGTGATATCCTGCGCGAAGACGTCGTTGGGAGCGGAGCGATAATATGCGTCGGAGGACGTTGGTTCATTGTTTGTTTCTTCTACAGGCGCGCTTTGCGGCGCAGTTTCGACTCCATCATTTGCGGGAATCGTCTGAGGATCAAGACTGTTTTCCGGTCCTAAACTTTCCTTCTGATCTTGCGATAGCTGGAAGGCGCCCAGAAGCGCCGTCTGAGCGGTAAAGACTTCGCCCTGATAGGGCATGGCGGTCGGATTATCATATCCGGAGTCTTGAAATTGCGTAGAATCGATAAGGTCTTCTGACCAGACTTTTGAATACGAGGTCGTCGTCGTGGTTTCCTCACGTCCTCCAGAAAGGCGTCGCGTTTCGGTTGTAGTCTGTTCTTCCCATTGATACATCTCGACCTTGCGCGTTAGTTTGAGCGCGTTTAGCGCAACGCCAAACTCGGGATCTGAAACGATATCGCTGGAAACGACGTCCCCAGAAATGTGAATGAGCTTGCCGTCGTTGCCGGCCTCCACCGTCGCGGCGTCAACGTCGACGACGACTTTCTCACCTTCGTCCAGCTTTCTGGTTTCTTTAATTGTTCGTCCTTCATTCCAGAATAAGCCGACGACGCCTATGACGACGAGAAGACATCCGACTCCCATGCCTTTGAACGCGCCTGCGACTCGCGAGCCGTACGATTGGACGGTTGTTTGCGTTGACATAATTATTTCCTCCAGCTTGACAGTGGCGTCGCGCGTCCGGACGCGCCGTCGCGACAGTCTCGCGAGCGCTTGACAGACGACGCCTTCATCTTTTCTTATCGACCGCCGCTATGCTTCTCTTGCGTCCAACGTCGCAATCCTAGCGAGATCCTTGACCCTTCGTATTCTACCATTTTAACGGCGTAATGAAAGGGCTGTTGACTGAAGACGATCTTGACTGAAGGGGAAACAAGCTTTGCAATTGAAAAACAAAGAAAACGTGGAGTACAAGAAAAAGAGGCGCGCGCACCGAAAGGAAGAAAGGAGGTAAAGAAAGAACTTCCGGCGCGGCGCCAAAGGAGGATGTGCTATTGAAGTGGAAATCGACGCATGCCGACGGCGCTAGTCGAGATATCCCAACCCCTGACCGGGCAGCGCGATCTTGTATCGGCCGTTTTCATCGGGTAGAGTCGGCGGAGTCGCGGTCCAAGAGTACTCGGACGGTTTATCGCCGACAGACGCTAGCATTTCTTCCCAGGTAACGTACTGACCGGTATAAGCTGCCATGCGCCCCAGGATAGCGGCTCCGGTCGAGTTCGTCATATAACTTGCGTTATTGACGTATGATTGACCTCCGCTACGAACGGCGTCGATGAGAACTTTGTGCTCGACGACGTAACCGGAAACGGAACCACGCGGAATCTTGGTCTCTTTGCCGTCGATAAAGATGCTGGCGACCGCTTCCAGGTTTCCAATGACGGCGCGTCCTTTCGATCCGTTGATCGTCGTCGTTCCACGACTGAAGCAGCCGGGGATTTGCCGCGAGAAAGCGTAGAGCGAGCGGCCGTCGGCGAATTCGTAAACGACGGACATGGAATCATACATATCGCCGGTATCCGGTCCTCGTCGCGTTAGACGACCGCCCAGACCGTAAGCGCCGACCGGCGTGGCGTCGCCAAAGGACCACAGCGCAATATCGAGCTGGTGAATCGTAACGTCGTTGATATATTCGCTCGCGATCCAGTTGAAATTGAGCCAGTTGGTCATTTGGTATTCCATCTCCGTCTGACCCTCGACGCGCGGGCGCATCCAGCATGAGCCGCCCATACGGTCGCCGCGCGCCGTGATAACGTCGCCAATCGCGCCGTCTTGAACGCGCTTCATGACCTCGCGTGCCGACTCGCCGTAACGATTAACGAGTCCGCCGACGAGGTTCAGGCCCTTTTTGCGAGCGAGCTCAGCGGCTTCCTGGATAATGCGAATTCCTTCGCCGTCGACCGCGACGGGCTTTTCCGCGAAGATATGCTTGTTGGCTTCCACCGCTTCTTTGATCATGACGGGGCGGAAAAATTGCGGAGTTGTGAGGAGAACTATATCGACGTCGCTTTCAAGAACCTTCTTGTAAGCGTCGAAGCCGATGAAAAGGGAGTCGTTGACGTCGACGCGCTCGCCGAATTGCTCCTTGAGAGCGTCTAACTGAGCGCGAGCTCGACCTTCGACGACGTCGGCGGCGATAACGAGTTTAACGTTTGGGTCGGCGGTCAGCGCGTTGCCGACGGCTCCGCACCCTCGGCCTCCGCATCCAACGATACCGAGTTTGAGCATGTTGTCTTCGCCTGCGTGAACGCGAGGATTTGACGCCGCTCGGGTCGCCGCCATTGCAGTCGCCGCAAGCGCGCTTGCCTTAAGAAAGCTACGTCGGGAATGGTTCTTCATCTCTGTCTCCAATTGAATAATTGCCCCGTTTAATCTTCTGGAACGTCCATTGGACGGTACTCTCCATTATAACGAATACTCCCTTTTGCTACACGCCTTAAATTTGAAATTCGCCGAAAAAGAGTAATTTCCCAATGAAATTTCCGTTGAAATGCCGACTGTTTTTCTTGAAACATTCGTGTTTTTCAAGGCCATCAGCGTCGGGGGACGATATGGCTTGCCCCAGTTTTTTTTCCTGCGTACCTTTAAAAATATTTTTCTTTTGCTACAATATCGCAATTGTGCTTGCGCGGTCATGCAGTTGCGCTTTGATCGCGGCTTGCGTCGAGGTTATACCGTTCCTAAAAGAGACTTGTGTCGATTAGTCGTTTAATAAGGATTACTGCAATGCTGAAGGTTGTGCTTCCCGATGGTTCGGAAAAGCGTTTCGAAAAACGCGTCAGTCCCTTAGACGTAGCGTCCGAGATCGGCGCCGGCTTGGCGAAAGCTACCGTCGCCGCCGTGGTGACGACGCCGGAAACTTTGGATGAGACGGGCAGACCCATGCGTACGGTAATTTCCGCGACAGACCTTCTTCCCGAGTCTGGCAGCGTTGAACTTCGTCTTCTCACGAAGAAAGATGGAGAAGCTCTCGATATTATGCGTCACTCTTGCGCGCACGTCATGGCGCGCGCCGTTATGCGTCTCTTTAAGGACGTTCAACTCGCTTTTGGCCCGACGACCGAAACTGGGTTCTATTATGACTTCTGGAAGAAGGAGCCGTTTACCGAGGAAGATTTTGTTAAGATCGAAGCGGAAATGGCCAAAATTATCGAAGCGGACGAACCCTTTGAACGTATCGAGATGAAGCGCGACGAAGCGATCGCACTCCTGAAGGGCGCCGGCCAGTCGCTGAAGGTTGAGCACCTTGAAACAGGTCTTGCCGAAAACGAAGTCGTTTCATTCTATCGTCAGGGCGAATTTCTTGATTTGTGCCGCGGTCCGCACATTCCTTCGGCGAAATTCATTGGCGCCTTTAAGATCATGTCCACGTCGACTTCTCACTGGAAAGGCGACGTCAATAACCAGAGCCTTTGCCGCGTGTACGGCACGGCGTTCTTCGATAAGAAAGATCTTAGCGCTTACCTTACCCAACTGGAAGAGGCGAAAAAGCGCGACCACCGCGTTCTCGGTAAGAAACACGAACTCTTTATGGTTGATCCGAAGGTCGGCTCCGGTCTTGTCGTTTGGTTGCCGAAAGGCGCGATTATTCGTAAGCAGCTTGAGAGCTTTATCTACGAAGAACTCATTAAACGCGACTATCAGCCGATGTATTCGCCGGTTATCTGCCGCGTCGAACTTTTTGAAACTTCTGGTCACTATCCCTATTACGCAGACAGTCAGTTCCCACCGATAACGGTCGACGACGGCGACCGTTATCTGCTTCGTCCGATGAACTGCCCGCTTCACATTATGGTCTATGAAGCGCGTCCGCGTAGTTATCGCGAATTGCCTCTTCGTCTCGCGGAATTTGGCAACGTGCATCGTTTCGAGCAGTCGGGCGAGCTGAGCGGTTTGACGCGCGTTCGCGGTTTTACCCAAGACGACGCGCACATCTTTTGCACGGAAGACCAAGTGGAGGACGAGTTCAAAAAGTGTATCGACATGACGCTTACCGTCCTTAAGACGATGGGCTTCTCCGATTATGAAGTCCGATTAAGCTTCCGCGACTGGTCGAGTTCGAAATACGTCGGCGATCCGGAAGTCTGGAAGAAAGCGCAGAACTCGTTGGAGAAAGTATGCCGCGAAATGAATCTTCCAAAGCTTGATATTGTTGAGGGCGAAGCGGCGTTCTACGGTCCGAAAGCCGACTTCACCGTTCGCGACTGCCTTGGTAGAAAATGGCAGCTCGGCACGATTCAGCTCGATTACAACCTGCCGTCGCCACAGCGTTTTAATTTGAAGTACGTCGGTTCCGACGGCGAACTGCATCAGCCGGTAATGATCCACCGCGCTCCGCTTGGATCGTTTGAACGATTTACCGGCATTCTCATCGAGCATTTTGCGGCGGCGTTCCCGTTGTGGTTAGCTCCCGAGCAGGTTCGCGTCCTGACGATTAGCGAGAAATTTGAGGATTATGCGAAGAAGGTCGCGGCTCA
>JAEEGL011589235.1_pt1 | contig 12615 bp, 11 predicted proteins | sample 9134231 | NCBI WGS metagenome assembly JAEEGL01 (sample SAMN16246548, study PRJNA631951) | gut metagenome | biome: gut microbiome; feature: rumen; material: fiber-attached | host: Bos | place: Iran: Karaj | collected 2018-10
CTTGCGCAGTTCGTCGCTGTAAAAACCCATACAGTTTACAGCGGGAGTGTTGCGGTTGATTATGAGTTGGGTGGCGGAGTTGCAGGTGGTCACCAGCATATTGTACCGCGAAGAGAAACTCCTGAATAGGTAGCGCTCCAGCAGACGGTTGCGGATAATGTCATTGCCGCCGTCGGGCCAGAAGCAGAGCATCGCTATTATCTGGTCGTTCTTGATTCCGGACTCAATCATCCGCAACTGCATCTCCAGCGAGAGGTCACGGTCTATGGACAACTTGTCGGTGGTTACCTTGTTGCTGCTGTATTCCTTCCTGAGGCTTGTGGAGTATATGGTCAGGGTGGAGTACAGCGAGATAATCAGCAGATACACCAGCAACAGCTGCCAGGAGTACAAATTGACGACCCGCCTGCCGAAAATGGAGGTAATGCTCATCTGGAGCAAATGCAGCAGGGCGGCGAACAACAGACCGTATGAGACCAGCGCCAGCACCGAATACAGGTTGATGCTGTAGATGCGCCCCAGGTTGAGCGACAGGTTGGAATTGAAAATCAGCGAGCGGAAAGAATAGTTTATGTAGATGGCCAGCAGCAGCGTGGCCGCTATGCACACTGCGGAGCACGTTATGCGCATACCTTTTCCCAGACGGCGGTACCATTTGAGCATCTTCGCCCTCATCACCACCAGTCCTACCGTTACCAAAACGAGATATACATTGACTGTCAGCAGGCTGGCCAGAGAGTCAAGCAAGTTGCTGCCCGCGTAGGTCAGCGGAGAGAAAAGTTCGCCTGCCGGATCGCAGATGCCGGCCAGATGCATAGCCCATACCGCCAGCAGCGTCACGGCCGCCAGATATATGGCCAGCGAATATTTGTTGCGCAGGGCAAAGTGCAGCAGAATGGCCGCCACGATGAGCAGCAGTATCACCACCCAGTGGAGCGGATAGTATCCGTAGCTGTAGTGCGAGCGGGTATTTTCTGCAATCGAAAACAGCGGCCTGCCGGAAAGTGACTTTACGATGGCCCCCGAAACTGAGTTCAGGGGAACGGTGGTGAACTTGTCGTCGAGCCGCAGGCGGGGGTTGACGCCGTTGGCATAGCTCATATTATCCTGGGGATATTCGCGCTTGATGCAAATTCCGCACAGCAGCCTTTCACTGCCCCGGCTTGCCGATTTTATGTAATACCACGCCGAACCGAGATTGACGTAGGCCTGGTCGCTGTCCAGAAAGGCCAGTGGGGCAAGGAAAGCCTGGTCCGGACCGGAGAGATGGTGAAGCCTGTAAAACGACCTGTCAACCACGATTTGGTCGTTGGCTATCGGGAACTGGTTTATCCACCCCTTGAGCGTGTCATCCTTGTAGAGATAAATCACCATATCTTCGGGCAGGTCGGCCTTGTCGGCCAGGCGCGAAGTACCCTCGAGAATGCCGGAGCAGTACCGGTCAAGTATGCGCTCGCGGTGGTGGAGGGTCCGCTCTACCTTGCGTGCCTGGGAGTGCATTACGCTGGCGGGATCCTTCTCGAAAAAAGATGCTGCAAACAGCACGGCCGCTACTGCGACCAGTGATATAAGTGCATACTTGTAGGCCTTCTTCATTCGTGATGGTAAGGTTCTCCCTTGATAATCGTAAAGACGCGATACAGCTGCTCGGCAAAAATCAGCCTGCAAATCTGGTGGGAAAATGTCATCCTTGAGAGTGAAATCATCTCGTTGGACCGCTCGTAAACCTCTTTGCAAAAGCCGTAGCTGCCGCCTATTACAAAGGTAATATCTCTTGAACTATATAAAAATTTTTTCTCGAGGTGGCGGGCCCATTCAACCGACGAGAACTGCCTGCCGTGTTCGTCCAGCAGCACGACGTCATCTTTTGCCGAAATACTTTTCAGGATGAGTTCCCCCTCTTTCTGCTTGATCTGGTCCCGGGAGAGCGATTTCGCATTCTTGAGTTCCGGGATTTCGGTTATCGAGAACTTGCAGTAGTGAGCCAGGCGGGCGCTGTAACCGGCGATGCCCTGCACCAGATACTGCTCTTCTGTTTTTCCGACAACTATTAATTTGATGTTCATCGTTTATGGCTTGTTTTTTGTAAATATCAGGCAGTACAACTTTGGATGAATGTATGAAAAAGTTTCTCTTGGTTTCTACGTTGCTGTTGATTGCTTCGGTCTTCAAAATTGATGCCCGTATGATAGACGACGGCGATGTGTTTATCCCTATAGCAAAATATATGGAGGCGGGCGACAGCGACAAGCTTTCGGTCTGGTTTGCAGACAACCTTCAGGTAGAGGTGCTGGGTTCGATAAACAACTGCACCCGGAATCAGGCCAAACTGATTATGCGCAACTTCTTTACCAACCACACACCCAAGTCTTTCAGGATAATGCACAAGAGCGGCCGTCCCCCTATGAATTATGCCGTTGCAAACCTTGATGCCGGCGGTTCGCAGTACAGGGTGATCATTTTCGTGAAGACGGTGGAGTCGCGCAACGAAATCCTCCAGATCAAGATAGAAAACCAATAAGCGTAATCTTTGAACATATCATAAAAGCAAAACGGCTGCCTTCCGGCAGCCGTTTTGCTTCTGCTGAGAGGAAATACTATTTAACGCGCTCGCCGTATGCACGGTCCACGGTGTTGACCCTGATTTTGTCGCCCTGGTTGATGAACAGGGGAACCATAAGGGTCGCGCCTGTCTCCAGGGTGCACTCCTTGAGGGCGTTTGAAGAAGCGGTATCGCCCTTGACGGCGGGCTCGGTGTAGGTCACTTCAAGCTCTACATAGGTAGGGAGTTCACAGGTGAGGCAACGCTCGTCTTCGCCGGCCAGGAATATCATCTCCACGGTCTGACCCTCTTTCATAAGGTCGGCATTCTCAATCATATCCAGTCCCAGATGAACCTGCTCGAAGGTCTCGGCATGCATAAAGTTGTAGCCGTCCTCATCTTTGTAGAGGTACTGATAGGGGCGGTGCTCCACTGTTATCAAATCGATTTTCTCGCCGGCACTGTAGGTCTTCTCCAGTATGCGGCCGTTCTCCAGGTTGCGGAGTTTAGTCTTTACGAAAGCGGGACCCTTGCCCGGCTTTACGTGCTGGAACCATACGATAGAACACGGCTTGCCGTTGAAGTCTATGCAAAGTCCATTCTTGAAATCAGCTGTTGTTGCCATATAGTTTTGTCAATTTGGTTTCTGGAAGTGCAAAATTAATAAATAATTACGAAATTAGATACCAAATACGATCCGATATGAAACGCAGAGAATCTTTCAAGATGTTCCTCAAGCCGGGGATGGAACAGGAATACCAGCACCGGCACGCCGCCATTTGGCCGGAGTTGAAAAAGTTGTTGTCAGATTCGGGGGTGAGCAATTACTCCATATATTGGGATAAGGAAACCAACATCCTCTTCGCCTGTCAGGAGGTGGAGGGCGACTCTGGCTCCCAGGATCTGGGCGGGACCGAAATCGTGAAAAAGTGGTGGGACTATATGGCCGACATTATGGAGGTCAACCCCGACAACTCACCGGTTTCTATTCCCCTGCAGGAGATGTTCCATATGGATTAATACCGTTCCTAATAAATCTTGAGCTCCCCTATTTCTATCCCCTTGCAACCTGCCTGTACAACGGGCACGGGGACTCCGTCGAGATTCTCCACCTCAACGGCATCTTTCAGGAAGGTATGGCTGTGGCCTCCTATGATAAAATCGATGTTGCGGGAGTTTGCCGCCATTATCTTGTCGGAAGGGTTATCCTCGCTGCCGCCGTCGAATCCGAGGTGCGAGAGGAGTATCACTATGTCGCAGTGCTTCTTCTCTTTCAGATAAGCCGCCCAGCGGTTTACCTCATCTATGGTATTGAGGGAGACGATGCCGTCCAGGTTTTGTGCGGACACCATCCCTTTGAGACGCACCGTGGCGCCGATAATGCCGATCTTGAAACCTCCCCGTCTGAGTATCAGCCAGGGTTTCACATACCCCTCCAGAGGCGTTCCGGTAAAATCGTAATTACAGCACAGGGTAGGATACTCCGCCTTTGACAGACGGCGGGCAAATTCTTCCTGGCCGTTGTCAAACTCGTGGTTGCCGATGGCGACTGCATCATATCCCAGCAGGTTCACCAGGTCCCGTTCCAAATCCCCCTTTCCTATGTTGAAATAGGGCGTGCCCTGGTTGTAGTCCCCCGCATCCAGCAGCAAGACCTTGTTTGCACCGTACTGTGCGCGCACACTGTCTATGAAGCAGAGCCTCCGCGCCACTCCTCCGCTGCCTGCATTGCGTCCGGTGCGGACAGGTTCTATCTGGCTGTGAGTGTCATTGGTATGAAGCACCACAAGCTTCTGTGCTTTCAACGGCAGCAACGCGGCCGCCATCACCATAATGGATATAACTATGCGCTTCATACTATTGCTGGATTGGATTTGTTATTACTATGCGGCCATCCTTTTTCAGGTCAAGGGTCTTGCCGGCCGCCATCAGGTCTTTCATCTCGGAGGTAATGACATCCTTGAGCAGGACTTCGGTGTCACGGCGCATCACGATTCCGTTACCCCAGTCGATGCCGTCGCCGCCGGTGACAAGGAAGTCGATGGTGGCGACCTTGTAGATGCCGTTCGCATCAAGCCTCTTTCCACCGACGGTGCATTCCACGAGACGGTCGCCGTCTATTTTCATACGCACGCCGGAAAGCGCCTCCACCTTATTCCGGCGGGCCATCTTCTCCAGCATCCGCTTGATTGTGGATCCTTCCACATCCAGGATGGTGAGATAGTTGTTGAAGGGGAAAATCGAGACAACATCATACATCCGCACGGCCCCCCTGGGAAGGTCTGTACGGATACCGCCGAAATTGAGCAGGGCGATGTCTATCCTCTCTCCGGTATATTTCTCTGCAAAGGAGCGCAAAGCGTCCACCGCGAAATTGCTGAGTCCGCTCTCGGGGAACGCCTTGACATAAACATCCTTGCTGTAGCAGACTATCTCCTGAAGAGGCGCCATCAGCGAGTCGTATCTTTCTATGGCATCCTGCACCGCAGTGCTTGTGCCGCGGTCGTAGGCCGAATCCAGCTCGTGGTATTCCCACGAATACTGGCTGTATCCCTTGGGATGGCAGGAGGCCAGAGAAAGGGCCGCTACGGCAATAATCAATGTGCGTTTCATATCAGTCTTTGTATTTTAGCCATTTGAAAATATCTTTGAATGAGGCCTTTTTGCCGTATGTGAGGATACCGACCTTGTATATCTTGGCAGAAGCCCAGGCGATAAAGATAAAAGTAAGTGCCAGCAGCGCTATCGACAGCAGCAACTGCCAGGTCGGAACCACTCCGAACGGGATGCGGGCCAGCATCACCATCGGCGAAGTGAACGGTATGACGGACGCCCACACGCTGAGCTGGCTGGAGGGGTGCTGGAAAGTGTGCAGCATAATGAACAGGCCCAGCATCAACGGAATGGTGATGGGAAGCGTCAGCTGGTTGGTGTCTGCCTCGTTGTCCACAGCCGACCCCACGGCGGCAAACATAGCCGCATAGAGCAGATAGCCCAGGATAAAGTATATGAAGAAGCAGATGAGGATCTGACCGAAGTTGATCTGGGATATCTGGTCCATTATCTGGGAAATCTCACCGATCTCACCCAGATCCACGGGGTTGACATTGGAGTTGGGCAGCGATGACTCGGACATCTGGGTGGTGACCTCCGCCATCTTCTCTGCCACCTTGCCGGAGACTGCGCTCTGGATGCCTATGGTCAGGCCGCCCAGGATAACCACCCAGATGGCGAACTGCGTAAGGGCCACCAGAGCCACGCCTATGATTTTACCCATCATCAACTCGAACGACGATACGCTGGAAACGATGACCTCCACTATCCGGTTGGTCTTCTCTTCAATGACACCGCGCATCACCATCGACCCGAACATAAATACGAACATATATATCAGGAAACTGAGCACATAGGCGATAATCATATAGAGTTCCACGCTGTCCTTCTTCTCCTTGCCTTCGTCGGTAAGTGTATAGGCATCGACTCTGACGTCGCTCCTGACCCGCTCCATAATCTCGTCGAAGTTCTTGATGTCCAGCGCCTGCAGCTTGTTGTCGCGCAAGGCGGTGCTTATTTTCTTCTCTATCGAGAGTTTGGTCTCCATATTGAGCGGCTCCTTGGTGTATGCGGTAACGTTTACATTAAGGGCCGAGTCAAGGGGCGACACATAAATCACCGCATCCGAATCAAACGTGGCGAATGTCTTTTTAATGCTCTCCTGAGTGGTTTCTACGGGGAGGAACCTGTATTCGGTATGTTTATCATTTTCGAAATATGAGGGCAGGAGTCCGCTGCCGTCCACAAAAGAGATCACCTGGCGGTCGTTCCCCTGATAGAGTGTGATAAGCATAGGTATCGCTATCAAGGCCGCCATCAGCAGCGGAGTGAGCACGGTGAGCAGGATGAACGATTTCTTTTTGACACGCGTTGCGTATTCACGGCCTATGATCAGGCCAATATTACTCATTTTCATTTCTGAGAGGTTTCGCTGACTAGTTTGATAAAAATATCGTTCATACGGGGAATCATCTTCTTGACGGAGATGACCTCGCATCCACATGAGGCTATCTCGCCCAGCACATCGGACATCTTGAAGCCTTCCGTCACATCCAGAACCAGTCGGTTGTGGTCGCGCAGTTCCTCCCTCAAGTTAACCGAGAAAGCGTTGCCCGGTGCCTCCAGCGTCCCCTTGCAAAGCACCTCTACCTGATTTGTACCATAGCGCGCCCGCACGTCGTCGGTGGCACCGGCAACAACCAGATGGGACTTGTTTATCAAGGCTATGTTGTCGCAAAGTTCCTCTACCGACTCCATATTGTGAGTAGAGAGTATCACTGTGGTCCCCTCGTCCTTCAGGCGGAGGATTTCATTGCGGATTGTCTGTGTATTCACCGGGTCGAATCCGGAGAACGGCTCGTCCAGGATAAGGAGCTTGGGCTTGTGAACCACGGTAGAGATGAACTGGACTTTCTGGGCCATACCTTTCGAGAGTTCTTCTACCTTCTTGCCCCACCAGCTCTGTATCTTGAATTTGACGAACCATTTTTTGAGTTCAGCCTCGGCCTGCGATTTGCTCAGCCCCTTGAGACGGGCCAGGTACATCATCTGCTCCCCCACCTTCATTTTCTTGTAGAGACCGCGCTCTTCGGGCAGGTAGCCTATCTTGCGCACAAAGGTGTCATTAACCGGTTTCCCGTCGAAATACACACGTCCCTCGGTTGGGATGGTAATGCGGTTGACAATGCGGATCATAGTGGTTTTGCCGGCTCCGTTGGGGCCCAGCAGGCCGAAAATCAGACCGTCGGGAATCTGCAGCGAAACATTGTCGAGTGCCGTAAAATCGCCGAACCGCTTGGTTATGTTCTTACACTCCAGCATATCCGTTACAGTTTACCGGCAAAAAAATCGTTGCCCTTGTCATCTACCAGTATGAATGCGGGGAAATCCTCTACCTGAATCTTCCAGATGGCCTCCATACCGAGTTCCGGATATTCGACGCACTCGATGCTTTTGATATTGTTCATACTGAGCACCGCCGCGGGGCCGCCGATGCTGCCGAGGTAGAAACCTCCGTGCTTCTTGCAGGCGTCTGTAACCACCTTGGTGCGGTTGCCCTTGGCAATCATCACCATAGAGCCGCCGTGGTCCTGGAATTCATCTACATACGGATCCATACGGTTTGCCGTGGTGGGGCCCATAGAGCCGCAGGGCATACCCTTAGGGGTCTTGGCGGGACCGGCATAGAGGATCGGGTGATCCTTGAAGTATGCCGGGAGGTCTTCGCCTGCATCCAGACGGGCTTTCAGTTTGGCGTGGGCTATATCGCGCGCCACGATAATGGTGCCGCTTAGGCTCACGCGGGTTGCCACGGGATACTTGCTCAGGGTGGCGCATATGTCTTTCATCGGCTGGTTGAGGTCGATGCGCACCGCATTGCCCTCGCCGGCACGGCGCAGCTCTTCGGGGATGAGTTCGCCCGGATTGTCGTCCATCTTCTCGATCCAGACGCCGTCGGCATCAATCTTTGCCTTGATGTTACGGTCGGCAGAGCAGCTTACACCCAGGCCGATGGGGCAGCTGGCGCCGTGACGCGGCAGGCGGATGACACGGATGTCGTGGGCGAAAGCCACACCGCCGAACTGCGCTCCGAGTCCTATCTTGCGCGCCTCTTCCAGCAACTGCTTCTCCAGTTCAACGTCGCGGAACGCGCGGCCGCTGGCATCACCGGTTGTGGGAAGGGAGTCGTAGTAATGGGTGGAAGCCAGCTTCACGGTGAGAAGGTTCTTCTCTGCGGATGTACCTCCGATGACGAATGCGATATGGTAGGGCGGGCAGGCTGCCGTACCCAGGGTACGCATCTTCTCTGTGAGGAAAGGCACCAGGGTCCCGGGGTTCTGGATACGCGCCTTGGTCTCCTGGTAGAGATATGTCTTGTTGGCGCTGCCACCGCCCTTGACCACGCAAAGGAAGCGGTATTCCATACCCTCCGTGGCCTCTATGTCTATCTGTGCGGGGAGGTTGCACTTGGTGTTGACCTCGTCGTACATATTCAAAGGTGCGTTCTGGCTGTAGCGCAGGTTCTCTTCTGTATAAGTCTTGTAAACACCCTTTGACAATGCTTCCTCGTCGCAGAAACCGGTCCAAACCTGCTGTCCTTTCTCGCCGTGGATGATGGCGGTACCGGTGTCCTGGCAGAACGGCAACTGCCCCTTGCAGGCCACTTCTGCGTTGCGCAGCATCGTCAGAGCAACATACTTGTCATTTTCGGTCGCTTCGGGATCATTCAGGATAGAGGCCACCTGAAGGTTGTGGCTGCGGCGCAGCAAAAAGTTGACATCGCGGAAAGCCGCATGGGAAAGTGCCTCCAGAGCCTCCGGTGCCACTTTAAGAATCTTGTGGCCCTCGAATTCCGACACGCTGACGCCCTCTTTTGTCAGGCAGTAATACTCGGTCGTGTCCTTGCCGAGCTGAAACATAGGTGCGTAAAAATAATCCATATTGATATTTAATTATTACTATTTCCGTTTTGCATGAGGTACAATTTCATGAACTCATTCAAGTCACCGTCTAAAACTCCGGTAGTGTCGCTGGTCTCATAGCCGGTACGCAAATCCTTCACCAGCCGGAACGGCTGCAGGGTGTAGTTGCGTATCTGGCTTCCCCACTCTATGCGCTTTTTCTGCCCCTCCAGTTCCGCCTGCTTCTCGCGGCGTTTCTGCAGCTCCAAATCGTACAGATGGCTTTTGAGGATGCGCAGCGCGTTCTGGCGGTTGTCCAACTGAGAACGGGTCTCTGTATTTTCCACCACGATGCCTGTGGGGATGTGCCTTACGCGAACGCCCGTCTCAACCTTGTTGACATTCTGGCCGCCGGCGCCGCTGCTGCGGTAGGTGTCCCATTCCAGATCGGCAGGATTGATCTCTATCTCTATTGTGTCGTCCACCAAAGGATATACGAATACAGAAGAGAAGGAGGTCTGGCGTTTGCCCTGGGCGTTGAAAGGGGACATCCGAACCAGACGGTGCACGCCGCTCTCACCCTTGAGGTAACCGTATGCGTATTCTCCCTCTACCTCCAGCGTGACACTCTTGACGCCGGCTTCCTCGCCTTCCAGCACGTCAGCGACAGCCACCTTGTAGCCGTTGCGTTCTGCCCAGCGGGTGTACATACGCATCAGCATAGCGCTCCAGTCGCAGGACTCGGTGCCGCCGGCGCCGCTGTTTATCTTGAGGATCGCGCCCAGATTGTCGCCCTCGGCAGAGAGCATATTGCGCATCTCCAACGCCTCGACGCTGCCCACCAGGTCGTCATAGGCCTTCTGGGCATCATCGGCCGCGTCTTCGCCAAACTCCATCAGAACCTCAAGGTCTGCGAGCTTGCTTTCGGCGGCAGCATATCCGTCGGTCCAGTATTTAATGCCGGAAATCTTCTTGAGGGTCTTTTCCGCCTCTTTGGGATCGTCCCAGAAGCCAGCCTCCAGAGTGGTGGCGTGCAGCTTCCCTACCTGCTCTATTTTGACAGGAATGTCAAAGATACCTCCCCAACGTCTTCAACCGCTGTGCGATTTTACTAACCTCGTCCGATGTTATAATAAAACGCTTTTATTTGGTTATACGAATACCCGCGGCCGGCGCCGAATTTGACAAGTTTCAGGAACTTCTCACGTTCCCCGCCTTTCAGGGCACGGTATTTTGCAGCAAGCACGCTCTCCATCTTCTTCTGAGCCTTTTGGGGCTCTACCTGCTCCAGGCCAAAGGCTATTGCACTGTCCGTAAGCCCTTTTGCGGCAAGGGCATAGCGAATTTTCTGCTCTCCCCACCCCTGAAGCGCGCTCTTGTCCCTTGCAAAAGCCGCGGCATAACGGTTCTCGTCTATATATTTATCCTTGCAAAGTTGCGAAATAATCGCTTGCGTGTCAATAGCGTCATCTCCCTTCAGCCGTTCGACCTTACGGGCGATTTCGCTTTTGCAGTATTCCCTTACGCTGCAGATCTTGGCCATACGGTCCAATATCTTATCCTTCTCCATAGCCTTTAAAACCAGTACCCTAAGCTCAAATAGACACCGACACCCCGCTGAAGGCTGCTCCAGTTGATGTCAAACTCCAGCGGCCCGAATATGAAGTCATAAGCGTAGCCCAGCCTGAGGCCGGTGTAGCCCTTGCCGGACGCAAAACTCTCAAGGCTATGGCCGTCACGGACATAGTTGCCGGTGAGCATCACGTAGTGGCTCTTATATAACTGATATCTCAGATCCAGGCCTGCCACCGCCAGCAGGGGGTCTGCGGCAAAGGCTCCTACCGTTCCGTAGAACGGAATCTGGTGGGCGGTATAGCGCCCCTCCTGGGTGCCGCCGAAACAGTTGAGAAGTACCGCAGGGATATTCTCCCCTATGAGCACCCGGGCGTGAACGAACGGCGATATGGCAAAGCGGTCTGCAATGCTGCCCACCCACTTGTAAGAGAAGTCTGCCTCTATCACGGGAGTATATACCGTATTGCCGGAGAAGTCGGTGATATAGGCGAACTCGGTGCTGAGGCGCTGTCCCCTGGTGGGGAACCACTCGTTGTTAAGATTGTCCAGGTCCATCTTGAAAAAAGGACCGGAGAATATGGTACGCCCTTCGTCGGTGTTGTAAACGGTGGATATGCCGGGCTGCGCAAGATGCGTCCTGTAGTAATAGATATCGGTTTTGAGGCCCGCCTGTATCTGGAGCGTCCGCAGACGGCGGGTAGAGAATGCCGCTTCGAAATGGTTCTGCAGATAGTCCAGCTGGTTATATTTGTCGCGGTCGTCGGTGTAAAGTCGCAGACCGCCGTGACGCAGAGAATAATTCAGGTCGAATTTGGTATAATTGCGGCCGCGGTATGAATAACCGACACCGAAGCGGTAGTAGTTGGCCAGCCTTGCCGACAGTGAGAACTTGTGGCCGTAGAGACTGTTGTTATTGATGCCGACATCCATCAGGATTGACGATATCTCCTCAGTATCAAACCTCAGGCCGACTCCGAGCAGATTGTTGCGGTTAGGTACCAGGGTTATGGTCAGGTCAAAAGGCGAGCGCTCGCCTGCAAGTCTGTAAACCACAGATGTGTAGGCGTTGGTGGCGTACAATTCGCTCACCGCATTCTCTATGTCCGAAATGGATATCTCCCTGCCTGTCTCCAGACCGGCCTTGCGCCTGATGAAAGCCTCGTCCTTGCCGCCGACGCCCACGAATTTGATGGACGAAAGCACTATCGTATCGAGCAGTTTGGTGGCCTTGGTGGCGACTCTTCCTGCCGGCATCGGGCCCACGAAGGCCTCTTCGTGTTCCCGCTCCTTTTCCTCGAGCATCCTGCGCAGTTCCTCCAACTGCGGAGCAGCCTCACGGGCTGCCTTCTCGCCATTGTCAATCAACCTGCGGAGGGCCTCGGTGTTGAAACTCATCGTGCCGTAGTTCTCTATGTCGGGCTGGATCAAAATATCTGTATCGGCCAGGGCGGCCTCTGTCTTGGCAGTCATCATTATGGTGATGACCTTGCCCAGCATATCCGACACTTCGTCAAGATTGACATCTTCGCTGTCGCTGGGAGTCTTGACGCCTATCACGATATCGGCTCCCATCGCACGGGCGACATCCACCGGGAAATTATTTTTAAGTCCGCCATCCACCAGCACCATACCGTCGGTCTTCACCGGGGCGAACACTCCCGGGATGGCCATGGACGAACGCAGCGCTATGGGGAGCACCCCTTTGTCAAAGACAACCTCCTTCTCCGTGACCAAGTCTACCGCAACGCATGAAAACGGTATCGGCAACCGGTCAAAGTCGCACTCGTCGTGGTAGCCCACGGTACAGTCGGACAGCAGGCTGTAGATGTTCTGCCCTCCCATAAGGCTCATAGGCAGGATGCCGCTGGCACCGTCTTCGGGGGCGAACCTGAAAAAGTCCCTCGGATGGCCGCCGCGACGCGGACGTCCCAAGGGAGGATTGGGACTGTCCGGATTGTCGCTGCGGCGCGTGAACGCCGCCCTCCAGTCTATACCGAACGGCACCTTTATCAGATATTGTGCATCGTCCTTACGCTGTTCAAA
>JAEEGL011690390.1_pt1 | contig 12615 bp, 10 predicted proteins | sample 9134231 | NCBI WGS metagenome assembly JAEEGL01 (sample SAMN16246548, study PRJNA631951) | gut metagenome | biome: gut microbiome; feature: rumen; material: fiber-attached | host: Bos | place: Iran: Karaj | collected 2018-10
ACAGATAAACGCCCTGGTTTTTCAAGGTCTTCTGCAGCTTTTTCACGCTGAGCTGTCTCGGCTGCTCCCCCGCTTCTGCGCAGAGGGCCGCCGCGGTACCCGCAGCCTCGCCCAGGGCAATGCAGTAGGGTATCCAGCTTGCTGCCTCATTTGCCTTTTCATCGGATGAGAAACACCGTACCGCCGTGAGCAGGCCGTCGATCTTCTCCGGTACCAGGATGCCGTAGGGCATCTCCATTCTGGCATATTCCTCATTCCCGCCCAGGGTGGGAACCACGGCGATGAGATCGTCGCGTCCTGTCCTGTGCGCGATATGGTCCCGGGTGAACCGCTCCACGCCCTTGAGGCGTCTGCTGCCCCGCGTTCCCACCTGGGAAGCAAAATCCATGATATAGGCATTCTCCATGCCGACAAAGTTTTCCCGCAGATAATCGGTGATCCGTTCCGCCGCATTATATACAAGGAAGGCTGTTTCGGTCAGGTCCTTTACGGAGAGGCAGTTTCTGGGGATCCAGTTGTTGATCCACATGATGTCGTTCCGGTTGGAGGAGAACGGCCGGATGCTGAAGCCGGCAGCCTTGCTGAGTCCGTCGAACTTCCGATCTGACGCATGGGGATCTTCAGGGGCCGCTTTGTAGTTTTCCGCGTATTTGTCGTAATCCACGCCGCCCAGGCGGAATACCAGCGCGGTGTTGGCCGAGCGCGAAGTGGAGAAGCTGGAGGTCTCGAATTCCGCGCCCGCGTCGGCAAACACATCACCGTCGCCGGTGCAGTCGATGACTACGTCGGCCAGGATCGCTTTGCGGCCCTCTTTGCTCTCAAAAATCACGCCGCGGAGCCTGTCACCATCCATCACCGTTCCGCAGGCGAGGCAGCCGCTGTAAACGGTGATCCCGTGGTCCTGCACCATCTGAGCCAGAACGACCTTCAGCAGCTCAGGATCGCAGTTGACGCCGTAGCGGATCCGCTTCATGCCGAAAAGGAAATGGTGCCTGTACTTTTTCAGGATCGTCTCATCCTCAGAGCCCAGCTCACTGAGCAGCGGTCCGAACGCTCCGTTCCGCTTTTTTCTGAGCCGATCAATCCATTCATCCATGACGCCGGAGATCAGCAGCTCGTCCCCATCACTCAGGAACGGGATGGCAATGACCTGTCCTCCGGTAGACATGCCGCCGAGACAGGGATATCGCTCCAGCAGGACAACTTTTCCCCCGCAGTTCTTCGCAGCAGCCACAGCCGCCGTGACACCCGCAGGGCCGCCGCCCACGACCAGCACCTGGCATTCATCGAAAATCTCTGTTTTCCGTGATGGTTCTGTAAGACATCTGTTCAAATCGAATTCCCTCATTCGTCGTCCAATCTCAAAGCTTTAACAGACATAAATTTCACTTTATTAATAATATAAACATTATACTAATTCCGACAGCGTTTGGGAATTGCTATTGTACACCATTCTCATACTTGTCATAACCTTTTCATTATTAAAAACGTGAAAGTAATTATTGAGTTTTCACAGAATTAGTCTCCCTTTACTTAACTATCTCTGTTTCCGGGCTTTTTTGCATGGTGGCTGACCGGAATACTGTAAAAAACAAAAAAATGGCATAACCGACAGGTCATGCCATTTCAGTATATTCATTTCCTCATATCAAATTGAGGCTGTCCCTTCCGTTACGGGAATCGGCGGTATCGCTCATTTGAGGGGCCTGCTGATACGGCGCAGGTCACTTCTTCCCTTCCCCGTGTCGGAACGGCCCGCTCATGATGACAATAGCTGCAAGCACAAGCAGCATGCCAATGAGGGCCGGAACCGTGAGCGTCCCACTGAACCCCAGGATCCCTACGATGGTCGCTGTCACCGGCTCGACCGCAACGATGACGGACGCCCTGGAGTTTTGTACGTGTTTCAAGCCTGCGGTGTAGAGGACATAGGGCAGGATCGTCGTCACCAGGACGTAGAGGATAAAATAGAGTAGCCTGAGAGGGGCAGTCCGGACAACGCCTATGATCTCCGGTATATCAGAGATGAAGAGACTTCCCAGGGCCGCAAACAGAAATATGTAAAAAGTGATCGTCATTGGATCGTATTTCCGCAGCAGGGCAAGTCGGGAGAAAATACTGTACAGCGCATAGCCCAGACCGGAGCCCACACCGCACAGGACGCCAAAGGCGGTAATGTTGACGCTGCCGCCCAAAAGCCCTCCCACCAGGGCGCATCCGCAGAATGTCAGCACGATCGCCAGCACTTTTCGGGGCGTGATCCGCTCCCTGAAAATGACGGCGGACAGGAGCAGCACGAAGGCCGGCGAGGTATACATGAGTGTGGCGGCCGCCGACAGCGACATGAGATCGATCGCTTTAAAGTAGCATACATTGAAAAAAACTATGCTGAATACGCCGCCGCCCGCAAAGATCCATAGATCCCTGAGTCTTACTCTGAACAGCTTTTTGTTATACAGCAGCAGAATCAGTGCCAGAAGCAGAGTGGTGCAGGTGGCGCGGACCTGACTCAGCGACGGGGAAGATAAACCCCAACTGTTCAGCCGCCGCACAAAGATCCCCATGATTCCCCACAGGACCCCGGCAGCCACGATCATGGCGGGCGCCATTTTTTTACTGTTCATCCGTTCTGCTTAACCCTCAGTCTTTCTGCAAGGCTCTCGTCCGGCCTTGCGATTATCGTTCTGTAGTCGGTATAGATCACCATTCCGGGCCGTGCGCCCCCGGGCTTCTTCACATAGCGCACCTGGGTATAGTCCACCGCGACGCGGCCGCTCTCCCGCCCCTGGGAATAGTAAGCCGCCAGAGACGCCGCTTCTGAAAGCGTCGTCTCATCCGGCTCGGAACCGTCTGTGAAAATGATCACATGGCTGCCATGGATCTTTTGGGCGTGAAGCCATACGTCGCTCTTGAACGCCTGATGAAGCGTCAGCTCGTCGTTCTGGGTGTTGTTTTTTCCGACCCTGATAGTCATTCCCGTGGAGGATCGAAAGAGCATCGGCTTTGAGGGAACACGCTTCTTCTTTGGCGCATTTTTGGGTTGACGGATATAACCCGAGCCGGTGAGCTCCTGCCGGATCTCAGAAAGGTCGCTCTCCCCCTCTGCGCGGACTATTTCATCCAGCACGCTGCTGAGATACTCCTCTTCCCGCTCAGCGATGGCGATCTGCTCCGTCAGATACTTTTCCGCGTTGCGGGCTTTTGTATAATCCTTATAGTATTTCGCCGCGTTCTGCTGGGGCGTTTTCAGAGGATCGAGCGGGATCTCGCAGACGCTGCCGCTGGGATCGTAGAAGTTTTCCGTCCTCAGGACCCGCTGCCCCTTCTTCATGTTCCACAGATTCGCGGTGATTATATCTCCCTGCTGCCGCAGCCACTCCCGTTTTTCCGTATTCAGGAGCTCCGTGCGCTGGTTCGCGAGCTTCCTGCGCAGGCGATCCAGGGCGTTTTTCACGGTCCTAGTCATATCGGCCGAGCGCTGTCGTACCCGCTCCGCGCCGGCCCGGCGGCTGAAAAAGCTCTCAAGGAGCGCCGAAAACGATTCCGGGCGCTCCGCGCGGAACAGCCCGCTGTACTGGGTGATCTCCGTATAGGAGAAATCCCGGGGCTTACCCTCCCCATCCACCAGCAGGCACGGCGTAAACCGCTCCTCCCGGATATCCGTCATAAGAGACAGGAATTCTTCCCTCAGCCGCACGCCGCCGTCCGGCAGAAGCGAGACGTCCGTTTCCGCATAGGCGCGGGCAACGATCTCTCGAGCAATCAGAGGAGAAATGCCGCAGAATGTACCGATGAGTCTGCTCTCCGCCGTTTTGTCAAAGCTCTGTCCGCAGATAAGCGAGTCAAACTCCGCCCCGGTCACACCAAGCGGGTCTGCCTTACCCTGCTGCGGGGGCAAACGGTAAAACAGGCCCGGGAGCACCTGGCGGCGCTGAGACATCTCCGCATCCACGCGCCTCAGGCAGTCGATGATCACGCCGTCCGCGCCGACAAGGATGATATTGGAATGCCTGCCCATAAGCTCCAGGATCAGGTGCTTTTCTGTCATATCCCCCAACTGATCCACAGCCGAGAGGGTAATATCCAGCTGCCGCTCCAGCGGAGGCTGGGTGATCTCCAATACCCGCGCGCCGGTGAGATGCTTGCGGAGCAGCATACAGAACATGGGCGGCGAGGCAGGGTTTTCATAGGAAAAAACCGTCTCGTGGATGCGTGCGTCACCGGTTCCTGCGGAAATGAGCAGCTTCAGCGCCTCACGGTTTCCCCTGAGAGACAGAATAAGCTCATCTCGTTCCGGCTGCTGGATCTTGTCGATCCGCATACCGATTACACGGGATCTGAGTTCGTTCTTCACGGCTGTTAGGCAAAAGGCGTCCAGCGGCATCAGCCGTCCACCTCCCCGGCCATAACGGCTTCAAACAGCTCCTGGAGCCGTTCCCTTTTGCCCCGGAGATAGAGGGCACCAAAAAGCGCTTCCAGACCGGTGGCCGCATGGTATTCCTCCAGCGTTGCATGGCTGGGGACGGAATTGACGTGGGTGTTGCGCCCACGTTTATAGATCTCCTCTTCCTCTTCGTAAAGGAGCGGAAGGATACGCTGCGCCGCCCTGTGCTGGGCAGACGCGGACACATAGCGCACCGCATCGGAATGCATTTTCGCGGCGGTCATGCCGCCGTCACGGCAGAGGCGCGTCCGCACCAGCAGCTCATACACGGCGTCGCCCACGTGGGCCAGCCCAAGCAGGGAGATGTTCCTGATTTCATTTTCGGAAAGGCAGATATCAAAGCAGTCGTTCAAAACCAGACCTCCGCATAATCGTTATTTGCCGGATACATAGTACATGCCTGTGTGCCGGAACCTGTGGATCACCACATTCAGGGCATTCCCCATGATGAGTATAATGCCGCACAGATAGAGCCAGAGCATCATTATGATAACGGATGCCAGAGAACCGTACACCACGGTGATCCGCACCGACGTGGATATGAGCCAGGAAAACAGCGCCGAAACGGCCACCAGGAGGGCCGATGCAGCGATCGCGCCCGGTACGCGGGCAACCCGTTCCCCTCCCTTTGGCTCAGACAGCTTGTACATGAAGTACACAATAAAGTACATGAGGACCAGGAGCAGCACGAACCGGAACGAGCGCCACAGGGCCCAGATACGCGTCAGGCCGAACCAGGATTCCAGCGAGCCCGTAAGCCATGCACCGCCGAACACGATCAGCGCAGAGATGTAGATCGCCACCAGAAACGCCAGAGACAGGAGAAAACTCACCAGGAAGCTGAAAAAGCCTTTGAACCTCGGTTTGCCCTGGATATCCGCCATTGTGTGCATCACGCACCGGAATGCGGCGGAGGAAGAAGTGATCATGATGATGAGTCCGCCGAGAAGCAGCGAGGGGCCGGCAACGTTTGTGATGTACTCAATATAGGTGGTGAGGATGTTTACGACGCTGTCCGGAACGATCCCCGTGAGCAGTGCCCCGATAGAATCGTCTGTCAGATTCAGGGATCCAAGGATATAGTGGAGGCAGATAAGCAGCGGGAACACTGTCATGATCATGAAGTAGGAGAGGGCCGCGGCCGAACGGCTGACCCGGCACGCAAAGAACATGCCGAGGAAGTCCTCTATTGAGTTTTTAAGCCGTTTACTCTTCATAGGTCTGCGATTCCTCCCTTCCCCATTATATCCAGTAAAGCAGGCAAAGAAAACGCATATTGTACCGGGACGGATAAATACCTAAAAAACAGGGGCGGGCAAACAGTTGCCCGCCCCCACAGGTGCTCGCTTTATTTGGAGTTGAAGATCTTGAAGATCGTATCGAAGGGATCCTCCTCAGTCGTCTGAGCGGGCTTGTCGGCGGTGTCCTCAGCCTTCGGCGCAGACTCGACCTCCTTCTTCTCGGCCCCGCTTGAGAAGAGGCCCTTGGGCTCCTCTTTCTTTGCGGGAGCCTGCTTGGGGCTGTCGTCAAACCGGGTGGCAATGACCGTGACGCGGATCTCATCGTCCATATTCTCGTCGAACGTGGCGCCGAAGATAATGTTGGCGTCGGGGTTCGCAGCCTCCGCCACGAGACCTGCCGCAGCTTCGATATCCTCCAGACCGATGTCCAGAGAGCCGGTGATGTTCACAAGCACACCCTTGGCGCCGTTGATGGAGGTCTCCATCAGCGGGCTCTGCACCGCGGCGCGGGCGGCGTCCTCTGCCTTGCCCTTTCCGGCGGCGCTGCCGACGCCCATGTGGGCGTAGCCGGCGTCCTTCATAATGGAGGTCACATCAGCAAAGTCAAGATTGATGAAGCCGGTATTTTTGATGAGCTCGGAAATACTCGTCACGGCCTGGAGCAGCACATCGTCCGCAATCGCGAAGGCATTGGCAAAGGTGAGCTTCTGATCGGTGGCGAATTTCAGTCTGTCGTTGGGGATGATGAGCAGGGAATCCACTTTACCCAGCAGCTCTTTGATCCCGTTCTCAGCCTGGACCATTCTGCGTTTGCCCTCAAAGGAGAAGGGCTTCGTCACGACGCCGACGGTGAGAATACCGGTCTCACGGGCGATATCGGCAATGATGGGGGACGCGCCGGTCCCGGTGCCGCCGCCCATACCGCATGCGAGGAACACCATGTCCGTGTTTTCAAGAGCCTTGGCGATGTTGTTGCGGGACTCCTCAGCGGCCTTCTTGCCCACCTCGGGATCCGCGCCTGCACCCTGGCCGTGGGTGAGCTTCTCACCGATCTGTATCTTAACGTCCGCCTGTGAATTCGCAAGAGCAGGCTTATCGGTATTCACAGCGATGAACTCAACGCCCTGGGTCCCCATCTCGACCATTCTGTTTACTACGTTGTTGCCGGCGCCGCCAACACCGACTACTTTGATCGTAACAACATTGTCAGGACCGCTCTCAAGTGAAAACGCCATATTCTGTTCCTCCTGTTAATAAGTTTTCTCTGAAAGGCCGCAGGGCCCCGTATAGGCAACGTTATCCGCGCTGAAAAGAGCGCATAATTATTAAAGCTATTTTATCTCTAAAATCCACGCAGGTCAATAGCCCTTTTGTGATTAATTCAGAATAATTGTGAAAAAGTTGTGCAGAAGCTGTGAAAAAACGTGGATAAACGGACCGCTTACAACGGGACGAACAGGGATTCCCCGTCTCTGGATACGTCGATGCTGCCTCGCTCGTCATCCTCCAGCTTTTCCACGACCTTCAGGAGCTTGATGAGCTTGTAATCAGCAGATTCCCCGCTCCCCACATCCACCGTGAAGCGCCGGAGATAATCGAACTTGATAGCCCCCACATTGGAAACGTCCAGCCAGGTGACGTCCTCCGTGATACCGTGGGCGATCATGGCAGTGAGCACCATTGAAACGTTTTCGAGCTTGACGGTCTCTTCCGTCTCCATGCGTTTGCCCTGGCTGAGGGCGGTGGGTGTGATGCCGCGCAGTTCAATGAGCTTCTGCCCGTCGTAGGGCTCCAGCACCCGGCAGGAGCCGTCCAGTATCCACCGTTCCCCCTGGAAGGCGAGATACGCCGCCGGGACGCTCTCGTTGACAATGAGCCGGATGGTAGACGGCAGCTTCTTCTCCACCGTCACGGAGTTGATATACGTGAAATGGGAGCAGAGCTTCTCTTCGATCGAGCCGCCCCGAATGAGCAGCATGGAGCTTCCCCGTTTCACGCCGGCGACCTCTATCAGTTCCTTCTCCGTGTACTTGGCCTCTCCCTGCACCTCGATGGTCTCCACCTTCAGGAAAACAAGCGCAGCGGCGGCAATCAGCAGAAGGAGGAATACGAATACTATGAAGGCAGGCAGCGCGCCGCGTCTTTTTCTTTTGTATCTTCTGTCGGCCATTTGGCTTCCCCTCCCGCAGCAGTGTCAACCCTTATGATGTCGGCGCCCAGCGCCCGGAGAGCGCTCTCCAGGCCCTCATAGCCCCTGTCCAGGTGCTGGAGCTGCGTTACCATGACAGTACCCTCAGCACTGAGCCCCGCTACAACCAGCGCGGCACCGCCTCTCAAATCCGTGGAGGCCACCTCCGCACCGCAGAGCTTTTCCACGCCTTGTACCACAGCGACGTGTCCCTCCACACTGATATCAGCGCCCATACGGCGGAGCTCCGGCACATACCGGTACCGGTCCTCAAAAATGCGTTCCTCAAAAACAGTCCTGCCCCCCGCTCTCAGCGCAGCTGCCATCAGGACAGGCTGCGCATCGGTGGGAAAGCCGGGATACGGCTGTGTGATGACGGGGCCGATCGCCCTCAGCCGTCCGGTCCGGCGGATACGAACATAATCGCCGCCTTCCTCGATATCGCAGCCCAGCTCGCGAAAAGCGTTCGTCACGGGGGAAAAGTGGGCGGGGATCACGTTCCGGAGCAGAACATCGCCTCCGGCGGCCGCAGCGGCGGCCATGAACGTGGAGGCAACGATACGGTCCGGTATCACAGTATGCTCCCCTCTCTTTTCCGGCAGTCGGCCGTCGACGGTGATTTCCGGCGAACCGCCGCCTGAAACGTTGTAGCCAAGGGAGCGCAGATAATTCTGCAGGTCCCAGATCTCCGGCTCCCGCGCGGCATTTGAGATCACAACTTTTTCACTGCAGCCTGTAGCGGCAAGCATTGCATTTTCCGTGGCTCCAACACTGGGAAACTTGAGTTCGATCCTGCCGCCGTGCCTATGTCCGGCTGAGCAGGTGATATTGTCCTCCTCCTCCACGATCACCGCTCCGAGGCTCCGCAGGGCATCCAGGTGCATGTCGATCGGCCTCGGCCCCAGCTCGCAGCCGCCAGGCATCGAGAGCACCGCTCTTGAGCAGCGGGCAAATATGGCTCCCAGAAAAATCACGGAGGAGCGCATCTCCTGCATCAGCTCACGGGGGATCTCGCAGCCTGTGAGCGTACGGGGATCGACGCAGACGCTGTCTCCCTCCCGCATCACGCGGCAGCCCAGATATTCCAGGATCCGTATGGCCGCGTCCACATCCGTGAGTCTGGGACAATTATGTATCACAGTCTCGCGGTCAGACAGGATAGCCGCGGACAGGATCGGCAGAGCGCTGTTCTTTGCGCCGTGGACCCTCACGGACCCGTTCAGCGCATGCCCGCCGTTGATGATTAGCTTGCTCATACTGACCCCCCGCTATGATTCTCCCGATATCCTATGTCAGTATCGAATGGTCTGTTCTCTTTCCCTCTGTTTTCAGCTCTTGCACATAGAAAGGATCATATTGATGATCCGCTCGTTCGTATCCGTCACGGCGATGCTGCGCAGCGCGTCGGCCATCTCCTGCAGCCGAGCAGGGTTCAAAAGCAGCGTGGACACCGTCTCGTACAGCTTATCGCCGGTACACTCGGACTCCCGGAGCACCGCCGCGCCGCCCGCCTGCCGCAGATGCTCCGCGTTTTTCGTCTGGTGGTCGTTCGTCACGTAGGGCGAGGGCACAAGCACTGCGGGCTTAGCCATGAGCTGAAGCTCGCCCAGGGTGGAGGCCCCGGCCCGGCAGAGGATCAGGTCCGCCGCCGCCATGACGATCGGCATATCGTCGATATAGGGGCGCAGCTCGGTGCAGGGGACGTTTGCATCCGTGATCCCCCGCTCCCGCAGAAGGCTCAGCATCCCCTCCACCCCGTCGGAGTCGCTGCCTGTGGCGTGGATGTGGCGAAACAGGCGTTCCCTGGCGTTTCTGGCAATGAAATCGGCCATGACGCCGTTCATCCGGTCAGCTCCCAGCGAGCCCCAGAAGGACACCACCAGCGGCGTATCGTCGTCGAGCCCCATTGCCCTTCTGGCTTCACTGCGGGATACGGCAGCGAAATCCGCCTTGACCGGCATACCGGTCGTCACGACTTTCTCCGGGTATTTGTAGTATCCCGCCACGTCCGGGAAGGAAACCAGCACCTTGTCTACGATGCCGCAGAGCATCTTCGTGGTGAGCCCGGGAAGGGCGTTTGCTTCATGGATCAGGGTGGGGATACCCATTTTGGCCGCCCGCTTCAGCACAGGGTAGCAGACATATCCGCCGGTGCCGATGGCGGCGTCCGGCCTGAATCGTTTGAAAATACGGCGCACCTGGACATCCGCGGCGACCAGATTTTTGACGCTGATGAGATTCTCCAGAATCGCTCTAGGTGAGAACGCTCGCTCAAAGCCGCTGGAGCTGACATTTTCTATTTGAAACCCCGCCATGGGTATGAGCCTGTTCTCCAGCACCCGACCGGAGCCGATGAACAGGATCCCCGCATCCGGCAGCTGCGCCTTCAGGCTCTCCGCCAGGGCGATGGCCGGATTGATATGGCCCGCGGTGCCGCCGCAGGTGAACACGAAATTCATGTTACCCAGCCTTTCTCAGTGGGATGTCCCGGGAAGCTGCAAGCACGATGCCCATCTCCGCGAGCTGCATCACCAGCGCGGTGCCGCCGTAGCTGAAAAACGGCAGAGCGATACCGGTATTGGGGAGCAGATTCGTCACAACGCCCACGTTCAGAAACACCTGGATCGCCAGCATGCTGGAGATCCCCGTAACGAGCAGCGAGCCGTAACGGTCACGGATGTGGAGCGCGAGCCAGAACCCCCGGATGATAAGCAGCGCGAACAGGGCCAGCACCAGTACGGCGCCGATAAACCCCAGCTCTTCGCAAACGATGGCAAAAATGAAGTCATTGTGCTCTTCTGGCAGATACAGGTATTTCTGTCTCCCCTGTCCCAGGCCAAGGCCAAACAGGCCGCCCGAGCCCACGGCATAGAGGGACTGATTTGTCTGGTAGCTGTCCCCGAGGGGATCCACCTCAGGGTGAAGCCAGGAAGTGATACGGGCGTTTGCATAGGACATTTTCGTCACGATCAACACGCCGATGACGGCAATCGCGACAAGCCCTATGATGAACCATATGCTTTTCGTACCTCCCGCGAACATCATGGCCACCGCAATGGCAATGACGATCACGGCAGCGGACAGGTGCGGTTCCTTATACAGAAGGAAACAGATGACGGCCACCACCACGGCAAAGGGCAGCACACCGTATTTGAAGGTTTTCATCTTGTCCCGGTAGTTGCAGACCATCACGGCAAAGAGCATGATCTCCGCGATCTTGATCGCTTCCGAGGGCTGAAAGGTGGTAAAACCCAGATTGATCCAGCGCCGCGCGCCGCTTTCCTCCTCGCCGATGCCGATAAAAAGCACCGCAATGAGCAGCAGCAGGGAGGCCAGAAAAACGGGCACGGTCATCTTTCGGTAAAAGGACATGGGCAGTCGGGACAGGAGGAGCATCACAATGACGCCAAGGGCGGCAAAACCAAGCTGCCGCATGAAATAATAGGTAGGATTGCCCTCAGTATAGTAGGAGCGGGCAAAGCTCGCGGACAGCACCATGACGACGCCGATGGCAAGGATCACAAGCGTCAGCAGCAGGAACGGGATATCCATACCCGCGCGGCGCTTTTTCACTTTAGACGTATAGTCTTTCAGCGGCCGCTCATGGTTGACAGCGGCGGCAGCGCTGGGATCCAGATAATCCACACGCCCCTCTCCGAATTCGTCCATGCTTTTCCCTCCCTCCAGGCCGGATCGCTCAGGCCGCAAATCTCAGATAAACAGAAAAATACGAAATGACCGCAAACAGGGCGGACACGGCAGTAAACACCGCAAACACTTTATATTCGCTCCAGCCGCACATCTCAAAGTGGTGATGCAGCGGCGCCATCTTGAAAACGCGCTTCCCGTGGGTGAGCTTGAAGTACGCCACCTGGATCAGGTCGGACAGCGTTTCCACGATATACACGATCCCCAGCGGCACCAGAATAAGCGGCACGTCGATGGCAAAGGCCATGGCGCAGACCGCACCGCCCAGGAACAGCGAGCCGGTATCGCCCATGAACACCTTTGCCGGGTGGAAATTGAAAAACAGGAAGCCCGCGAGACCGCCCGCCAGAGCGGCGGCAAAGATCCCCAGAGTCTTATAGCTCCAGAGGATGCAGACGGCCGCGTAGCAGACCGCCACGGGGATCGAGACGCCTGTGGCCAGTCCATCCACGCCGTCAGTAATGTTCACTGCGTTGACGCAGCCAACAATGATGAAGGCCGCCAGGATGAAATAGACCACTTCCGGTAGAAGGATCGTCTTCCCCACGAAGGGAATATAGAGATTCGGTGTCAGATTGCCCTTCAGGCGCAGGAGCAGCACGAAGGCCACGGCCACCACCAGCTGGAGAATGAATTTCTGGAGTGCGGTAAGGCCAAGGTTCTGTTTTTTCTTCAGCTTCTCATAGTCGTCCAGGAAACCGATGGCCCCGAAAATAAGCGCCAGCGCCAGCACGTAGATATGGGCAAGGTCCCCGCCGATCATGGCTTTGAAGCCCACGATGACACAGGCTGCCACGATGCCGCTGATGAACATGATCCCGCCCATAGTGGGCGTACCTGATTTGGACATGTGCCAGGTTGGTCCGTCCTCCCGAATGGACTGTCCGGCCTTCATTCTCCTGAGGGCAGGCACCAGCACAAGCCCCACCAGAACGGACACGATCAGCGAAACCGCAAAAGCGGCGATCAGACTTCCTATCATTTGTACTCCCTCTCCACCGCGCTCAGCTCTTCAAAAACTCTGCGGCAACCTC
>JAEEGL013287733.1_pt1 | contig 12615 bp, 10 predicted proteins | sample 9134231 | NCBI WGS metagenome assembly JAEEGL01 (sample SAMN16246548, study PRJNA631951) | gut metagenome | biome: gut microbiome; feature: rumen; material: fiber-attached | host: Bos | place: Iran: Karaj | collected 2018-10
AGCCACTTTCCACGATTATAAAGTTTTATTTCACCCATCGCCGCATCATAGGAATAATACATATGTCCAAGATGCGCAATCAAATCAACCGCATCCGCCAAATTTCCTGATGCGATTGAACCCGATATTTTTTCGTATCCTGGTTCTTGTTCCACAACAGCGATATCAACCCCATCCAGCAATTTATTCAACGCCGCCGCAACGGTCTGTTTACGAAAATCGTAATCAGATACAGTTAATTCAGGCAATTTATCCCCAACATTCAGACGAACAACTTCTATTTTTTCATCTGGCACAACCGACACAACCGACTGGTTATCCCAGTTCACAGTACAACGCCGTGGCAATTCAACCGAAAAATGTCGTGCAGTATCCGTCGTCAACGCCGCTTTTTTTGGAAAAATCGGAACAGAATTATCATCTATCACCAAATTATCCACGACCTGGACCGTGTCATAATAAACCACATCATTCTGTTCATTTGCACGCATACAGCCCGACATTACACCGCACACAATAAACAATTTTAATATTTTCTTCATATTCGCCCCCACGGGTTATATATTCATTACCTTTTCAAATTCTTCCAGTGTCATTTCGTATATTGGTTTTTGGGACGGTGTCGCCAAATCGCGCACATGTTCAAACTGAGCCCGAAACCGTTCTATGACCGAAACAACATCTGAATCCAGTTTTTTATTTTCTTTCATCAATCGTTCGCCGTATTCTACCACAAATTCTAAAACATCCGCCGCAAAAAAACGTCCAACATAATTTTCAATTGGGATGCCGCCTTTGTTCACACATATTGCAGACATAACTTTGGCAACTTGGTTATAAAAATTCGCCAACTTTATAAAATTTTGAACATTTATTGCCATCTCTTTCCTCTGATATATTTTTATACATTATAAAAACTATTGCCACAAAAAGGCAATTAAATTATAATAGTAATCATGAAAATATTTAAAATAATTTTATTCCTTGGATTGGCGGCATGTGCATCCCCAAACGGGGGCAGTATAGATGACGCGACAATTCTGAATTGGGAAAACGAATCGGTCACAATGGAACAGTTTGTTCGCGATCATCGTGCATGTCTTGGGATAACAAAGCCATCATATTTACCACGTTCACGAATCGCAAAATTACTATCACCAAACCAGAGCGCACGTATGCCCGACTGGGATGGTTTATGGGTGACATTTCAATCAAACGAATACCGTGATGTCGGTCAACGGGCATTATTATCCGTTCCACGTAACACAACATCTAAATCGGTTGGTTCATATCGTAAATGTATGTTCCGTCGTGGATACTTACTGCGCGCAATGTAATTTTTTTCGCCCACGGCTTTCATATTAAATAAAATTATGATATAATATCGGTTATGAAACGAAACCTGTGGTTTTGGCTGTATTTTGTTGCCGCCATTATATTGGCGATATACTTTTCTGTGCGTATTATCATGACATTTATGGGATACGGAACTCTATCAACGGTCCGTAATATTTCGGTTTCGGCGGATGCAAACAACAAAGATTTAACACCCATGGTCGCCGCAGTCGGCATTGCACCGGGAACCCGTTCATATTCGGTAAACCTTGAATTAGTAAACGAACGGTTGTTGCAAATGCCCGGGGTACGCGAATCGGCGGTACGCCGATTACCAAATGGAAATTTATCGGTTAAATTACATTTGTATCGGGCGGTCGCGCGATGGACCGATGGGACATATTATTATCCGTTATCGGCCGATGGAACGGTTGTAAAAAAACCATCACTTGACAATACCCCGGGGACTGTATTGTTTCGTGGTCCGGTACCAAAAGATATATCCGATATAACCAAGGCCGCAACAAATGTAATAGACGACCTTGAATATATGGAATGGATTGACAACCGGCGTTGGAATATGATTACAAACGGCGGCATAACAATAATGTTACCCGAAGAAGACCCGGTTGCCGCAATTGGAACATTGGTCACACTAAATAAAAACAATGATGTTTTATCTAAAAATATAAATGTAATTGACATGCGCGACAGTGCACGAATTTTGGTAAAATAGTATGAATATGATGGATTCATCTTTTTTGTGTTTAGACATTGGCACATGTGGTGTACGCGGTATTGCAACCCGTGTTCGAAATGCCCAGATATATGAAACCGCATATTATTCTGTTGATGATTTTGACACGGTGTTCGCATTAAAATCGGTAATAGACGAATTAGAAAATAAAATTGGAACACGTTTTGATACGGCGTATATAACCGGGAACTTTGGAAAATCCTATTTTGAAATGGCGGCAAAAAATACGGTCTGGGCGAATGACCATAAAATAACCGCAAACGATATAAAATCTCAAATATCCGAAATAAATGCCCCTGACGGATTTTATCCAATGCATATTATTCCATTGCGTTATGACACACCAAAAATCAGAAATATGTTATCGCCAATTGGACACAGTGACCGCCAGTTAGTATCTGCATATTCTGCATTATTTTTTGACGGCGAACATATGCAAAAATTACTGGAAATATTACGGCATGCGCACATCCAGGCAAACGCGTTCTATACGCCGCATTTTCTGGCAAACGCGGTTTTACGCACAAAAAAAACAACGGTGATGTTTATTGATTTTGGTGCCGAATATACAACCGTATCCATATGGATCGATCGTGGTCCGGTCTGGTATAACGCGTACGCAATTGGTGGTAATGATTTAACATCTGAAATTTCCACACAACTGGATATTGGTTTTACCGATGCCGAACGCATAAAAAGAACAGTGGCAGATTTACAGTCAAACGAAATGTCACGTTTCAGTCCTGCCGACCCTGCATATGCGTTTTCGTGCGCCGATGTAAATGAAATCGTTACAAAATTTTATAATAATTTACTGGATAAAATAAAAACGGACACAACTAAATACATTGAAAAATACCACCCAAATGAAATCATCGTCGGTGGTGGCGGGGCACGCATTAACGGCATTGTTGATAATTTGAATTCTTTGTTAAATATACCAATTACAAAAACCGATTCGGACACAACGGTCAGAACGCTTGCAAAATACATATGGATGGGTGAAGAATCTCATCGCAATGCCTATATTGCACGCAATGAAAAGATTCAAAATCGCATAAATAAAATATTCAAATTTTTCAAAATTAAACATAAAAACAAACAACCCAAAAAACAAATTCCAATTTTACCCAGTACACTTTGTTTTAATATGGAAAGCCCCGTCACATATACAATGTTTGAATCTGCGGGTATATCAGCGATACATGTTGATATTATGGACGGGTTGTATGTTGATAAAATTGCCGGCGGGCTGGATGAACTGCGAAAGATTCGTGCGTCATGGCCGGGGCATTTGCATGTTCATTTAATGACCGAGGCTCCATCCGAATGGGCAACCGGCGCGATTGAATCGGGTGCCGATACTGTGATACTATCAACGAACACATCTGGTCTGCGCAACGCAATAAAAATTGTCCGTGAATCAAATCATCGCATCGGTATTGCATTAAATCCAGATTCCCCGGTATCATTATTAAAAACGGTTTTACGCGATTTAGACGAAGTCATGATAATGGCGGTAAAACCCGGGGCTGCCGGACAAAAATTTGACATGAATGTTTTACAAAAAATATCCGCATTGGCGGCAACACGAAAGAAATACGGATTAAAATTTATAATTTCTGTTGATGGTGGAATAAATTCTGAAACCGCGAAACTTTGTTGGGATGCCGGTGCGGATGCATTGGTTTCTGGTTCATATCTGGCGAATGCGCCGGATTTTCCACTTGCAGTTATGTCACTATTAAAAACTGATAATCATTAGTTTATTTTATAATTATTTTCCGTCCGTCTTTATATTCTGATATATAAACATGCATCGTATTTTCTGGCAAAATATCGTTGGCTATATCCGGCCATTCAATTAAACAGATATCATTCTGAACCGCATACCCCAGCCCTATTTCCACCAATTCCGCCGCATCTGAAATCCGATACAAATCAAAGTGCGATATTTTTTTATCACCAAAATTATATGTCTGAACCAATGTAAATGTTGGACTTGGCACCACAGTATCCGCACCACACAAGGTCTGGATTATCGTGCGTGCGATTTCCGATTTTCCAACACCCAAATCGCCATGCAGCGCGATTGTTATCGGTGCATGCAACCCGGTTGCAAATTTTTTTGCCCATTCGTGCGTTTCGTTTATATCATGTGTTATAAATTCCTGCATAATTTTTACTCCAATAATAATAAATCATCTTCCATTTTTCGTATAGTATCACGAATTTCTGCCGCCGTTTCAAAATCCAAATTTTCTGCTGCTTTGCGCATTTTTATATTCAGTTTTTTAATATCGTGTCGCAATGTTTCTGCATCAAAAACCCCATCTTTATTATAAATAAATTTGTGTTTTTTATCTGTTTTTTCTTCCTTTGCTTTTACTTCGTCAAACACCGCCTTGGACACTGTTTTTGGTGTAATTCCATGTTCGGTGTTATATTTCATTTGCTTTTCACGACGACGCGCCGTTTCATCCAATGCCGCCCGCATAGAATCTGTTATCACATCGGCATAAAGTATAACGCGTCCATTTGCATTTCGTGCCGCACGACCAATTGTTTGAATCAGCGACCGCGTTGAACGCAGAAATCCTTCTTTATCGGCATCCATAATCGCCACCAATTCACATTCGGGAACATCCAGACCTTCGCGTAATAAATTTATTCCAACCAGAACATCAAATTTACCCATACGCAAATCACGCAATAATTCTATGCGTTCCAGTGTTTCAATATCGCTGTGCAGGTACCGCGCACGCACACCATTTTCATTCAAATAGTCGGTCAATTGTTCTGCCATTTTCTTGGTCAATGTTGTCACCAATACGCGTCCAGATATTGCCTTGACTTCGTCCAACAAATCATCAACCTGATTTTTAATTGGACGAACAATGCATTCGGGGTCTAATAACCCGGTTGGACGTATAACTTGTTCGGCGACAACTCCGCCCGCCTGAGTCATTTCCCATTCCGCCGGTGTCGCAGAAACGAATATTGTTTGTGGTCGCATAGAATCCCATTCATCAAATGTCAATGGGCGATTATCAACACATGACGGCAACCGAAAACCATATTGTGCCAATGTTTCCTTGCGTGCCCTGTCCCCACGCGACATTGCCGCAATCTGGGGAACGGTCACATGACTTTCATCTATAAATAAAATCGCATCTTTTGGCAGATATTCAAACAATGTCGGTGGCGGTTGACCCGGTGCCCGCCCAGATAAATATCGCGAATAGTTTTCAATTCCACGACATGTCCCGGTTGATTCCATCATTTCAACATCCATATTCACGCGTTCACGCAGACGCTGTTCTTCAACATACTTCATATTTTCATGAAAGAAATTTAATCGTTCATTTAAATCTTTTCTGATTTCAGCAATTGCATTCATAATTGACGGCATCGGTGTCGCATAGTGAGTATTCGGATAAATCGCAACCCGGTCCAATTTGAACAATTTTGCCCCTGTCAACACATCAAATTCCCATATTTCTTCTATTTCATCGCCCCAGAAAGAAACTTTCCAGCCCCTATCCTGGCTGTGCGATGGAAATATATCCAATGTATCACCACGCACACGAAAATCGCCCCGCTCTGGTGTGACATCATTGCGTTTATATTGAATGTTTACCAATTCCCGAATAACATCACCCATTCCCATTATATTCCCAATACGCAGAACCAATTTCATTTCAGAATATTGTTCTGGGGTACCAAGTCCGTATATAGACGACACCGACGAAACAACAATAACATCGCGTTCTTCTAACATAGCACGCGTTGCACTGTGTCGCATACGGTCTAATTGGTCATTTATTGATGCATCTTTATCAATATATGTATCGGTTGTCGGGACATAGGCTTCTGGCTGATAGTAATCATAGTACGAAACAAAGTATTCAACATGATTGTTTGGAAAAAATGACTTCATTTCTGTATAAAGTTGCGCCGCAAGAATTTTATTCGGTGCCATCAACAATGCCGGTCGTCCAAGTTCGGCAATAACATTTGCCATTGTAAATGTTTTTCCCGAACCCGTCACCCCCAATAATACCTGGGACCGGCGACCATCTTTAATACCATGAACCAACTCAGAAATAGCGATCGGTTGATCGCCCATCGGTTTATAATTACTTTCAAGATTAAAAATTTTTTTATTCACAAATATCAGTATAATAAATTATAATAAAAAAACAAGAGGAGTGGAGTACAAGCTAATGCCTATGAAAGCACGCAGTAAACGCAGGACATTTTGGACCATTGTTATTACATTGGCTGTATTATTTATGGCCATCATAATTATCCCACCAATGATAACACTGAACAGTATGCGTTCAAAAATAGAAGCGGCCGTCTTTGCCCAAACTGGTGTACCTATTCAAATACTTGGTGATGTGAATTTTGGTTTAATCGGTCACACAACAATCGTTATGCACAAGGTAAAAACCCCAAACGGTTTAACAAAGCGGTTGTCGATTCAGGTACCGTTTTCTGATTTATTTGATTTGCAAAATGCCGCTTTGAACGGCGCGATTAAGGCATATGGTGCAGACATTAATATTACGACACTGTCTATGTTAAAATTACCATATCATATGTATGTGACAAATTCTGTTCTACACTTTATGGGCAAAGATTACCATATTGTTCGTGGGGATTTTAATTATGGAACATTCAGTGGTGTTGTGCGTACCGATGAACATAAATACGAGATACAGTTTCAAGGTAATGAATTTACCGTTAAAAACAAAAATTTAAACCTGGATATTGCCGGCGAATTTTTCCCATCTGGGGGTGCCATCGGAACACTTGAAATCAGTACGAACAAGATAAATTCCTGGTTTGGTTTTGACGAACCGCGTATAAGCGGAATGGTAAAACTATCAACAGATTTTCGGTGGAATGGTGGATATGAATTTAAGTTTTTTGATTTGGTTGCAAATAATGTTCGTGGAAACATTGACATTTATGATAACGGATGGCGCAGTATTGTTTTATCATCCGACGATGTTGTGTTTGATTTTTCGTTTCTGGCACATCCAACAAAAATTATGCGCGATACAAAACTGGATATAGATTTTTATGGTGATTTATTATTTGAACACAAACGGTTTTCACATGTAAAAATTGACGCGGTCAGTACGGAAAAATACATACAAATTGCGAAAATTATTGCCGATAATTTATCACTGACCGGTGGAACAATAGATAAAAACGGCGGTCATGATATTTTAATAAAAACTGTTATGCACGGCAAAAACACCGAGTGTTTGTTTTCTGGGACACCGACCGATTGGAAATGCGAGACTTTTAAATATGGCGATTTATCTGGAACAATGAAAATAACAAAAAAACACACAATGGACGCAACCGTTATATCAAATCGCGCAATAACAATTGAAGAATTACAGGCGTATATTGAACAAATCGGTGTAAAAAATGCAAACATACGATTTAAATTTGCTACGATTGGTGGTAAATATACAATGACCCCAACCGGTTCAAAAACCATCTATGATTATGTATACGGCAAAAATCTGCGTTGGTTAAATCCACATATGAAATTATTACCCGACTTTATGATGGATGATACCGGTAATATTGTGTGGAATGGCGATACGATGACATTTATACCAAATTCACAAGATTGGTCTTTGGCACTGCACGATAATTTCTTTTATCTGACCGGAAAAAGTATAAAACAATGGCTACCAAATGCAGATTTACGTTCTGTGAATGATTTTGAATATAACGCATCGGGATTTTATAACGACCGTGGCGATATATCTGACCTAACATTAAAAGTCGCCGGTCAAGTATTTACCGGAAAATCAAATGCCAGCGGAATCACAATACACACAAACAAACTTGTTTTGGATACATTTATAAACCAAAATTTCTTTGCACGATATAATGAAATGGAATATGTTGCAAATGCACCGATATTATTGCCATTTGAAGTAAATAAAAATATATATCTGTCGGCGGATGAATTGGTATATGGTGAAAACACCTATAAAAACTTTATATACTCTTTAAAAGATGGGACACAAACATTTTCAATTACCGACAATGACCGTGGAAATATGTTGGCAACCATTATCAAAGAATTATCAGAATACGATATATTCATTCAATTAAATCGTTTCATGATAAATGGTGCGTTATTATCACCGCGATTTCCATTAAATATAATGAACACATCCATCACCGCAGAAATAAATCTGAAAACACACGGGCACATTGCGCATGATATTGGATATAACATGAACGGGAACCTGGATTTAAGTTTTGATGGTGGATACCTAACAGGCATCGGAATAGATAATTTCTATGATGAATATGCCGATTTAACCCGATTAAATATATCAGATCGTTTAATGACGGCATTGGAAAATGGAATCACAAAAATCAAAAAAATGCGTGTCATTGGTCGGTACCAGAATGGAGTTTTTGAAACAACAAAACCACTGGAAATATCGGTCCATCATGCCGACATGCTTGGAACATTGGTTATTGATAATTCGGGCATGGATGTACAATTAAATATATCTATGCGTGGCACATCCCCAGATGCAACATCGGTCTTTCTAACTGTTTCGCCAAATGGGGGGCGTGGTTATTCACTATCAGAAATTTTGAAAAACTTTGACCCCGCCTATATGCGCAGTTTTATAAGAAACCACGATAAATTTTAACAAAAGATAATCGCCCGCGTTTGCGGGCGATATACTAATCACTAACAACTTACACTATTCACTAATAACTAATTCTTTTTACGAACCTGGATATGAACATCACGCAGTTGCTGTTCGGTGACCTCGTTTGGCGAACCCATCAACAAATCTTGACCGCGTTGATTCGCCGGGAACGCAACAATTTCGCGAACACTATCGCCATTGCCCAGTATTTCCGAAATTAAACGTTCAATACCAAACGCACATCCACCATGTGGTGGCGCACCATATTGAAACGCGGTATATAAACCTGAAAAGTTCTTTTCAACCGCCTCGATTGGATAGCCTGCGATTTCAAAACACTTTTTCATAACATCCGGATTATAATTCCGCAACCCGCCACTGCAAATTTCCATTCCATTTAAAACCATATCAAATTGTGCCGCCTTGATTGAAAATGGGTCACGTGTTGACAATTCTTCCAATGTCGCCAACGGATATGAAAACGGATTATGTGTAAATGCCGGCGCACCATCGCGTTCGGGGTCTGGTTCAAAGAACGGGAAATTATCAACCCAGCAAAATGCGAAATCACGTGGTTTAATTAACCCTAAATCTTCACCAAGTTTATTACGCAACCTGCCCGCTGCACGCGTCGCATTGTCGGTGGTATCACAAATAAAGAACAACGATGAATTGTCGCCTGCAATTTTATGCAATTTTTCAATGCGCTCGGCATCCAATTTTTTGGCAACTGGACCCTTTGGTTCATCTGCAAAAACGATATAGCCTAATCCCCCAAGTCCAAGTTCTTTGACCGCATATTCACCAAGTTTATCAAACCATGAACGGGGTTTATCTGCGCTGTTTGGTGCCGGAATTGCACGAACCACACCGCCATTTTCAATCGCATTTGCAAATATTCCAAAATCTGACCCACGAAAAATATCGGTCACATCTGAAATCAAAATTGGATTGCGCAAATCTGGCTTGTCCGAACCATATTTTAACATTGCGTCGTCAAATGAAATGTGCGGGATTTCCGGATAAACATTCGCATCTGGCACAAACGTTTTAATCAGTTCTGGCATAATTGCTTCGCCAACCGCCTGAATATCCGGCAAATCAACAAAGGACATTTCTAAATCTAACTGATAAAACTCTAATAATCTATCCGCCCGCAAATCTTCATCACGAAAACATGGCGCAATTTGAAAATAACGATCAAAGCCCGCCACTTGCAGTAATTGTTTAAACATCTGGGGTGCCTGGGGCAAAGCATAGAATTTACCATGATGCAAACGCGATGGAACCAAGAAACTGCGCGCACCTTCGGGTGAATCGGCGGTAAGCAATGGGGTCTGGAATTCTGAAAAACCTAAATCCCACATTTTGTCACGCAACCACTTCATAATTTTATTACGCATTAAAATATTATTGTGCAATTTTTCACGGCGTAAATCCAAGAAACGATATTTATATCGCAATTCTTCACTGGTATCATCGTCACCAAAAACCTGGAATGGCAAAACATCCGCATTTGTTAAAACATCCCATTTTTCAACCTGCACTTCTATTGCACCGGTTGGGATTTTATCATTTACCTGGGATGCATCACGTGCGACAACTTTACCGGTTATCTGCAACACAGATTCCGGGCGTACACGTTCCAAATCATCATTTCCACCGTCAATAACTATCTGGGTTATTCCGTAATTATCGCGCAGGTCAATAAACAGTAAAGACCCATGGTCGCGTTTACGATGCACCCACCCCGACAGGGTGACCACTTCTCCAACATTTTTTGAATTTAATTCACCGCAAGTATGCGTTCTGTATTTTGATTTCAGTGATAACATTTTTTACCCCTTTTTCTTGTCCCACGAAGCATTGGCGAAGTGGGATCGGGCGACAAAATAACAGGATTTTGGCACCCATAATTACTAAATGTTTTTTTCGGGGCGCATAAATTGGCTATGCGCGGTGCCACCCGAATTTATCACTTTTTTTGTTTTTGAATACGATTCCGTGGTTGTTGGTCACATCAACACCAAATTCAAAAACGGATTATGCATTCGTGGTGCCCTAAGCAAGAATCGGACTTGCGACTCGTCCTTACCAAGGACGTGTTTTACCACTAGACTATTAGGGCAATTCCTTTGAATCACCCCGTGATTATACGGAACAAACAGAAAAAATCAAGCAAAAACCGCCCCAGCCTATTTTTCAATTTTTACACGAATATTTATATCTTCAATCCGTTTTACATCCGGCGATTTTTCAATTCCGCCAAACGGCATCTGCCCAACCAGCGTCCATGTTTCCGGCAAGTCAAACATTTCACTAATAATATTGTCTATTATTGGGTTATAGTGTTGCAAATTCGCCCCAACCCCGATTGTCCGCAATGCCGTCCATACGGCAAATTGCAACATACCGTTTGACTGCATTACCCAATCATGAAAATTTTCGGCATAAAGTGGATATTGCCGCCGGGTTTCTTCAACAACCGCGGTATCATAAAAATAAAGTACTGTCCCATATGCTGCGGCAAAGGCATCTGTGCGTTCACGCGAAAAACGACCACCGGTAAATTTTACCATTTCATCATAAACCGCATCCCATAATCTGTCTTGTTCTTGCCCAACCACAATCACTACACGTTGACTCTGCATGTTAAACGCATCTGGAACATAGCGAACACAGTCTTTAATTAAATCAAAAACTTCGTCTTGAACCACAGGCAAATTCTTATTCAATTCATAAACCGACCGGCGATTTTTAATCATTTCAATAAAGTTCATTTTTGGCCTCCCTTGATTGACCTTAATCTTACTTTATTTTCATCTGAAACGCGATAGGATTCGCATGCTTTCCGAATCGCGCACCGACGCGTCCAATCATCAAGTTTAAAAAAACATGGAAATATTCGGTCAAATTGCTTTGCCGCCGCGGTTGCAAAATACCAGGCACGCATCATATTAACATAATATTTATCTGATTTTATTTTCAAAACAATATCGGCATATTTGTCATCAAAGTTATTGTCCATAAAATATCGCATCAGGCTCAATACGGCAAAACGCACCGTATAGACATGTTTTGACTTAATCCACTTTTCTATATACGGTAATAATTTATCCGTATTTTTTGCAAACACTTTTGGTGACATCTGATCACATGTTGCCCAGTTATCAACATACGGCAAAAATTTATCCACCGCCAAAACCGCCATATCAAAATCACGGTATTCTGAAATAATAAATGCATGTAATTGGTTTTCTTCAAAGAATTTATGTGGCAAATCATGAATAAAATCTTTATCATAACCAGATTTTATTATATCGCGTGCCAAAACACGCAGTTGTGGTGTTCGAACACCAATAAATCGTGATTTATCAACCGTTGGTACTAGCGATGAATTAAAATCCCGATATTTTAAATCCGCCCCCGAATACAAAGAATCAAGAATACATTTTTTATTCATACTGCAAACTATACACAAAAAAAATCAAGTAAACATAATAAAAAACTTAAAATTTTATGATTTTTTTATTAAAAAAATCAGGCAAATATGATAAAATTCACACTCGTAAGAGGGTTTTTATGAAAAAATTCATATTGCTGATTGCGCTTTTTATGCCAACAATCGCATGGGGTGCCGATGATTGTGCGACACGGACCAATGTTCCGGCTGGTGAACAATCACTGCAAGATGTTATAAAACTTGGATTATGTCGCAATCCCCAAACTGCGGCGGCATATGCATCGTTACAATCAAGTCGTTTTAATAAAAATGCCGGCTATGCAAATTATTTGCCAAGTGTATCGGCGGGA
>JAEEGL015082844.1_pt1 | contig 12615 bp, 8 predicted proteins | sample 9134231 | NCBI WGS metagenome assembly JAEEGL01 (sample SAMN16246548, study PRJNA631951) | gut metagenome | biome: gut microbiome; feature: rumen; material: fiber-attached | host: Bos | place: Iran: Karaj | collected 2018-10
GATTTTAACCATTCTTCAATATATTAAATAATTCACACTTACATTTGGCTATTATAAGAATAGAGATTATAAAAATCGAATTATGAAATTATAAACAAAATATAAAATTGAAGAACAAGAAATTGCAAGAAGAATCAAAAATTATATGTCGTCAAAAGCCGCATAAATACAGGAAAAAATGAAATATGTTTAAATTTATGATGTAAAAATATCAAAATGTTGCAAATATTATTGCATATTTCCATTTATACACAAATTAATTCCCATAAAATAACAATGATATAATACAGTAAACATCAGGATAATTACATAATATTAATTATAAATTTTATAACAAATGTAACATAATAGAATTATAAACAAAAATTTATAAAATATAAACTAAAAAGGATAATCTAAAATAGTCAATATTTATTATTTCAAATAAAATGTTAAATATAGAATTCCAAATATATAACAAATGTCATTAAAAATACAAGTTGTAAAGATACTAATATAATAATATAAAATGCAAATACGTTGCAGAAATACACAGATAAACTATTTAGTTAACACTAGAATTAATTATTTTATAATTCTAGTGTTATTTTAATTTAAGAATTATTTCAATAGATATTTTATATGAAATTTTTAGATTAAATGTTATATATTATACTATTGAAAATTGATTATAGATAATTTGATCTGTAAAAAAGAATAAAAAATAATATCTTGAAATAATATATAATTCTTATTGATAAAAATAATTCATAATGACTGAAACACCAGAATCGTTAATTGGTTGTTTTATTTTTATAATAAAAACTACATTTTTTAATTAATTAATAGCACAAGAAAGTCGCATAAATGCTGAATTTATTGCAAGTAATAGTGCATAAAAAGGGAATTAAAGGATATATTTAAGGGAAGATATAGTGTATAAAAAAGGAATTAGAGGTGCATAAAAAGGGAATGCCCTGAAAGCGGCTAAAAGTGACGCTTTTGGGGCTTTTTAGTTACAAGTTTGGGAAGAATGGGTGACCAAAAAGGGAATAAGTAAGAAAAAGATATCTGAAAGTGCGATAAATAAGGCATTTATAGATTAAAGGTGACATAAAAGGGAATGCAAAAGTGACCAAAAAGGGAATAAATATATATTCTGGCCTGCATAATTACAATAGTATTAAAAGATATTTGTAGATCCAGGTAAAAAAACTTTATAAGGGTGACTAAAAAGGGAACGAAAATAAATACTGAAACATTGGAAAAGGCTTAAAATAAGCTATTTATAGAAGATAAGGTGAACAAAAAGGGAATAAAAAACGAAAGTGCAAAAATAGGAATGATGGGTGACTAAAAAGGGAATAGAATTTACCGAAAAGGTCAAATCAAAATAGTCAAAAGGAAACAAAAGGGGCGCAATAAATATAAAGGGTGCATAAAATGGGAATGACAATCACTGACCAGATTAGTCATGATAATTAGTATCCAAATTCATGGAAACCCACAAAATATGGGAAAAAATTACTTGAAAGTGACAAAAAAGGGAATATAATAATATTAAAGTTTACAAAAAGGGAATGTTATTATTTCCATTGGTGTACAAAAAGGGAATACACCATAGTTTGGGGGATTATATGTCTGAAAAGAAAAGAGAGCAGCTCATAGTTAATAAGAAGTATAGAAAATCTAATGAGCTTATTAACGCGATGGGCAAAGGAACAGCTCTCAGCCAGAAATTATTTGCGATTGGAATGCAGCATATTAAGGTTGATGATACCAATAATGTAGTTGCAACCATCTATGGATCGGATCTAAGGAAGATGTTTCATTCGACATCCGGATCGTTATATGAGCATATTGAAGCATTATGCGACAGACAGGTGAAGGGATCAACGATTTTTGACTGGAATCTTTTGATGAAAGACCAGGAAAAGGGCAAAATCGAGGCCCATCAGGTTGTTACAGATGCTTCTTTCAAGGATGGAACATTAACTCTTCGTTATAACAACTCCTTAACAGATAAGATTATCAATTTACAGAAAAATTATACTGAACTTAGTTTATCAGATACTCTGAGTCTTAAGAGCGTATATTCTCTTAGATTATACGAGATGCTTAAGAGCGCCTACGATTACAGAAATTACAGAGAAAAAGAGAACGGTGAGCTGGATTTTGTGTATGATCTGACTGAACTTAAGCTGGAACTTGGAATAATAAATTCAGGTGGTAATAAGGAAATCAAATCTGAGCTGGAGAAAGCTTCGCCTGACTATAGCAAGATAGAAGCAATTGCTGAGAAAATGGGACAGACGAAGTACAAAGAGTACAAGATCTTTAACAGAAATGTTTTAAGCAAAGTAAAAGAAGAATTAAATAAAAAAACCAGCCTTCAGGTTGATTACGAACCAATTAAGAGCGGTCGAAAGACAGTTGGAATCAGGTTTTTTGTAAATCAGAGTCAGAGTGCTGTAGCTAAAGAAAAAGTCAAGTTTATTAACAAGGATGAGATACTTGATGAAGCAATAGAGCTTATGCATGACGATTTCAAGATCAGAGAAATTAGAGAAATAGCTGAAGCTGCAGAATATGATCTTGATAAGATGAAGCAGGCATATGAGTATATGCAGTCCTATACTACTAAAATTGATGTTCCGATAGCCTTTATGAAGGAATGTCTGGCAAAAGAGTACTATCTCAATAAAGCAAAGCCAAAATATCCAAAGAATAATACATTTAATAATTTTGAACAAAACAATGAGGATTTTGACGAGCTGGAAAAGTTATTGCTTGATAATTGATATAAAAGCCATATGTGTTATATAACATATATGGCTTTTAGTTTATATATAAGGAGGGTGTAATGGAGAAAATCGTATCGAAATTGCTTATTTATGGTGATATGCCTGAAGATTCCGTATTAATGCAATTAGCGCAGGTATGTAAAGAATTACATAGCGGAAGTTATGATAAAGAAGAGCTTATTTCAAGGATTTATAAGCAGGTGAAGAAGCTACTTGTTCTTGGAACTTCATGCGCTTTTGATAAAAATTTGTGGCACAACTATCTTACATATTTGCTAATAATGGATGAAAATCCATTTACATTAACCTGTGAAAAAGTTGGAAGCAAGGATGGAAGTGTTAATCATTTTGCCAAAAACGATTTTGAGGCGTTTAGAGAGCTTTTTAATTACGATTTTAGTGAGTTGGAAAGGGAATTGGATATAGATTGCTTTTCCTGCATTACAAACTATAAAGCTATTGATAAACCAAAGCTTATGTACAATGGAAATGTGAGCGAAAAAGTAAGGGGATTAAGCGAAAAACTGGAGCAATCAGCATCAAGTGATGAGTTCTTTGAAATAGCAACTGCTTTTTATAAAGACATCGGCGTAGGCGCGTTTGGTTTGAACAAGGCTTTCAGAATCAGGGAGATTCCTGGAGAAAAAGTTGAGTTTGCTCCGATAAACAATATGGATCCGGTAGTTTTAGCAGATCTTGTTGGATATGAGTTGCAAAAAGAGAAGCTAATTGCCAATACACAGGCATTTGTTGAAGGAAAAAAAGCAAATAATGTTTTGCTTTTTGGCGACAGCGGAACAGGTAAGTCAACAAGTATAAAGGCCATAGTAAATGAATTTTATAAAGACGGTCTAAGAATGATTGAGATATATAAGCATCAGTTCAGGCTTTTATCCCAATTGATTGCCCAGATAAAGAACAGAAATTATAAGTTTATTATCTACATGGACGATCTTTCTTTCGAGGACGATGAGTCAGATTATAAGTATTTAAAGGCTGTAATAGAGGGAGGAGTTGAGACAAAACCAGATAATGTGCTCATATATGCAACGTCTAACAGAAGACATCTAATAAAGGAGACCTGGAAGGATAGAAGGGATGTTGAGCAGGATGGAGACATTCACAGGTCTGACACCATGGAAGAAAAATTGTCATTGGCAAATCGCTTTGGCGTGACAATTGGATATTATAAACCGTCAAGAATAGAATACCATGAGATTGTTAAAGAACTTGGAATACGAGAAGGCATATGTATTTCAGAAGAGGAATTGTTGCTAGAAGCTGATAGATGGGAACTTAACCATGGTGGAATATCAGGAAGAACAGCAAGGCAATTCATAACACATTTGCAAGGGAAACAATAACATGCGATATTATGGATTCCATTTCAAATTTGGGCATCCATCAGCACAGCCTTGTAAGTTTTCGTTTCGGACTTCACAGGAAGCATTTCGGCAATCACGGCATCTAAAGCCATAGTGGTACGAATACCTTAGTTTGCAGGCTCTGCAACAGAAAGGCATACCACTATTTCTTGCTGTAAAAGTTCTTCCACAGCCAATACAGGTTTTTACGAGATTATGTGACATAGACGCCTCCTATATTTCTATTATTGTTTTAAGAGGGTGAATATTCAATAAACTCGTGATTAAATGATAATAAAATAATAGATTTTCCGCGTAGAATGGGATATCATTACAAATGAAAGCGCGAAAAATAAATGGCTTAGGATATTAGATATGCATGAAATGAGTTATATCGCCAGAATCGTAAATCTGGCACTTGATACTTTGGGTGAAAGTAAAGATATAAAGGTAAAAAAGCTTGAAATAGAAATTGGCAAAACCAGTGGAATTATGCCGTTTTATATGCATAAGTATTACCCGGAAGCTATAAAGGGGACTATTTTAGAAGGATCAGAGCTTGCTTGCGAGGAGGTTCCTGTAAAAGCATTATGTGAGGAATGCGGTAAGGAATACTATCCAAGCAGGGAAAACAGGTACCTATGCCCTCACTGTAACGGAAGAAAAGCGCATATTATAAGCGGAAAGGGCGTTGTGCTAAAGAATATAGTTGTTGAAGATATATAATATATACATTAAATGGATAATATATAAAATATATGATATATAACATTTCCACATGAAAGATACGGAGGCTAAAATATGGGTACTTTATATCTCGAATGCAAAATGGGAGCAGCTGGTGATATGCTTGCAGCTGCGTTAATTGGCCTTACTCAGGACAAGACACAAACTGTTGAGGAACTGAATAAAATAGGTATTCCAGGAGTTAAGTACATTCTTGAGGATAATACAAAGTGTGGAATTGTAGGAAATCATCTTACAGTTCTTATTGACGGAGAAGAGGAGACAGTTCCGCCTAAAGAGCATAATGATGAGCAGCATGAGCACAACCATGCGCATCATACACTATATGATATTGAGGACATTATTGAGTCTTTAGCCCTGGATAAAGAGATAAAGAGCGATATAAGGGAAGTCTATGAGCTTCTTGCTGAGGCGGAGAGCAACGTACATGGAGTACCTGTATCCCAGATTCATTTTCATGAAGTCGGAGAAATGGATGCTATAGCAGATATTACTGCTGTTTGCTATCTCATGCACAAACTAGATCCTGAGAGAGTAGTAGTATCGTCTATCAATGTAGGAGGCGGCACTGTAAAGACTGCACATGGCATTTTGCCTGTGCCTGCACCTGCCACGGCTATTCTTCTTAGTGGAATTCCGAGTTATGAGAGCGACTTGGTTAAGACCGAATTATGTACACCAACTGGTGCTGCTTTAATAAAGTATTTTGCAGACTCTTTCTCAGGGCAGCCAACGATGGTTGTGGACAAAATAAGCTATGGCATGGGAAAAAAGGATTTTGATCAGGTAAACGCGGTCAGAGCTATGCTTGGAGCAACCTTTGAGGACGCTGAGAAAATAGTTGAGCTGTCTTGCAATATTGATGATATGACACCGGAAGAGATTGGTTTTGCAAAGGAAAGACTCTTTGAAGCCGGTGCTTTGGATGTTTATTCAATATCGGTTGGTATGAAGAAAAATCGCCCTGGATTTCTTCTTTCATGTATCTGCAAAGAAGAGGACAGGGACAAATTGTTACATGTAATATTCAAAAACACTACTACTCTAGGCGTAAGAGAAAATATCACTAACAGATATACTCTTAGCAGGGAGACTAAGAAAATACAGACTGCTTATGGTGACGTGCGTGTAAAAACTGCCTACGGCTACAATGTTATGAGATCAAAATTAGAATACGATGATCTGGCTGGAATCGCAGTACGCACAGGAAAGTCCATATTTGAACTAAAAAAAGAGATAGAGGAAAACTGATTATTTAAGGTGCTTACTGTTCATTTGCGAGTTTTTTGATAGCATTATGGGAATTTTTAATGGTATCATCTACGGATTGTTTTCCGTCTATACATTTAGACAGTTCTTCACCGAAAACATCTTCTATGCGGGACCATTTTGTGGTTCTTGGCCTTACACGTGAGTTATTTGTTCCAGAATAAATAGCTTCAAAGTATGGATATTTAGATGTGACTTCTGAAGATCTGAAAATACTTACTCGTGTTGGAATTCCACCGTAGGATAATGCCTTTTTTTGCACATCTGAACTGGTAAGATATTTAATCAATTCTAGAGCTAAGTCTTTATTAGCACTGTTTGAGGTTATGCCCAATAACCAATTTCCTATTTCACCAGTAGCAAGTACCTGAGCAGAAGAGTCTTTTTGACCAGGGATTTGGGCTATATTTGCCTTTGTGCCATCGCCGGTAATAAACCATGACGGCCATCCAAGAGCTACACTGGCTTTTCCTGATGAAATAGCATCTATGAGATCGTCCTTTTCATAGTTTCCACCGGTAGAATATAAGTCACAGTAGAAAGAAAGGGCCGCTTTGGCTTCTTTTGAATCCAAAATGACATTATTATTGCTGTCGAAAATATCTCCGCCAAATGCCCATAGAATTGGCAAAAAATCTGATACTATAGGATTTCCACTTTGACCGCGGATAGCATATCCTTCTTTTCCGTCGTTTTTTGCTTTTTGACAGGCAGCATATATATCATTCCAATTTGTCAATGCAGCTGCATCGATATTGTTTTCGTTATAAAAGATTAGCTGTACATTTCCAGAAAATGGAAGTGCATAGGTGGCTCCAAGTGGATAGGGGTCTTTACCAAGGAGTCTTGATTTTTCAACGAAATCATCATCATCGGAATAACCAAGCTTAGTAAGATTACAGAGGAGATCTTTTTCGATATATTCAGGCATAAGAGGGTCATCTATCATGATCACATCGTATTTTGCCACATCATTTTTGGAATCTTCAATTGCGTAATCGTGTATTTCGTCAGCGCTTAAAGGCACTGCCTCGATTTTGCAATTATGCTCTGCTTCAAATGTGTCTTTAACTGCATTTATTACATCACAATGGGAACCATCACGAGCAGCGATAGTAATAGTGGTATCAGCATTTGATGAGGTGTTATTATCCTCAATTTTGCCGCAAGATATGGCAGAAAAACTGATTACTGAGCATAATATCAGAGCAATGTACTTGTTATTCATGACATTGTACCTCCAAAAAGTTAGCACTATAATCTTACCACATGGCGATAATTTGTATGTGAAAATAAAATAATACAAATATAAAATTTTACAGGGGATAAGCATGATAAAACTTGATTTAATCACGGGTTTTTTAGGTTCTGGTAAGACCACCTTTCTAAAAAAGTACGCATCGTATTTATTATCACAGGGTGAAAAGCTCTGTATAATTGAAAATGACTTTGGCGCGATAAATGTTGATATGGTTTTGTTAAAGGAGCTTGAAAAAGAGGGCTGCAATCTAGAGATGGTTGTTGGTGGTGATGGCGCCGAAGCCCATAAAAGAAGATTAAAAACAAAACTAATATCTATGGCAATGCAAGGATTTACACGGGTTATTATTGAACCATCCGGTATTTATGATGTGGATGAGTTTTTTGACCTCCAATATGAGGAACCACTAGATCGATGGTATGAAATTGGAAACGTAATAGCTGTTATTAACCCCAAAATGAACGAAAATATGTCTGAAGCATCAAGATATATATACATGGAAGAGGCTGCAAGAGCAGGAATGGTGCTGATTAGTCGATATTCTGAATGCACAGAGAATGAAATAAATCTTGCAATTGAATGTCTTCAAAATGCAATGAAAGACTTCGGATGCCAAAGGTGTATAAAAAGGGAAGCAATTTTAGCTAAAGATTGGAGAAAACTCGACAAATCTGACTTTGACAAAATAGTTAAATGTGGATTTAATCAAAATAATCATGTGAAAATTCCTATTCAGGAGAGTGAGAGCTTTCAAACTTTGTTTTATTTTGATTATTCTATGGATGAAGAAGAGCTATTGGCAGCGACAATGAAAGTATTTGATGATGCAGAATGCGGATTAGTGCATAGAATTAAGGGAATAGTCAAGAGTAGCGATGGAAGGATGTTTGAATTAAATACCACGCGTAACGAAAAAATGACCAGAGCGGTCACAAGTTCAACAGCCATTTTGATAATTATTGGGGAGAAGCTTAATAAGGATAAAATAGCCACTTACTTAGGTATACCATCTCTTTAATTGCATGGTTGTGCTATTTTGCAAAAAAATATTCGTTTTTATCCACATTTTATGGGATTTGTTGTATAATGGGATGTGAAAAATCAAATTGTCTTGTGACTGTAAAGAGGGATAGACTTATGGATGGGGTTAATAGCGAAGGTAAGATTAGTTATTCAACTATTAATAACTTTAGTTCGAGTGATATTCTTTATATGATGAAGGATCTTCCGGATGCATGTTGCATTTTTAAAGTGCTTACAGATCCTTTTGGCACAGTGAAAGATATGCAGTTTCTGTTCGTCAACGAAAAGTATGCGCAGCTCGTTGGCAAACCATCTGCAGAGCTTATAGGAAATACGTATTATTCCTGCGTTCCAAACAGGGATGAAGACTGGATAAAGTACAGCTATCAGGCTGCCCTACTTAGACAGTCATCTATTATGAGAACTTATAATTCTAAATTTGATAAGTGGTTTGAATTCTGGGCCGTTCCCGTTTTCCAGAAGGGATTCTGTGCCTTTATTATCCATGACGTTACAGCAGTAAAAAAGAATGAAGAAGACACCGTTTTAAACAGCAATACCAGTAAATTGGTAATTGATTGTGCTACAGCGCTTTCTTCTGCGGAATTTGGTAAGGGAATTAAAAAAGTCCTTAAGATTCTTGGGGAAACGATTGATGCTGACAGGGTATATATAGTTGAAACCAAGGATATGCCAATTTCTGATGTGTATGAATGGATGAAGTCCTCAAGGAATTCTAATCTTCCCGGCAAAAAGGCTTTTGAAAAATATGATATTCCTTCAATGTGGAAGAGTCAGTTGGGAGATAAAAACATTGTTGTTGTTAATGATACAGCTACTCTCATTGATGCAAATGAGGAAGTGTACAATGACATTTTGGCAGGTACTATTTCCAGGTACATAATTGCTAAGCTTACCGATAAGGATAATCTATTGGGATACCTGATAGCTGATAATTATTCAAACTGCCTTCCGCTAAATGTTGCTGATGCTGTTGAATCAGTTGCTGTTTTCATCGCTGCAGAAATGCGAAACAGGGACCTTACAAATGAAATGCTCTATCTTGGAAGTCATGATGCTCTTACAGGGCTTGGAAACAGATATGCACTTAATCAGGCATTAATGGTTCTGGCAGAGGTTTCGACAACAGTTGGGGTTTGCTATACAGATATCAATGATCTTAAGACTATTAACGATGAAAACGGACATGAGGCAGGAGATCAGCATATTAAAACAACAGCTGATATTTTTTCTGGAATATTCAAAAAAAAGTATTGTTACAGAATCGGCGGAGATGAGTTTATAGCTATTATTCCGGAGATTGAGGAAGACAAGTTTAAAACCATGGTGGATAAGCTTAAAGTTAAGGCTAAAAAGGTTTCGTTATCTGTTGGCTCCGTATGGTCCAAGGATTCCAAGGATATTAAGAAAATTGTGCAGAAGGCTGATGAGGCCATGTATGACAGCAAAGCAGATTATTATAAAACACATGAGAGAAGACACAAATCGTAATCCAGTAGCTTTCGCGGGGAGATTAGCATATGGATGAAGAATTTGATTTTAGTGAATTCGAAGATTTTGAATATCAGGATTATGAGGACGACTATCAGGCTGAATATAACAGACTTCCGATTGCACACATGATTTTTAAGAATGATCATTTTAGTTTTGAAGAGGTGACGGAGGCTTTTAATATTGAGCTTAGATCAGTCGGCTATAGTTCTCTGCGCGAAGCTGAGAGGTTTTTTAATTCACCACATATTTTTCAAAGATTCAAACATCTGATGGAACATTGTATTCAGACCGGTACGGTACAGAGTAAGGATTTTGTCGCCAAAAATTCTTACTGCTCGGTGCGTTTTCAGTGTGAAAAAGATCCCAAAGATGACGCACGCGTAAAGTGTATTGCAGTTCTTTTTAATATTTCTAAGTTTGAGCCAAAGAGTAACGCTGAGGACAGAGAGCGCGCTCTTCGGAGTCTGTATTCTATTTATGATTATATTAATTTTGTTGATGTAAATAATATGATCATAAAGCGTCTTTATACCAATAACAGTGAAACCTCAGTAGGCAAAAGCATCGATTACATGACATATATCGAGGATGTTGCCAATACTATTATCCATCCCGAAGAGGTAAGCAAATATCTTGAGTTTGTTGATCCGGATAACATAGTAAAAAGATTTGAGAATGAGGGAAAAAATCTTATAATTTCTTACTTTAGAGTTCTGGATTTTCGCGGAGAGTACAAGTGGAGGACGTTTATTATTCTGAATCCTTCAAGCTCTGTTGATGGCGAATATATTTCCTGCATGCGTAATGTTGATTCTAATACAGAGCATATTTTGATAAAAAATGACTATGTAAGGCTGTTCAACAATCTTCCGCTTGCGTACGCTGTTTTCCAATTAACGGGAACAAATGAGGATAATCTTGAGCGTATAGAATGCCTATATGCCAGTAATAAGCTGGCTTCTCTTTTCAAAATGACTGAAGGCTCAATTAACGGAAGAGATGTTACCGCATATATCTCAAGGCCTGAGTTAAGTGGCATCAAACGAATCGTATGTAACGCGGCCTTTAAAGGAATAGAGGGTAAGGATTATTATTACGCAGAATCATTGAAGAAATGGTTCAATATAATAGTTAATCAGGCAGTTACAAAGGGAAAATGCGCAGTTATTTTCGAAGATGTAACTACAGAGAAGATAAGAACTGATAAGTATGGTCTTGATTGGAGAACAGACGACCTTATCATTAAGTGTACCAAGGTGTTACATAGCGGACTTCCGCATGAAGTAGCAATTAACACATTGCTTGATACCGTAGGAAAAGCAATTGGTGCCAGCAGGCTCTACATTTTAGAAAAAATAGATGAAGATATATATTCTGAGACTTTTGAGTGGTGCGATGAGAGCACAGAATCTTCCATGGATATTTTTAGCAGAATCGATGACAGCAACAGCCTGGGTTGGGAGAACGAGTATCCAGGCGCCTTCAGTCTTGTTATAGAGGATACTGAATCAATTAAGAATTCACATCCTGGAATGTATGAGAAGTTTAAATTACTGGATGTGAAATCAATTATTGAGTTTCCTATCGACGAAGATGGCCAGTTGATTGGCTATTTTGGCGCAACCAACTATACCATCAGTAAGAATTTCGATATTAAACAGCTTATGGAATCTATTTCCTACTTCCTTTCATCTGAATTTAGTAGAAAAAGGCTTATGCATGAGCTGGAGAAAAAGAGTGTATATGACGCGCTGTGTGATGTTAAAAATCGAACAGCATTGGAAATAACTGTAAAGAAGCTGAAAAAAAGGGATGTCAGTGTTGGTGTTGTGTACGCGGATGCCAATGGGCTTAAGGTTGTAAATGATACTCAGGGCCATGAAGCAGGAGACGAGCTTCTTAAGAGAATTTCAGCAATTCTAAAGGATCACTTTAACAAGGACTATGTTTACAGGGCAGGAGGAGATGAATTTGTCGTTCTGGTGTCTAACATAGACAGTTCGAAGTTTGTTGAGGCCTGTGAATTGTTGAAAAAGGACTATGAAGCAGCAAAAGACCTGTCTGTAGCCGTTGGCTGGCAATGGGGAGCAAGCTCCAATGAGATTGACAAGGTGATGAAGTCTGCAGATAAGCTGATGTACGAGGATAAGTCAAATTACTACAAATTGCACAACAGAAGACGTTCTGCAGACAGATGAGAGAAGTGTTAATAAAAAAGCCACCGCAAAATGCGGTGGCTTTAACTATCCATATTATAGCATTATGCAAGAGATGCAGTAATGATAGACATTGAGTAAACCTCAAGAGCATTGCATCCACGAGAAAGGTCGTTGATTGGAGCATTAAGTCCAAGAAGAATAGGACCATAAGCTTCGAAGTTACCCATACGCTGAGCAATCTTGTAACCAATGTTACCAGCGTTGATGTCAGGGAAAATAAAGGTGTTAGCGTGACCAGCAACTGGTGATCCAGGAGCCTTCTGCTTTGCAACGCGTGGAGCTACTGCAGCGTCAAACTGAAGCTCACCATCGATAGGAAGATCAGGATACTTTTCCTGAGCCTTTCTTGTTGCGTTCTGCATCTTTGTTACTGTGTCATCCTTAGCTGATCCCTTTGTTGAGAATGAAAGGAAAGCAACCTTAGGATCTACACC
>JAEEGL011084246.1_pt1 | contig 12614 bp, 9 predicted proteins | sample 9134231 | NCBI WGS metagenome assembly JAEEGL01 (sample SAMN16246548, study PRJNA631951) | gut metagenome | biome: gut microbiome; feature: rumen; material: fiber-attached | host: Bos | place: Iran: Karaj | collected 2018-10
GGTCTATTGTAAAACCTATATCCTCTCAAGAAAAGAAAGACGGCGGAAAACAGCCGGACAGGACAGAAATACCCGGCCTGCACTGATTACGGCAGACCGGGTATTCTGAAAGAGGAAGGTATGTATCTGAAATGTTGTAAGAGCCTTTTACCAGACAAACGGTTCTTCCGGGATCCCGATCCCGAGCTCGCTTTTGCCCTTCTCCAGTATTCCGGCAAGCTTGTACAGATCCGCGGCGTTCCTGTCCCTGACGGACCCGCCCAGCTCCCTGTACAGCTTCTTCGCCAGATCGATCTCATCGGCGCCGATCTTATCGGAACCGCGGAGCTTTTCAGCGCATACGTATACGATGAACGCAAGACGGAGGTTATTTGTGTAGGATGCATCCGCTGTTTCCACGATTTTTTCCAGTTCATGGGATACTTCTTCCAGCGGCTCTTTATAGCGGATCCTTACGGTACAGAGTTCTCTGGATCCGGTCGTGACAAGCCTGCTGTATTTCAGCCCGCTCTCGACCGGCATACCGTCCGGCCTCATCTTCAGTTCATACAGCGCGACGCCGTAACCGCCGGATCCGAACGGCTCGGAGATCACCTTGTCGTTGGTGAAATCCTGACGCCCGAGCATCCGGTTCTCGAAACCCAGCAGGCGGTAGGACTCCACGACCTCCGGATTGAACTCCACCTGCGCTTTCACGTCCTTTGCGATGATATTGACCAAGGAGACGTATTCCTCATTGATGCTCTTTTGAACGTCTGCCAGACTGTTCACGGTCCGGTAGACGCCGTTGCCGTGCTTACAGAGCGTTACCAGCTTATCGTCCCTGTAGTTGTAAAGACCTGTGCCGATCACACTGAGGAAAATGTTGTCTTTTTTCTTCCGTTCGATCAGTTCTTCCAGTCCGCCCTTGTCCGTAATACCGAAGTTCAGGTCCCCGTCCGTGATCAGGATCACCTGGTTGTTGCCTCCCCGGATATAGTTCTTCTTCCCGATCCTGTAAGCCCTCTCAATTCCCTTAGAGCCGTCCGTGCAGCCGCCGATCTCTATGGATAAAAGCTTTTCCAGTACACGGATACGGTCTTCCGGCCCGTTGATGGAAATTGCCTCCAGTTCCACACTGTCTTTGGTACTGTAGGTAATGAGGCTCAGCCTGTCGCCGTTTCCGAGTTTGCTGACGATCGTCGCGATGACGGCCTGGGTCTGTTCGGCATCACCGCTCATGCTGCCGGATACGTCGAGCAGAAGGACGATATTCTGCCGGTCTTTTACTTCTTCCTTCCCCTGTACGTTGACGTAAAGATATTTCTTCTGATCTTTTGCATCCATCAGCTCACTGGACACACTAAACATTTCTTTTTCGGGGATCTCAGTCTCATACCGGAAGTAATTGAGCATTTCTTCAATGCGGACCATGCTCCGGTCGATCCTGCGGCCGTTCCGAAGCTGGTTTAAAATGATCCCCGCGGAAGCCGTGTTCGTCGTCATCCGGAAAGTAGACGTCGGCTCCGCTGCAGAGTTTCTTGCCTCTTTTTCCTCGATCGGTTCATATTCGTCCGTGGCGGGCTCTGCTCCGGTATGATCCGGAAATGCCGGAATTCCGCCATTGCCGGCTAACGACGGCATGGCGGCCGAACAGCTGGCAGCGCAGGCATCCACCCCGAAGCTGATGCTTTCTTCTTCCGACAGCTTGATCTCCGGTACAGACACGCTGCTCTTCATATACATCTGTGCTGTTCCAAACGAAGCAGGTATACTTGTTTTCCGGGCCCCGGATCCGGCACGGCCTGCTGCAGCGGCAGCAAAGCGCAGAGCCCGTTTTTCCAGTCGTTTCCGCTCCTCCAGGATCTCCGGCGGCAGATATTCTTCTTCTTTCTGTAAAGCGTCGTACAGATCATCCATCGACAGGCGGCTGAATCTGTACTGTCCATACGTAAACAGCGTCAGTACGGCTGCCGTTTTATGATCATACCCGAGACTCAGATAGTAATCGTAAAGCTGTTCCCTGTTTTCTTCCCTGATGATCTGTCTCATTTCCTTCATCGCACGTCCTCCCTGTTTTTCTTTGGCTTCAGGCTGTCCGGCAGATACTGCCGGCGGCCCCGTTCCGATACGCAGATCCCTGTTCCGACAGGATCAGTTTACAGTCCGGCAGCGATACAATTGTCGCCTGGCAGGCGACTTAATTTCTTCTCTGCATTTTTTTTCTGCACCATGAGGTGTCCGGAAAAACGTCCTTACAAGATTTTAAATATTACTGTAAAACAGCCATACACGCAGAGACGCCGCCGGCAGATTACAGCCGGCGGCGTCTCTTATCCATTATTCAATAAAGGGGCGTCAAAGTCAGGAGTTTATTCCAGGATCGCGCCTTTCCAGACCGAACTTACCGTTTTGGCATAACGTTTCATATACGGGCTGCTTACCATTGGCGGAAGCGGTATCCATTCTTTTTTCCGTTCTTCAAGCACTTCGTCACTGACTTCAAGCGTCAGTGATTTCTGATAGAGGTCAATACTGATCATATCGCCGTCCCGGACCAGGGCGATCGGTCCGCCCTCAGCCGCCTCCGGACTGACGTGCCCGATGCAGGGTCCGCGGCTGGCACCGGAAAAACGGCCGTCTGTTACCAGCGCGCAGCTCTCCCCGAGGCCGAATCCCATCAGCGTCGTCGTCGCGGCGAGCATCTCCCGCATACCAGGGCCGCCCTTCGGGCCCTCATACCGGATGACGATCACGTCTCCTTTCCGGATGCTTCCCGAACGGATCGCCGCAATGGCATCTGCTTCCCGGTCAAATACCCGTGCCGGCCCTCTGTGGATCCACATGCTTTTCGCGACGGCAGTCCGCTTGATCCCCGCTCCTTCAGGCGCCAGATTTCCTTTCAGGACGATCAGGCCGCCGCAGGGCGCGACAGGATCCGAGACCGTATGGATCACCTCATGGTTCCGGCTGCCGTCAAATGCTTTAAGAACTTCCCGCCAGGTTTTTCCGTTCACTGCCTGCTGATCCAGATCCAGATACCGTTCACCCAGTTCCTTCATGACGGCAGGAATACCGCCTGCCATCTGCATATCCCAGAGCGTAAAAGTCCCTGACGGCTTGATCTTCGCCAGATACGGCGTCGAATCCCCGACCCGGTTGAATTCTTCCGGATCCAGATCGAACCCGAAAGCAGCCGCGATGGCCGGAATATGAAGAAATGTATTGGTAGAACCTCCGATCGCCGCGCTGACCCGCATCATATTTTCAAAACTCTTCCGGTTGATGTAGTCACGGGGACGCCTGTTCTGAGCAACAAGCTTCATCACCAGTTTTCCGCTCTCCCTGGCATAACGGAGCTTATCCGCCTGTACGGAATGACAGGCCCCGCAACCGGGAATCGCAAGTCCCAGCGGCTCCATCAGGCAGGACAGCGTATTGGCCGTCCCCATCATAGGACACGAGCCGGTCCCGCTGCAGGCGGCCTGTTCCATTTCATCATAAGCTTCCTGCGTGATCTCTCCGGCCGCCAGTTTTCCGGCTGCTTCCCGTACCTCCCAGGCGCCTCCGAAAACACGGCCTTTATAGTATCCGGGCATCATAGGGCCCGCTGTTACCATCACAGCCGGAATATTCAGCCGTCCGGCCGCCATGGCCATCGCCGGTACGATCTTATCGCATCCTGCCAGAAGCACCAGGCCGTCCAGCCTCTCTCCTTCCGCGACCAGCTCGACGCTGTCCGCGATCACATCCCTGGTCGGCAGGACGAAACACATGCCTTTATGTCCCTGTGTTTCCCCGTCGCAAAGCGCGATCGTGTTGAATTCAAAAGGCTGTCCTCCCGCCGCTATCACCCCTTCCTTGACTGCCGCGGCAAGTTCCCTTAAATGCTTGTGTCCGGGATGCATTTCGTTCCATGAATTAACGATGCCTATAAACGGTTTTTCGATCTCTTCCCGGCCGATGCCGGTTGCGTAAAGCAGTGTACGGTTTCCGGCATTGATAATGCCGTCCGTCATTTCACCGCTTCGCAGTTTTCCGATCTTCTCCATAGATCACCTGTCCGTTCAGAATGAGCGCTATAATAATCAGCTTTCTTTTTCGTCGATCTCCTTGCCTTTTGCCTTATCCTTAAGCATCCTGAAGATGGTGAAAGCAAGGGAAGCTGCCGTCAGGAACAGGATAAACAGGCAGATCGGACGATTGATAAACCTGATAAAACTTCCGTTGTTGGCCAGCATTCCGCGCCTCAGATTGCTTTCCGTAATATCCCCCAGGATAAGGCCCAGCAGGATCGGCGCCATCGGGATGCCACAGCAGCGCAGCAGGTAACCGATACATCCGAAGGCAAACATGACCCCCAGATCGAAAATATTGGAATTGGCCGCGTACGAACCGATGCAGCAAAGCCCGAAAATGACAGGCTGAAGGATCTCCTTGGGAATTTCGCAGACCTTGTAGAACCATCGAAGGCCCAGCTGGCCCATCACCAGCATAAACAGGTTGGCAATGAACATTGCAACGTAAATACCGAATACGGTATCGGCATGTTCGGAAAACAGGCTGGGTCCGGGCGTCAGGCCCTGAATGATCAGGGCGCCCATCATGACAGCCGTAACAGAGTCGCCGGGGATACCCAGGCATAGCATCGGAATAAAGGTTCCGCCTGTCGCGCCGTTGTTCGCGGATTCGGAAGCCGCGATGCCTTCAATATTGCCTTTCCCGAAAGTTTCCGGGTGTTTCGAGGATCGCCTGGCCTCGCCATAACTTAGGAAAGCTGCGGTCCCGCCGCCGGTTGCCGGTACCGCGCCGATGAAAGTACCGATCAGCGAGCCTTTCAGGATCGGTTTTACCGAGTTTTTCCAGTCTTCTTTTGTAAGAGGTTTTCCGCTTATTTCATAGATCTCGTTCTTCACGTCTCCCTTTTTTGCCTTATCCGCGCATTGCTGGATCAGCTCTGACATGGCAAACAGGCCGATCAGTACCGGGATCAGTTCAAACCCGCCGAGGAAAGAACGAATGCCGAAAGTCAGCCGCGGGAAACCGGACATGGGATCGATCCCGACAAAACCGACGAACAGACCGATGCAGCAGGCGAGAATTCCTTTAAAGATATTCCCGTTAGAGAGACCCGCCACGATCGACAATCCGAAAACGCCCAGGGCAAAGTATTCCGCGTAACTGAAACGCAGCGCCACTTTCGCCAGCAAGGTGGATATAAACGTCAGCGCGAAACAGGAGATCAAACCTCCGATAACAGAAGCATACAGGGCCATCTGGAGCGCTTTATAAGCATCCCCTCTCAGGGCCATCGGATGGCCGTCGAGAACAGTTGCCGCGCCGGCGGGCGTACCGGGCGTATTGATCAGGATCGCGGAAATGGATCCTCCATACATTCCTCCGCAGTAAATGCCTGCCAGGAAACCGAGCGCCGGAACCGGTTCCATATAGAACGTCATCGGCAGGAAAATGGACACGCCGGTCGTAGCGGTCAGGCCGGGCAGCGCCCCTATGATAATTCCCAGGAATGTGCCGAACGCGATCATCAGGATCGTGTTCATATTCGCATTGACGGTCATTCCGGTAATAATATTCGCAAACGAAATATTCATACCTTCTTCTCCATTCTGTAGTCAGATTACAGACCGAATCCCATCGGAAGGACCACGCCCAGATATTTCGCGAAAAACAGCCAGGAGCACAGAGTAAAGATGCAGGCGACCGAAACGCCGGCCAGCGGTTTTTTCCCTCCGAGCAGGAAATAGATCATGATCATGGAGATGATATTGCAGAGCGGATACCCCAGGGGTTCCATACATAAAACATAAAATATGCCGATTGCGGCAATGAACACGATAAAAATGGAGATTTCGTCTCTGGCGGCAGGTTCTCCTTCCGCCTCTTTTTTCCTGTCCCTTCTTCTGTCTGAGATCCCCAGCGCCAGGATGCACAGCGCGCAGATCATTGCCGTTACGGCGACAATATTCGGAAACAGCCTGTCGTCGACGATCCCGACACTGCCGAAACCAACGTTGGTATATTTCCTGATTCCGGCAAGTCTGAGATACAGCGCGAGCGCGGTAAACGCCGCACCCATAAAAACATCCAGCTTTGACCTGGACATTTCCAGCCTCAGTTTGAATAAATCGTTCAGTTTCATCAGACTACCCTCTTTTACGGAAAGGGCTGCCCTGGATCGACAGCCCTTTCCATCCCGGTCTGTCAAATATGTCTGTTCACGCCGTTAACAGATTCCGATCTGATCAGCCGAAAATTCCGGCGTCGATCATCGGTTTCACGACCTCGATCATATTGTCAACTTCTTTACGGCAGTCTTCGCCGCTCTTGTATACAATGTTGTAGCCGGCTTCGCTGCACTGTTTCATGAATTCTTCATTCTGAAGGACCTTTTCGATTCCGTCGCGCAGGATCTCGATCCTCTCAGCGGGAACGTCTTTCGGGCAGACCAGCGCCATGGTGTGTTTCAGGACCGCTTCATAACCCAGTTCCGTAACCGCCGGAACGTCCGGATAGTGGTCGTCTCTTTCCTCACCGAGGCAGGCGATCATTTTCACGTCGCCGGATTTAAGCTGGCTTGCGGCGGAAGTCGTTTCGCAGCATACCCAGTCGACAGCACCGCCCATCAGGGCAACGATCGCGTCCGCATCTCCGTTATGGGGGATCATGTTCGCGGAAACACCCATCTGGTTCATCATGTAGCAGGCCCATGCGTACTGATAAGATGCCGCCGCGCCTGCGCCGTAGTTCAGAGTTTCCTTCTCCATGGCTGCTTTCAGGTCATCCAGGGTATTCCATTCGGAATCCGCGCGGACGATGATCGCGTTTTTCTGTTCCAGAACCCCGCAGATGAAAGCGAAATCATCAACGCTGTAGGCAACGTCCAGCAGGAACGGCCGCATACCGAAGGAAGCACCCCAGCCGACACCGATGGTATAGCCGTCCGGTTTCGCGTCCGCGATCGCCTGGACGCCTATGGTCTGCGCACCGCCGGTCTTGTTCTCGATGACGAAGGGCTGGCCGATATATTCTTCTATGTAATTGCCGATCAGACGGTTAATGATATCCGTGCTGCCGCCGGCGGAAACAGGAACAATGTCCAGGATCGTCTTCGTCGGGAAATCGTCTGCCGGAGCTGCCGGCGCTTCGGTTTTTGCTTCTGCCGCAGGCGCCGCTACCGGAGCGGCTGGCGGGGCCGCGCTGCATGCTGCCATAGAGATCGCCATGACGGTGCTGAGTACTGCTGCAAGAATCTTTTTCATTCTCTGTTCCTCCAATTCACTTGATTGCGGGTTTCCACATCACTTATTACATTTGCTTCTATCGCAAAACACCTGTCAGTGCTTTGTTTCACCTTTCCTTCCGGACGGTTCCGTCAGGCCTTTTCATTCAGCAGTTCAGCGAAGGTCTGGATCTTTGTCCGAAGCTGTTCGTCTTCAGACCGCAGCTGGTCCACTTCCATCTGCAGGCAGGGATAACCGGATCTCTGCAGATCTTTCATCAGATACGGCTGGTCGTATTCATCCGGGTCGCAGAACTTGACCAGACAGCTGATCACGCCGTCGGCGCCGCTTTCCTCGCAGAGTTTTGAAAGGCGGCTGCCCCTGGGCTTGCCCAGTTCATGGATCAGCATGCAGCCGCTGCGCCTGAACCACGTCTGCGCCAGGCACTTCAACTCGCGCCCTTTGACGAGATCCGTATCGCATTCGTACTGCATGCTCTCCTGGAGCAGATCATCCGCGACGACCGCGACGTTGTTTTCCTCCATGATCTGATAAACCAGTTCCGGCTCGCACAGAATGCCGGTCAGTACGACCTTCTTCCCCGGAAACTCATATGCCGGACGTTCCTTCAGCGCCGCGACGATCTCCTTCATGATGGCCGTATGCTCTCCCTTTTCGAAGAACCATGCGCTCTTCATGACCGTATGGCGGACGGAAGGTGTGATCACGTCCAGATGGTCGCGGGCGGTCTCACAGAATTCCCGCATGACGGCGTTATGCTCGTTGTACGTCGCGATGGTCTCCCTGAGGATCCGGTCCTTCATCATATTGCCGGTATAAGCCACCAGCAGGTGAAGTACCTGTTCGTATTCGCTGATCAGGTAATCCAGGCTGGCTTCCTGCTTCCGGTTCTGCGGATAGACGATCGGGATCATGGGAATTTTTGAGACGCCGAACCGCCAGTTCTGGGTCATGCAGCGCAGGGTGTCGCAGAGCGCCGGGATGAGCACGGCGGACATTCCGTCGTAAACGCCTGAAACCGCGAATTCCATGTTGGCCTGCATCACGGAACAGGCAAAGGCGGGCAGATATTCTTTCGCGTATTTCAGGGAAGTATGACCGCCCCACAGCCCCATCGGGACCATGCCGCTGGCGTGTACCAGCTCTTCCGGCGTGAACGGGGCAAAACAGCCGACGACCTTTTTCCCCTCCGCAAGATACCGGTCCATCTGCGCGCGCGGATTTTTGCAGGCGGCATCCAACAGCGCCAGGTTTTTCTCAAGATCAGCCATTTTCTTTTGCCTCCTTGTTTGCCTTCATGATCTCCACAAGTCCCTGGATCCTGGTCTCAAACTGCTCTTCGCTGAAGTTGCGGTAATCGGCCTGGTCCCCGTCAAACGACGTGAACGGGATCCCCGCCATATCGCGCAGCTGCCGCTGGACTTCCATCATCTGGCAGTCCATGACCTTGCAGCTGCGGTTGACGTGGTAAATGGTCCCTTCGACCCCGAACCGCTTCAGCGCTTCGTACCGGCGGTCCAGCATGGTCGTCGCGTTGTCGCCGTTGGTCGAAGCGAAACAGTAAGCCTTGGCCATGCCGTCCAGGTCTTCATACTCGATCGCCCAGGCTTTTCCGTAACTGGAAGCCACCATGTTGATCCCGTGTTTTTTCAGTGTCTTCAGATTGTGGCTCAGATACGGCCAGCAGGCGATCCCGTCCCAGGAGACCCTGTAGACTTCGCCGCCGACGTCGGAATGATATGTAGACGTGCCGTCCGCGATGTGTTCTTCGATCTCCTTATTTAACTGTTCCAGAATCGCCGTCGTCGATTCCTTGCCCCGGTTGCAGACCATGCAGGCCATGTAGTTGAAAAGCTCGAATCCGTTCAACGGGGACGGTTTCCGGTCCAGGAGATTGTTGGCCCGTTCCCACAGATAACTGTTGTGCTGGCTGATCTCCATAACCTTTTTGAACCGTTCTTCGTCCCAGGTCTTTCCGGTAAATTCACAGAGATCTTTGATCAGCTGATCGATCTGGGCCCGTACATATTTGACCCGTGACTCCGTTACGTAGTCGTACGGGTTGTAACAGGTATCGATAAAGAATACAGGGATATCCAGCTCCCTGGCCAGGTTTTCATACCACTTGGTCAGCTGGTTGCAGATATTGTTGGTCAAAAGAAGGAAATCCGGCAGTACCAGTCTCGCCTGTTCCGGCAGCTCGATATCGATCTCCCCGTTCAGCGCCGCGGTATATGCCAGATTTAATTTCGCGTAGGCGCAGAGATCGTTGGAATAACCCAGCTCCCCCTCGCAGGCCATCAGGAACGGATCCGCCTGTTTCCTGGCCGCCACGCCTGCCGTCTGGTTTTCCGGATACAGGACGTGAAGTCCCAGTGTTTCCGCTATTTCCTGCGGAAAGATCGAGGCGGACCAGCCGACCGGTTCCCCATTCTCCTTCGCGATCCTGGCGCTTTCAAACATCAGGGCATTCTGCTCACCCTGCATGATCATGCTCTTCGGTTTCGGCCTTTTGGGTTTTGTCTGAATTGCTTCACTCATGATTATGCTGTCCCTCCACGTTTCTCCGTTATTTCACGGACCGTCACTTCACTGCGCCTTCTTCAAACAACGCTTTCCGCTGTTCGTCCCCGTAGTCCAGTTCCTCCAGGATCTCTTCCGAATCACATCCCACCGGGCCTGCCGTCCCGCACGGGATCTCAAACGGGTCAATGGACCCGAAATGAACCGGCGCGTTGGTAAAGACGGTCTTCGTCCCGTCGGAATATTCATGGATATAGGCATAGTTGTTGGCTTTCACCTGCGGATCGTACGGCACGTCCTTGAAGTGATAACAGACTTCATGCGGCAGGTCGTTCTCGTCCAGCAGCTGATGCCAGTAAGAGATCGGCTTTTCAATAAAGACTTTTTCCAGGATCTTCGTCAGTTCACCCTTGTTTTTGTAGTAGGCTTCCTGCGTATTGAACCGTACGTCTTCAAGCAGTTCCTCATGGCCGATCACCCTGCAGAACGGCTCGAACTTTTTCTGATAATCCACGATGGCCAGATACATCCATTCCCCGTCGCTTCCCTGATAGGTATTGCTGCCGGCATGAGCGCAGTCATAGCGGCTGCGGGGATACTGCCGTCCGTTGAAACCGTTCAGCAGGCCGCAGGTGAAGATGAAAGTTCCCATCTGGAGGAGGGATACGTCCACTTTGTCGCCTTCGCCTGTCCTTTCCCGCTTCAGCAGCGCGGCTGCGATCCCGCCCGCCAGCGCTACGGCGACACTGTGATCGCCGACACCTGCGACCGTATTGATCGGCGGGCCTCCGGCAGGCGCGAAATCCGCCAGGAAGCCGGTTCTGGCACAGAAAGCGGTATAGTCGTAGCCGGGCCGGTTCTTCTCCGGACCCTCGCTGCCGTATCCCAGCACGTGCGCATGGATCAGCCGGGGATATTTCTCCTTCAGCTGCTCATAGGTCAGCCCCATGGCTTCCAGCGCCTGCAGCCGGTTGTTGGTGACGAAAACGTCCGCTTTGGAAAGCAGTTTCATCATCACGTCCATTCCTTCTTTCGTACGCATATTGAGGGAAATGAACCGCTTGTTGATGTTCTGCATGTCGAAATTCGGATTGGCGGCTTCCGTCGTAGGGGACATGGATGTGCCGCCCTGCGCCCGCCAGGGGTCTCCCTTGGGCGTCTCCACTTTTATGACGTCGGCTCCCCAGTCCGCGAGGATACGCGCCGTCATCGGCCCCGCCAGCATCGTTGATAATTCAACTACTTTTATTCCTTCCAAAGGCTTCATGTTCTATGCTTCCTCCATATTCCGCCGTGACCGGTCCCGTTATTTTCCTTTGAATTCAGGCGCTCGTTTTTCCAGGAACGCAGCCGTCCCTTCCTTACGGTCTTCCGAACAGAAAACGACCGTCTGCGCCACCCGTTCGAATAACAGCCCGCTGTTGATGTCGATATCCTGACCCATGTTAATGCACATCTTCGCCATCCTGGTGGCGACCGGCCCCTTTTCCAGGATCTTTCGAGCCATTGTCTGTGCCGCTTCCATCAGTTCTTCCCTGGTGTCTCCCGTCACCATGTTCACCAATCCGATCTTTTCCGCTTCGTCCGCATGAATGATCTTCCCGGTAAAGATCAGTTCTTTTGCTTTTGCCGGTCCAACAAGCCTTGAAAGGCGCTGTGTACCGCCGGCTCCCGGCATGATCCCCAGTCCGGTCTCAGGCTGCCCGAAGCGGGATCTTGCCGTGGCGATCCGGATATCGCAGGCCATGGCCAGTTCACAGCCGCCGCCCAGTGCATAACCGTTCACGGCGCAGATGGTGGGCTTGAAAAGATCCTCCAGTGCTTTCAGCGCGATCGTGGATCTCCCTTCCAGCATCCTCAGGCTTTCCCTGTCGTGGATCTCCCGGATGTCGGCGCCGCTGGCCAGCGCCCTGTCGCCGGCGCCGCTGACGATAACGACCTGGACTTCGGGATCAAGCCAGGCCGCTTCCGCGGCATTTTTAATGTCATTCCACATCTCAGGCGTCAGCGCGTTATTCTTTTCCGGACGGTTCAGCGTCAGATAAAGAATTCCGTCCTTAACTTCATAAAGCACATTTTCAAAAACCATTCCTGCCTACCCCTTTCTGAAAAAGCTGCCTGATCTCCTGCTTTGTTAATAAGCAAACGGTGTGCCAAACCGACGTCTGCAGAGTCCGGGCTGTTTCTGCTGCCGGACTTGCTCTTTGGCATAAGTTTTGCTATTTGTTTAGTTGTAGCTGTCAATTTCAGGACAGTCTGTTTTCTGTCCGAATACAGACAAAGAGGATAGTCTATGGAAAACGTTTATATTGTCAGCGGTGTACGGACTGCCATCGGTAAGTACGGCGGTTCATTAAAAAGTGTTCCTGCGCACGTCCTTGCCGCCTCTGTCATCCGCGAAGCCGTACGGCGTTCCGGAGCCGATCCGGAAAAGATCGATGAGGTCATCCTCGGAGAAGTCCGCCAGTCCACGGAAGCCTCCAACATTGCGCGTTCCGCGCTTCTCGAAGCAGGATTGCCCGAAAAGATCCCGGGGTTTACCGTTAACCGTCTCTGCGCTTCCGCCATGCAGGCCGTTTATTCCGGCTGCCAGGAGATCTGGCTCGGTACTGCCGACTGTATCGTGGCCGGAGGGACGGAGAACCTGAGCCGGGCACCCGTTTATGTACGTGACGCCCGCTGGGGCGGGAATGCCATGAAGCTCATTGACTCCAATGTGGAAGCCGGAACCACGGCCCAGCCTTACTCGGTATACGGAAGCGGGCTGAGTATGCCGCAGACTGCGCAGAACGTTGCGGAACGGTTCCATATCACCCGGGAAGAACAGGATGAGTTCTCATTAAAAAGCCA
>JAEEGL014164054.1_pt1 | contig 12614 bp, 12 predicted proteins | sample 9134231 | NCBI WGS metagenome assembly JAEEGL01 (sample SAMN16246548, study PRJNA631951) | gut metagenome | biome: gut microbiome; feature: rumen; material: fiber-attached | host: Bos | place: Iran: Karaj | collected 2018-10
AGCAAAACTATACACATCCGTCGGCGTTACATACATCCTCTTTACCGCCGTAATCCCACCATCAATATAAAGATTGGGTATGAGTGACGTCATGAAATAGGGATCATTAGACCATGTCCAACTAAAACATAGTCCAAGGGGTAGTCCTGCTACATTCCATTCTCCCTGACCGGTTATGAAAACGCTTGTTAGATTATAACAATAATTGAACGCATTATGACTGATGAAATTGACGGAGTTAGGAATGGTGACACTTGTAATTGAAGAGCAACCCGAGAAGGGGCAGTCATTAATAGAAGTATTGGAGTTTGGGATTACTAAATCTGTAATCTCCACTCCGTTCAAAAATAAAGAACTACCGTTGCTGAAAGGGCTTGTTTGGGCAAATCCATAATAACCTTGACATTCCCAATCAAAATCGATATCGCACCAAGCCTCTAAATCGGAAATGTTAACACGGCCAACATGACAATTCTCGAATGCGTTAAAACCGATATGTTCAACTGAAGATGGAATAGTAACACTATTAAAAGAACAACCAGCAAATGCAATGGCTCCAACATTATTTGGGATAACAAGATCTGTTATAATTTCCCCATTTAATAACAGTTGTCCTCCATTAGCACATGGATTTGCGCCGTTAGTATAATTTGGTGACCTGTCATTGTTCCCCCATTCATACCCAAATCTTATTTTACACCAGGCCTCTAAATCGGTTATAAACACAGACTTAATTGAATAACAACCCTCAAAAGCATCTAAGCAAATGTCAGTGACAGTACTGGGTATGTTGATGCTAGTAAGATCTTCGCAATTTAAGAAAGCATGGAGACCTATAGAGGTTACCGAGTTGGGTATGTTGACGCTTTTTAACCCTTTGCAGTAATTGAACGCATCGTCTCCGATGGCCGTGACGGTATAGGATGTGCCGCCATAGGAGATCGTGGTGGGAATAATAACGTCACCAGAGTAAGGAATATAATAACTATCATTGTAGGTGACGGCGGCCTCGTTGTCATTAATGATGTTGTAGTAGATGCCATCGACCTCGAAGTCATAGGCGTTAGCTGATGTGGCACACAGGGCCATTATCAGAAGCGACAGATAATTGAGTTTGATTCTTTTCATTGTCTTATTTGGTGTTATGTTAGTTGTGTTCAGGTTACTGCTCGCAAATATATAAAAGATTCAGTTAATAGTTGGCATTCACCAACATTTATATGAATCTTTCTTGCCACTAAACAAACCAAGCACGGCTGCCAATAACTATAATCCATGCAAATTTACATAGATTGAAAGCGTTGCCTGTGTTCATTTTTTATTAACGCTGATTACGCTGATTACGCTGATTATTTAAATATATAATCTGTGCAAATCCTCGCAATCCGCGTTAAGTGCTATAGTTTGAAGGCGTTGCCTGTGTTCTTTTTTATTAACGCTGATCACGCTGATTATTAAATATTTAATCCGTGAAAAACCATGTAATCGGTGTTGAATACCATAACCCAAAGGCGTCGCATCTGCTTATTGATACAGCAGGTTGTTACTGTTTACCACTCTTGCTGTTTCAAGGCTTTTGTTTGCAAAGTTGGCGATAATACCTAACTGAAAGCCTGTCGCTTTCAAGTAGTTGAGTACTTGGTATTTATGGAGGTCGGAAATTGCGGATACAGCCTTCAATTCTACAATAATCTTATCATAACAGATAAAATCTGCGATGTATTCTTTCTGAAGATAAGAGCCTTTATACTCAATCTTTATTTTTGCCTCACGTTTATAAGGAATACCAGCTTGCTTAAATTCACGTTCCAGAGCCTCCTGATAAACTTGTTCCAAGAATCCACCTCCGAGTGTCTTGTGAACTTCCATCATGCAGCCTTTTATTTTGTAGGACAATTCTGAAAATAGTAATAATGACATAATAATGTGATTATTAATCTGAAAATATTATGTTGCAAATCATTATATGGATGCTGTGACATATAATCCGTGCAAATCCGCGTAATCCGCGTTAAAGAGATGGTGTAGTTTCAGTCGTCGAGGTTGGCGACTTCGCATTGCGACATTTCGCGGTATTCTTGCCAGTCGGGGTCTTCCTCGGCTTCAAATTCCAGCGGCAGGGCAGGGAAGGGGGCCATCACCTCGTTGAATTTCCGTTGGAAGATGTGCAGGCTGCGGCAATAGAAAACCCAGTTGCGTTCTCCGTCACCCGTGTAGATTCCGGTCATAATGGCAACGGGATCGCGGTTGAAGCACTCGTTCAAGGCATCGGTCATCTCTTCCATGATTTTGCTGTCGGCATACACGGGTAAGCCCTTGCCGTCGCCCTCATAGGGCCAAGTCACCTCCACGCGGTAACGATACACGCCTGTGGCGATGACATTATCCATTGCGCGGCGGCCCGTCACCAGGATAAGGGTCCCGTTATCGCCTTCGGCGGGTGCTGTCCACCAGTCATCGCTGATTCTTAACTTTGCCATAATGCATTTATTAGTACGAAAATTTCACATCCTGGTACATGAGGTTGCCTCCCTCGCCCTGTGTGCGCATGGCATACACGTGGAAGACCGCTTTGACTGTCACATCGGTCTCGTCAGGATCGTCGGGCTTGTAGTCTCCATTTTTGAGTTTGGCAGTCACCTCTTGCTCAAGGTATGCTTTAAATTTGGGTGCAAATACTTCAAAGTGTTTGATGGCTTCGCTGTCAGTTTTGGTGAACTCTGATGCGTCGCCGGTAGAATAGCTCATTTTGACATCATATACCTTGTGATTGCTCCTGACCCATGTCTTGATGTCATCAAATAATGCACTGGGCCCTTCAAAGGTCGCCGCCTCGGCTGTTATGGTGTAGGTCACATATGTTGGATGGTCGGGTTCGTCGCTGGTGTCCCATTCACATGCCGTGAACATGGCCAATGTGAATACACATCCCAAGATGAACATTAAGAGTCGCTGATAAGTCTTCATTATTTTTAATGGGTTGATTTGTTTCAACGTCTTGCAAAAGTACAAAAAGTTAGACAAAAAAGTTCAAAAATGCTCAAAAAACATAGTTTTTGACTTGTTAATAACTTTTTTTTTCTACCTTTGCAATCCCAATAGCTCACTCATGTTTGAGCCTGGGTATTATATTAGACAAAATCGCACGATTGCGTCGAGTGGCACAACTTGCGATAATTGTTGAGAACCAACTAAGTATAACTGAATGAATAAGACATTATTGACGATTGCCGTTTTGGGTTTACTCACCTTATTGACCTCGGCCTACTATTCGGCTCCTGCCGATAGCCGCATCGGTTATAAGGCGCCTGCCCTTATACTTGGTAACGATAACAATGGTCTGTCACCGCTGCAACAGCACCGTGGCGAGAATGTCCTGCTCACGTTCTGGACGTCATCTGATCCCCAGTCACGTCTCGAGGACAAGCGATATGACTGGTTATCACGTCAACAGGGTGTACGTTATACCCATGTGTCGGTAAATCTTGATCGCAGCGTGAGTGTGTTCAACAGCATTGTCGCCCTTGACAGCCTGGACCGCTCAACCCATTATGCTGTGTCTCCCGAGGTACAGGAGTCGGTCATTCAGAGTTGGCGCCTTGATGAGGGGTTCCATTCATTCCTGCTGGATCCCGAAGGCAGAATCATTGCCGTTGATCCCGACACCAAAACTCTCACCAGTCTTTAACGACTGGTTTTTTTATTCCCAATTGGAGGGTATACCAACCATCTGAAAATATTTATTTTGCTCATCAACAGCAGTATCACGACAATTGCTGCTGTGTACAGTAGTGTGTACGGGAAAGATGAGGACCAATAGGTGAGCTTTACAATTGGCACAATGACAAGGGAGATGACATAGAAGTGGTAAAGATAGTAGAATAGACTGTCTTTGCCGATGTGTGCCAACAATCGGTTGGAACGCGTGAGATTGAACACCAGCAGCGACATGGCGATGGAGCATGCAAGAATCATAATCTTCTGTGGTATGCCCTGCAACCCATAATAATCAGCTCCATTCATGATGTTTCCGCAGCGGGGGAAGAGCCAGAATATAAGCGGTAGCAGCACGAGGGCCATGGCTCCATGCAGCAGATTGTTGTTCCAAAGACGGTGGTTGATTTCCCCCTGTCGGTAGTAATAGCCAAGGAGAAAAAAGACGTAGAAGCTGAGTGCTCGTTGGGTGGCCAACAGGTTGCCCAAATGGGTCAGTCCGCTGAGAATGGAAACCACAAGTGCTATCCCCAAATATAGAATTGGTCGATCGAGCAGTTTGCGGGGGGTGTAGTAAAGCATGATTCGCCAGTAGATGAGGCACATCAAGTACCACAATACACCATACGGGAACATAATCATGTGTTGGAAGAAGTTGCCACCTCTGATCCAACTGGTTAAGCAGCTGATGAAATGAAAGAGGACCAACGGAATAAAGATTTTCAAACAGCCTTGCCACATCTTGCTGGCGCTTTGTTCTTGAGGCGGCTTGGTCAGGTATCCCGAAAGGAGGATAAACAGCGGCATGTGGAAAATGTATATCAGCCCCATGATGGAGTGGTTGATGGTGCTGATGTTATCCATCGTGGTGATGACGTGACCCAGGATTACCAGGATAATCAGTAAACCTTTCAATGTGTCTATTCTGCTGTCTCTTGCCATAATAGTATAGTCAGAAAACCATTTGCATCAGGGCGACGTCACGGTAGGTCGTGCCACGTTTCACCCACGAGTGAAGAATGCCGGCACGGCGATAGCCGTAGTCCTCAAACAATTTTAAGCACACGGTGTTATCCAGGGCAATGAAGACATAAAGCTGGCGCAATCCGATGTGGTCACGGGCATAGGCCGTGAGCAGGTCAAGCGCTTGACGGCCGATTCCCTTGCCACGGAATTCGGCGGCGATGAACAGGCCCAGTTCGGCACGATTGTTCAGCGGGTCAAAGTTCAGGAAATCAACGGTTCCGACAGCTGTCCCGGCCTGGGTCATGGTGATCATCAGGCGCAGCTGGCGCTGGGCATAGATATCGCCAGTGTAATTCTCGAGGTAATGCCACAACGCCTCACGGGAATATGGGGCGACGGTGTCGCTCACAGCCCACAAGGCGGTGTCGTTTTCCCACTGGTAGAGCATGTCGAGGTCGGTAGGCTCCAGTGGACGCAGTGTGACAATATCGTTACTCAGTAATTGACTCATGACATTTTGGGTGATATGATGATGCCGTGGCGATCGGCGAAAATGTGGAAGGCAAGCCTCCCGCTATCGCTGTGTTCCCTGATATAATCCACTAGTTGGGCATAGCTGTGGCAACCGTCATCGATAAGTACATTATAATTGCCGTTGGCAGGAATGTGATCCAGGAATTTGGCGATGCCGGTGCGTTGTGCCACATTGCCGCCGTTGTCACTGATGATGATCCATGGCCAACTCTCACTCGACGGCTTGGCATTGGAGGGAAGGATGCGCTTGAAGAGCCGTTTGGCCATCGCCATGCCGGCACGAACCATCACGCCCAGCTTGACAATGGGATAAAAAATGACATTGAAACGCGGGAAATGCTTGCGGTAAAAAATGAGCATAGCGTCATAGAACACCTTCACATAGCGCATCGAATCCTTGTGAGTGCTTTCTCCCTTGTAGTGCACCATGGGCGTGGGCAGGAACCAATTCTCGTATCCGGCTTTTACGATGCGGTAGCTCAGGTCAATATCCTCGCCATACATGAAGAAGTCCTCGTCAAAGCCCCCCAACTGTTGCAAAACCTCGGTGCGGCACAGCATGTAAGCGCCCGACAAGATATCGATACACTGCGGCTCAAGATCACTCAAGTAGCGCAGATGGTACTTAGCAAACAATGGCGAACGGGGGAATAGTTTGGACAAACCGAAGATTTTGCAGAATGACACCCACGGCGTGGGGAAGGCACGCTTGCTCTCAGGCAGGAACACACCGTTCCCATCCATCATGCGGGCACCAATGGCACCGCATCTGGGATGTGATCGCATCCATGCGATTCCCTCTTGCAGGCACTGCGGGGTTATGATGGTGTCAGGGTTGAGGATGAGCGTGAACTCGCCTCGGGCTTGCATGATGGCTTGGTTATTGGCGCGGCCAAATCCAACATTCTCCTGGTTCTCAATAAAGTTCACCTGCGGATGCAGCTCTCTGGAAAACGAGATGCTGTCATCTCCCGACAGGTTGTCAACCACAATGACTTCGCCCTGCACGCCTTTCATGGCCTGCTCAACCGAGCGCAAAGTCTGCTCCAGCAGGTACTTCACGCGATAATTGACGATGACGACAGTCAGTTCCATATCAATGATAGGATTTATCGGTTATTAAAGGCCAGCGCTGCGCCCAGTGCGGTGCAGTAACGGGCATGCTCCGGGATGTGAAATTTCACGTCATAGAGGCTCTCCATCATCGGGAAGATGATTTGACACTCGGGCAAGCGGGTAAGGTTGCCGATGAGAACAAAGTCCTTGAATCCGCCGTTGCCCTGCGACAATACAGCAGCCGAGCCGATGGTTTCCAGCACCATGCAAATCAATCCCTTGGCTATGTCATCTTGATTGGCATTGCCGCTCACGGCCTTGCCGAATAGAGAAGCAGTTGCATGCATGGGCAACCCCTCGATGTTTCCCTTGCTGATGTCCTTGATTTGCAGGTTAATATGACTGATGTCGCCTCGCGATGCCATCTCCACCACATCGCCGATTTGGCTGGTCTTGAGCAGCAAGTGCGACAAGCCCTGCAGGGTGCCTCCTCCCATTGAGATGCCCCCAATATGATTGATGTCGTCACCATCAACACGCACCAGTGTCGTTCCCGTTCCCATCGACACGACGATAAGTTGGTCCAGCCCGCTGTCATAGCGTGCGCCCAGCCCGTCGGCCAAAAACTCGTCAACATGGGTAGTGGGCAATCCGTAAATGGGGGTGGTGACACTGCTTGCTCCCACGCCGGTGAGCATGACGTGCTCGATGTCGTCAAGACGGATACCATTGTCATAGATGTATTTGCCGAATGCTCCAAACAACGACGTGATAGGGTCGTTGGCTGTGATGTTCATGGGCGACTGGATGTCGGTACCATTCTCGATACCCACAATCTTGGTGGTACTGCCTCCAACATCGATGCCGATGACTAAACTCATATGATTGTCTTTATTTGTTGTTCTTTAGTAGTAGTTAATTATTTGATGGGTCGCTGGGAAGATTGAGCCATAGGTGATATCGGTCACCAAACCGGGCAACAGCTTCTTTCCATTGGTCGTCGTCGCCATCACCCATGAGCAACTTGCGTCCGCCGTCATGAAGGACGGCCCAGTCGTGGCGCTGAAGCTCGCTGGCGATTTGCCCCTTCTCCCAGCCACTGTAGCCCACAATGAACTTGATGCGCCCTTCGATAGGTCCACCCAGCTCTACATAGCGTTTGATGGCTTCAAAATCACCGCCAAACCAAACGCCGTCGCCCACGTCGATGGCCTCGGGGACTACTTCCGGGCCTAGCGTGTGCATGTAAAACATCATCTGCGTACCAACAGGACCGCCCAGAAATACGGGGATTTCCTCGACTGATTCGATCTCGGGCATGATGTCGCGCAGGTTATAGCCGGTATAATGGTTCACTACCACGCCCATGGCACCTTCGCCCTCGTCGGGGTCAACAATGAGAATCAACGACCTCTTGAAAAAGAAATCGCCCACCGTTGGCTTGGCCACGAGCAACGAGCCGCGCTTGGGCTGCGGCTGCTCGTCATTGAGGTGATATATGTCCTGGTCCCAGTCGTTCATCGTTGCAAATTTACAAATAAAAATTTTTCCATTAGCCAATTCGAGAGAAAATCTGCCTTTTGTGGAATCGACTCTAATAAATCGCAGAGATTCTCGTTATTAATAAAAAGTATTAATCAATGACGATATTGCGATGAAAGTGATGAAATTCGGCGGCACGTCGGTCGGTAGCATCGAGAGCCTGCTCAATCTTAGGGATATAGTCGTTGCCGAGTCCAAGCCTGTGCTGGTTGTCGTTTCGGCAATGGGTGGTTTCACCAACCAATTGCTCGCCATGTGTGAGCAAGCCCAGCAGCGTGACATCTCATGCCTTGACACGTTGGAGGCTGCGCGCAAACGCCACCACGAGGCCATCGATGGCGTTGTTATTGAACCGATGCGCAAGCAGGTGCATGCTATCATCGACCATTTTATAGATGAGAGCCTTAAGCCATATTATCTGGCCCTGGCCACCAATCCTCACATGCCCGTGGATGAGATAGAACGCGTGTGTGATGCTATCGTGGCCCATGGAGAGATTCTGTCATCGGCGATTGTGACTGGTATGTTTGAGGACGGTGTCCCTCACCTGTCACTCAACTACATGCGAACGATGCGTGATGGCTCGGGACGTGTGCTCGACTGGGTAGAGACCGAGCGTCTCGTCAAGGACGACTATGCCGAGATGGATGGGGGAGTGCATGTGACACAAGGCTTCATTTCGCGTGATGTGGAATCGGGTGACGTGACCAATTTGGGCCGTGGAGGTAGTGACTATACCGCTGCCATTCTTGCCACCCTGCTGGATGCCGAGGCGCTTGAGATCTGGACTGATGTGGACGGCTTCATGACAGCCGACCCGCGCACTCATCCCGATGCAACGGTCATTCCGCAGATGACATACGCGCAGGCACAGGAAATGTGTGATGCGGGAGCCAAGGTGATTTATCCACCCACCATCGCTCCTGTGGCCATGAAGCACATCCCCGTATGGGTGAAGAACACTTTCAACCCATCGGCTCCTGGTACTGTGATTATTGACAATTGATTACAGCAGGAAGAACAGTGACACGCCTATAACCGAGATCAAAGCGCCCAAGAGGCTCTTGGCGGTGATAGGTTGTTTGAAAAGCCACCAAGCGGGCAGAATGATAATGATAGGTGTCAGCGCCATGAGGGTGCTGGCGATGCCTGCAGCTGTGTATTGAACGGCAAGCAGTGAGCAGCCTACACCGACAAAGGGGCCGAAAATGGTTGTGGCTATCGCCGCCAACATTCCTTTGCGGTCATGCATTCCTTTGCGGAATGGCTTGAAACCCTCTCGCAGGGCCATTAGCAGGGAGAATCCGATCACACCTGCAATGCACCTGAAGAAATTGGCATGGAATGGTAATAGCCATGATTGCAAGTCGGTTGTCAACGATGCTTGGTAGTGGTCCATGCCAATTTTGCTCAAAACCAGACCAACACCTTGACACACAGCGGCTCCAATAGCGAATAGTACGCCTGATAATGGTAGCTTGAGCGATAGCTTATGGCCGTCGCCACGACCCAACACGCTGATGGCGATACCGGCCAGAGTGACCAACATCGCAAGCATGGCTTGAGGCTTGATTTGCTGGCCTAGGGTGAACCATGCAGTGATGGCCGCGGCAATAGGTGCCAGCGTCATGAACAACTGACCGAATTTGGAACCGATGATGATGTAGCATTGGAACAGGCAGAAATCCCCGATGACGTATCCCACCAGTCCTGAAAGCATCATCCACAGGTAGGCCTCGGTGCTGGCATGAGCGGGTAGGGGTGTCCCTCCCATCATCCAGAAAAGGGTGCCGGAGAAAACTAGTGTGATGAGCATGCGCATCAGGTTGAGCGTCAGGTTGCCCATGCGCTTGCTGCCAAACTCGCTCAACAACGCTGTCGCTGTCCACGAGAAAGCCACACCTATCGAAATCAGTTCTCCAATGTATTGCATGACGCAAAGGTAATAAAAAAATAAAAACTAGGGCCTTGGGATATAAACTGAAAACTTTTTATTAAATTTGCAGGTTATTAAGTGCCATTTCCTCGTTGATTTGAATCAATGGGTTGAATGGCAACAGGTTAATGTAAACAAATATATCAAGATATGAGCGAAAAGACTACTGGAAAGAAGAAAAACAAGCGTCGCAGACTCGTCAGGAGGATGTGGACGTGGTTTGCTATCCTCGTGGGCTTGTTGGTGTTGTTGTTCGTGTTGATTTACAATGGCGTGATTGGCTACATGCCTCCCATTGATCAATTGAAGAATCCAACCGACAAGTTTGCTTCTACCATCTACAGCGCCGACGGTGTGGAGATGGGGCGATATTATCGCAGCCGTAGCAACCGCATCTATGTGGATTTTGATGAGATGTCGCCTCACTTGACCGACGCTCTCATCGCTACCGAGGACTCCCGTTTTGATGAGCATTCGGGCATTGATGTGAAGGCTATCGGGCGTGCTGTCATCAAGCGCATCATTATGGGACAGAAGAGCGCTGGCGGTGGCAGTACCATCACGCAGCAGCTTGCCAAGCAGCTGTATTCTCCCGAGTCGCATAACATCTTTGAGCGTGCCTTGAAGAAGCCCGTCGAGTGGGTAATTGCCGTGAAACTCGAGCGCTATTATACCAAGGATGAGATCATCAAGATGTACTTCAACCAGTTCGATTTCCTGAACAATGCTGTGGGCATCAAGATGGCCTCTGAGGTCTATTTTGACAAGGACCCCAAGGATCTGAACATTCAGGAAGCGGCAACGCTGGTGGGTATGTGCAAGAATCCCTCCTATTACAACCCTGTGCGTCACACCGAGCGTACGCGTCAGCGCCGCAATGTGGTGTTCGAACAGATGGTCAAGGCCGGTTATTTGAGCCAAGCCGAGTGTGATCAGCTCAAGACCACCCCCTTGGTGGTGAAGTTCAAGAAGCTCGACCACAACGACGGCCCCGCCCCCTACTTCCGTGAGGAGCTGCGCCGTGTGATGATGGCCAAGAAGCCTAACCGCAAGGACTATCCGTCGTGGAACCAGCAGGCATTTATTGACGATTCGGTGGCTTGGGCCGTGAATCCCCTGTTCGGCTGGTGTAACAAGAACACCAAGCCCGACGGTTCTCATTATGATATATATACCGATGGCTTGAAGATTTACACTACCATCGACTCGCGCATGCAGGAGTATGCCGAGAAGGCAGTGCACAAGCACATGAGCAAGACCTTGCAGCCTGCCTTCTTGCGTGAGCGTGGTGGCACTAAGAACCCTTACACCAACAACAAGCAGGAGTTGTCTAGCGCCGGCAAGCAGGCGCTCATCAATGCCGCCATCCGTCACAGTGAGCGTTACCGCGTGCTCAAGCAGTCGGGACTGAGCGATGCCCAGATCATGGACAACTTCAAGAAGCCCGTGCAGATGCATCTGTTCAACTATGACGGCGGCTTTGATGCTCAGATGACACCGCTCGACTCGTTGCTGTACACCAAGTCCTTCCTGCGTTGTGCAATGATGTCGATGGATCCCGTCACTGGCTTTGTCAAGGCTTATGTGGGTGGCCCCAACTTCCGCTTCTTCAAGTATGACATGGTGTCGACAGGTCGACGACAGATCGGTTCGACTGTAAAACCCTTTGTTTATTCCCAAGCTATCGAGTTCGGTGGCTTGACACCTTGCTCGGTGCGCCCGGGCGGTGCTCCCAACATTATATGGCATAATGAAGTCTATAATCCCGCCAACGAGGGTAGCAGCGGTGCCATGTCGTTGAAGCAGGCTTTGACCTACTCCAAGAACTGGATCTCGGTTGGTTTCATGAGAGGCACTCGTGAGAACTGGATTGAGCGCAATGGATATTACACCATGACACCCGAGGAATTGGCAAAATGGATGCACAGCTTTGGCATTACCAGTTTCTTGGATCCCGTTCCGGCTTTGGCGCTGGGATCTTGTGAGGTGTCTCTGCGCGAGATGGTGGCCGCCTATTCGGCTTTTGCCAACGGTGGCATGCGCGTTGAGCCCGTGTATGTGTCCCGCATTACCGATAATCGCGGTAACGTCCTGGCTGAGTTCACTGGCAGCCAGACCGAAATCATGAGCGAGGACACCTATCTGAAGATGCTCTCGATGCTGACCGAGGTTGTCAATAGTGGTACCGGTGCCCGACTGCGTTATGCCTATGGCATTAATGCCGAAATGGGTGGTAAGACCGGAACCACCAACTTCCACAGTGATGGTTGGTTCATGGGATTCACGCCCGAGCTGGTGACCGGCGTTTGGGTCGGTGGTGAAGAGCGCTATATCCACTTCACCAGCATGGCGATGGGTCAGGGTGCCGAGGCGGCACTTCCCATCCTGGGCTATTTCATGAAATGGTTATACGATGACAAGAATCTGCCATATAAGCAGAGCACCAAGTTTGACTTCCCCAGTGGCTTTAATGCCTGCGGTGACGAACTTAGCGGCTACTACGGCGGTGGTGGCGGTGGCTGGCACGGCGGTGGCGGCGGAGGTGACGCTGCCGGCGGTGAAGGCGGCGGAGGCGGCCAAGATGACGCCGTCGAAGGACTCTTCGACTAATCAGTTTAGAGTAACGATAGCATTTATTACACCAATAAGAATCGCCACGGGCTAAATGCCCGTGGCGATTTATCTGTACCTGAATATGTTTTAATCAGAGTAGAATTCTTTTTTTGCGGCTGCGAGGGTGTTCTTCATCAGCGAGCAGATGGTCATGGGGCCAACGCCGCCGGGAACAGGGGTGATGTATTCGCACTTGGGTGCCACCTCATCAAACTTCACGTCGCCGTTCAGGCGGTAGCCGGTCTTACTGTTG
>JAEEGL014632236.1_pt1 | contig 12614 bp, 12 predicted proteins | sample 9134231 | NCBI WGS metagenome assembly JAEEGL01 (sample SAMN16246548, study PRJNA631951) | gut metagenome | biome: gut microbiome; feature: rumen; material: fiber-attached | host: Bos | place: Iran: Karaj | collected 2018-10
AGCGGCAAAGTCGTATGCGTCTAACTGTGTCTCGAAATTGCTCATGGAGTTCTGAGCTTCTTCCTTTTCCACTTCCATTTCTTCCATTCTGAAACCTTTTAATTATGAAATTTGTTTTAATATTATCTCACAAACATTGTCTATCGTCAAGTTCGAAGTATCAATATATAAGGCATCTGGTGCAATTTTCAAGGCACCTTCTTTCTTATTTTTATCAATTTCATCCCTTTCTTCAATAGAATGTTGTATTTCTTCCAATGTCATATTGCTTACGCCCTGATCAAAGCGTCTTTTTGCCCTTACAGCAGCGCTTGCATCAAGATAAACCTTATATTCAGCGTTCGGAAAAACAACTGTGGTCATATCACGGCCTTCGCAAACAATACTCAAACTCTTTGTAATTTCACGCATCAGCTCATTAACATAATGACGCAGAGGAATTACAGCACTTACCTGAGCAACATTTTTTGCAACCCTGTCATCATGAAGATTGGCAGTTACGTCTGTGCCATTCAAAATAAAATGACTTTCTTTTGTATATTCCACTTTCTGGGCACGACAAAAATCCATCATTTTTTCTTCATCATGATAATCCAGGCCCGCATCAAGCAGTGCAATTGTAAAAGTTCTGTAAAAACCGCCGCTGTTCAAAAAAGTAATCTTCAATTTATCTGCAATCATTGAAGCAATTGTACTTTTTCCAGTTCCAGCAGGTCCGTCTATTGCTATAATCATTTTTTAACCTCACACAAATCTAATAAGCCCTTCACTTCCCTTTCCGTAAGATCACGGAAATCTCCGGGACGTAATTCATCCAGATGAACATTGCCAATTCGAACGCGAACAAGAGAACGGGTTCCAATTCCGGCTGCTTCCAATACTGTACGAATTTCGCGGTTTTTACCTTCTATCAGGACAATCTTTAATTTACGGGCTTTAAGAATTTCACATCTTTTGCACTTGTAAAAAACATCATCAACACGAATGCCTTTTTCAAATTTTGAAGGAAAATCTTCCGGCACATCCTGACTTGTTTCTACTATATATTCTTTTTCTAATTGACTTGAAGGGTGAGAAAGAATTTTTGCAAAATCACCATCGTTTGTAAAAAGAATCATACCTTTACTGTACATATCAAGGCGACCAACATTGTAAAGACGTTCTTTGTAGGTATCTTTTAATAAGTCTGCGGCAACCTGGCGACCCTTTTCATCTGATGATGAACAGACAAAACCGGCAGGTTTATTCAAAAGTACATAACGTTTTTTTTCTTCCAGGAATACCTGATTTCCATCTACAGTAACAGTATCTTTTGAAGTTACTTTTGTGCCAAGTTCTGTGACGATTGTTCCATTTACGGTAACTCTACCATCCAAAATAATCTGTTCGCTGGCACGACGACTGGCAACTCCACAATGTGCCAGAAAAGCCTGAAGTCTAATTTCTTCTTTTTCCTGATTGTTAGCGGGCAAGCTCGAACCTCTCTTGTTCATCTTCATCAAGTTTAGGCAATTCTGCAATTGAATTCAAGCGGAAGAGCTTTAAAAATTCTTTTGTTGTGCCAAAAAGTGTTGGACGTCCAGGAGCTTCTTTTTTACCAACTTCTTTAATAAGATTTCTTTCTATTAATAAACGAATCATATTATCTACGCCAACACCACGAATCTGCTCAATTTCTGCACGGGTAATTGGCTGAGAATAGGCAATAATAGCAAGAGTTTCCATAGCAGATTTAGAAAGTCTGCCGTCTCTTTTGGAACCGTAATACTCTTTTAATACTTCCCAATATTCTTTTTTAGGGGTGAGGCACCATCCCCCTGTAATCATAGATAGTTCTATTCCACTATCTTCTGCATTATATTTTTCGCGTAATTTTTCTATACACTTTGAAACAACTTCTTCTGAAAGCTGTGCCTTGTTTGACAGAACTTTTTCTGTAAGTGGTTCACTCTCCAAAAAAAGAATAGTCTCTACAAGTGCTGTTTCTTTATTAAAATCCATACTTTTTATCCTTAATTACTTGTTAAATCTTCTTCTGTTGGAACGTAACCGTCGCTGTCTTCTCTTACACAGATTTTGATGTCTCCAAAGAGTCTGTTCTGAAGAATTCTAATCATGCGGAATTTAACAGCCTCAAGAATGGCCATAAAAGCGCAGATTACATCCATCTCGTTTCCAGGGCGGGTAAGCAAATCTGTAAAGAGACATTCTTTTTTGTCTTCCAGAAGTTCATTCATGAGGGTAATTTTCTCGTTTACAGAAATTTCCTCATACATATTCAAGATTTTTTCATTAGAATACTGGCTCATTACAGACTTAAACATACTCTGCATCTGCTGTAAAAGTTCCCATGTATCTAATTCTTCCCACATACTATCTGAATCATCAAAAGGAAGAACACGCTGAATCTTTTTGCGTTCGAAGTTCCATTCGGAATCATCTTCCTGATCTTCCATCAAAGATGTGAGTTTCTTAAATTTCTGATATTCAATAAGTTTATCTACAAGTTCGCGTCTAGGATCTTCATCCTCGTCATCATCGTATGCAACTTCTACTGGCAAAAGCATACGACTTTTAATATAGATAAGTTTTGCAGCCCAGCTATAAAATTCAGAAAGATCTCCAAGGTCTGTTTGCACTGCATAATCAAGATATTCCAGATACTGTTCAGTAATCTGAGCAATCGGAATATCATAGATATTAACCTTACTTTCTCTTATTAAAGCCCAAAGTAAATCAAGAGGACCTTCAAATTCGCCTGCTTTATAAGCATGTTTTGTCGCTACAGCTGTCTGTTCCATTTCCATTACGGTACCCACCTAGTTTTACAATCCCATCCGCACCGCCCTCTGCGGTAACTTTCTCAAGACAGGAAATGTATTTTTCTCTTGTTAAAACATCGGCAGGATTTGTCAAAATCTCAATAGCAGGAATTAGAACAAATGCTCTTTCTTCCATTCTTGGATGGGGAATCTGTAAATCTGGATGATTTATTTCCTCATCTCCAAATAATTCTATATCAATATCAAGGCTGCGGGGTCCAAAACGTATTTCTTTTGACCTGTCCCGTCCGTATTTTGCTTCAATGGAATTTATAAGCTGTAAGAATTCAAAAGGATTAGTTTCATCGGGTACATAACCAAGAGCAGCCATATTGTAAAAATCTTCCTGATCTTCTACATACATTGCTTTGGTTCTGTACACCGATGAAAATGAAAGGTCAGCTAAATGTCGGGATAATTCATCCCGAGCATAGGACAAAATTTCCAAAGGTGTTTTATTTTCAAATGTTCTGTTAGAACCTAACCCCAATAAAACACGCTTCATATTATTTCCTAGAATAAACCGTCACCTTCGGCAGCAGGTTCGGCAGGTGCAGCAGCGGCCTTTGCAGATTTTTTCTTATCTGCAGCGCTTCCGTCCTTATTCTTCAAAACCTGACCAGGGAAAACAATCTCTCGAACTTTTGCTTCTATATCTGCAGCAACTTCTGGATTATCTTCAAGGAATTTAACTACATTTTCCTTACCCTGACCAATTTTTTCTTCGCCCATATTATACCAGGCACCGCGCTTGTCTATAATTCCGTGTTTTACAGCAGAATCCAAAAGCGAAGCACTTGCGTTAATACCCTTACCAAAGTAAATATCAAGTTCGCACTTTCTGAATGGTGGCGCAACCTTATTCTTTACAATCTTTACGCGAACGCGGTTTCCAAGTGCATCTTCATCACCCTTTCCGTCAATTGTTTCAATTCTGCGGATTTCAAGACGAACAGAAGAATAGAACTTCAAAGCCTGTCCACCAGTTGTAGTTTCTGGGTTTCCAAACATTACGCCAATCTTCATACGAATCTGATTAATAAAGATAACAATACAGTTTGATTTTCCAATTACAGCAGTAAGCTTTCTGAGAGCCTGACTCATAAGACGAGCCTGCATACCCATTACAGCATCACCCATTTCTCCTTCAATTTCTTTTTCCGGAGTCAAGGCAGCAACAGAGTCTACAACAACAATATCTACAGCACCACTTCTTACAAGATTTTCTGTAATTTCAAGAGCCTGTTCACCAGTATCTGGCTGAGAAACCCAAAGTTCATCAATATTTACACCAAGATTTTTTGCGTAAACTGGATCCAAGGCATGTTCTGCATCAACAAAAGCTGCAACACCACCAAGTTTCTGTGATTCTGCAATTGCATGCAAAGCAAGTGTAGTTTTTCCAGAACTTTCAGGACCGTACATTTCTATAACGCGTCCTTTTGGATATCCACCTATTCCTAATGCTTCATCAAGAAGAATAGAACCAGACGGAATAACTTCAATTCCTGCTGCATCGGCCTTATCACCAAGCTTCATAATGGCGCCTTGTCCAAACTGCTTTTCAATCTGCAGACGAGCCGCCTCCAACGCCTTCATTTTTTCTGACATTTCCATATTTAGCCACCTTCCTCCCATATATATTATGGCTTGACTTTGATCATTTTTACCAATTTTTGCGAAAAATTTTTGAATATTTTTCTATTTTTTTACTTTCTGATAGACAGAACGGCCTTTTAAGTACCATTTTCCGCCGTCATAAGAGATTTGTCCCAAAATCTGAACGTAAGCGCTTGTATCAAAATCTCTTACAGAATCAAATCTTACGGCTGCTGAACCATCGTAATTTGTTAATGTTTCGTCTCCAACCAAAAGGTCAAAGGCAAAGGTGCCATCATCATAAGTTACTGCATTAGAAACTTTTCCACCCCAATTAACCCAGCAGTCTATATAAAGTGGAGTTTCACTCTGAACCTCTGCGTAAGATGGAACATCTGTAATTGTATCAAAATCTGGAGTTTCAAGACAGTCTGCAAGAATTCTAGCCTTCTGTTTAATAGGCAGAGAAGCGTCTGAATTCAAGATTCTGTTAATTTCAATCTGAACGGCATTATCACGATGCATCTGGAAATAACGCAGGGCATCATTGTATTTTCTTACAATTTCTTTATTTGAAAGAATGTATTTATATGTCTGGTTAGATAAATCTTTTTCTTTTGCGTCTTCTCTTTCTTCGGCTGATAGTTCCAGCTGCGTTAAATCTGCGCGGTATGACGGATACTTCTGCCCACGGTGGAATGCAAAGAGAACTACAGCTACCCCAAGAAGACAGGCCACCGCAGGAGCGACCAATAGGGCAATCTTATCTGGATTAAAACCTAAAGGTGGATAGAACTGTTCAATCTTCCCTGTGTCTACCCAGCGGCAGATTGTGTCATAATCTCCGTGAACACGAATAAAGGCAAGAGCCGCATCTGCAGTTTTATTTCCGGGATCATTTTCTTTTATTTCAAGGTAATACTGAATTGCTCGGGCAGAATCTCCACGACGAAGGAAAATTGCTGCCTGGGCAAGTAAAAGACGAGAATCTGTAAGTCGAATTCTGCGAGCCATCTGTAAATAAGAAGAAGCCGCCCCTATATCTCCAACATAAAGGCAGGCTATTCCGAGAATCAGATAATACTCAAAATTGTCTTCATAAATCTCTGACTTAGACTCTAATCGTTTAATTGCCGTTGCAAAATGGCGGCGACACATATCATTCCAAGCAAGAGTAATAGCATCTTTAGACATAAATTATTGTTGCCTCAGAACCGAAAGAATAGCATCCAGTTCTGCATTTAACTGAAGTATTTCTTTTCGATTAACAGATGAACTATTTTCCTCTAATGCAGAAATTCTGTCAATTAGATTCTGGACATATTCCAAGGTAAGCTGCTCTTTTGAAAGGTTGTTTACATTAAATGGAACGTCACGACGTACAGCAAATTCATCTACTGGATTAAGTGGTTTTGATGGTTTTGTGTCCACTACCCCTTCTTCTATTGGAGCAGGCACAATTCTGTCTCCAGGAGCAACAACTTCAAGTTCTGGCTCAGGCTTTTTCTGAGTAGGAGCTTTTCCGCCAACAAAAATTGTTCCCTGAGGAAGTCTTCCATCTGCGGCAAGTGCAATATAGAATACGCATTTTGAAGTCTGTTCTGGTCTGATTCTTGTAGCAGGCCAGTTTATGCCTATTGCAGAGTTTTTATAAGAAAGAACTGTATCAAAAGTTCTGTAAACTACCATATCTGGTTCCCATGAAGTCTGTTCAAGGGTTGCATAATTTGCAAGGGCAACAGTTTCTGTTGGAGTAATATCTGCACCATCAAAAAGGATCTGCATGTCTGCATTAGAGTTTCTAGAGAAAATCCATCTCTGATCGCTCATAGAACGGTACAAAGCTTCATTTTTAATTGGTGTATTATCTGCTGCAAAGAAATGATAGTCGCCGGTTTCTCCAAGAATTGTATCAAGTACAAGTCTAAGGGCAAATTCATCTGTTTTCTGGCCTATATTCTTTATTTCTGCAGTAATTTTAATCATATCTACATCTGTTTCGGGATATGATCTTTGTGCTTCAAACTTAACAGACACTTCTGCGGCTTTTGCAACTTTATAAGTAAGGTTAAAACCTGCAGGAAGTTTTAGAACAGAAGGCTGTGAATTTTTGTCTGCAAATAATTTATAGCGTTTTTTTCCAGCTTTAAGATAAAAGCCAGATGAAGTATATTCGTTTGCTGTTGATAATACAGGAACGTATTTATCATTATCATTAAGAACTGCAAAATTAAAGGTTCCCAGATTTGGTTTTACGCGAATCTGGACAATCCCACTTTTTACATCTAATTCTTTTGATGAAACATCTACCCAACCTGTGTAGTTTCTTTTTTCTTCTGGAGCAGGAGCTTCAACTACTTCCTGTGCAGAAAGGGGCATTACATAAAAAGCCGACAAAATAAGAGCGGCAAGGCCTAATAAACTTTTCTTCATAAAATCCCCCTGTTTTAATCCTGATCTTCAAGCATTTTCTGAGCTTCAAGTGCCTTTTGTTTTAGAAGCTTAATCTGCTCTTTTGTTTCATCATAAGGTTCAGAATTTGGTACATCAACATCATCTGTATATTTTACAGCATTAGAACTGATATAAGTATAAGCTTCTTCTGTTTTTACAGCAGAAAGCTGATGTTCAAGGTCAAGAATCTGGCGTTCAAGTTCTTCATTTCTTGAAGTTGCTTCTGCAAGTTTCTGTCTGGTTGTATTTACAGAATCTGAATTATACATTCTAAGCTGTTTTTCATACTCTTCTTTTGCAGAAAGATACTCTTCTCCAGTCTGCTTTAAGAGATAAAGAAGTTTTTCTTCTCTGGCACGCTGCAAAATTGATTCAATGCGATACTGTGCAGCAGGTGCTTTTGCGGCTTCTGGAAATTCTGTAACAATGCGCTCAAATATAGCAGAAGCTTCTTCGTACTGGTAAGACGCAAAAAGGGATTCTCCTATATAAAAAAGCGCAGAAGCGTAAAGTTCGCTGTTTTCAAACTGATGGCAAAAATCGCTGAGGGCAATAATTGCCTTTTCGTATTCGCCCATGTTATAAAGGGCAAGACCTTTCTGGAAACTTATATTTGAGATATAAAGAGAATTTGGAAAGCTGTCCATGTAAACGTTACAATCATCCAAAGCACCTTTGTAATCTCCATCGTATATTTCTGCAGAAATGAGCATATAATATACTTCCGGTGTAAGATTCTCTGGATAGCTGACAGCCTTTTTTAACAGCATTTTTGCCGAAGCCCACTGCCCTTCTGAATAAAAGCGGCATCCTTCTACAAATGCCGAAGTTGCGGATTCAGATGCAGAAGCTGTAAAAAACAAACTTCCTGCAAGCAATAAAAACGCCAGAATTTTCTTCATACTAACTTTCGTCTCCAATTAACAATTCCACTTAAGACTGCCGTTAAAGAAAGCGGAACCAGAAACAACAATATCCGTTCCTGCATCTACGACAGTTGCCACTGTATTTTGGTTCACTCCGCCGTCTACAGAAATAAGGTAGGAATATCCATTTTCTTCACGCAGTTTTTTTAATGCGTTAACCTTATCTACACAAGACGGAATGAGTTTCTGCCCACCCCAACCAGGATTGACAGTCATCACCAATATAATATCGGCAGATTTTACGATTTCCGACAGTAGAGAAATTGGAGTTCCTGGACAAATTGCTACTCCAGCCTTCTTTCCGCGCTCATGAATCATCTGAATAAGCCTGTGAGCATGAGCTGTTGCCTCAAAATGAAAGGTAACCCAGTCTGCACCGGCATCTATAAAGCTGTTAATCTGATTTTCCGGATGCTCGACCATAAGATGGACATCAAAAGGAAGCTTTGTAAGTTTTCTTATTGAGCGAATTACCGGGTGCCCGTAAGTAATTTCTGGAACAAACTGACCGTCCATTACATCAATATGAACCGCAGTACCATTATTTTCTTCAATCTGTTTTATTGCTGCTTCAAGATTTATAAAATCTGCAGACAGCAGCGACGGAGCTAAAATAGGAGTTTTCATTTGCTATATATAGTAGCAAAAAGGCAATTATTAGACAATCAATAAAAAATCAAATGAAATAAATTTTCTTAAAAAAATGCTTGACATATCATTACTTTCGCTGTATAAATCTTGTCTCATTTTTCTAAAATTTAAACAATTTTTATTGACTAAGTCCACGCACTTTGTATAAAATTAAAAATAGACAGTATGGAGATTCAGACAGAAGCAAAAATGAAGGATGTCCTTAACTATTTACGTCAGGGGAATCCTCTAGAGGCACAGAAGATTATAAGTACTCTTTTTGAAACTGATCTAGACAGCAAAGAGCTTATATTCACAAACAAGTGCTGCATCTTCTGGATTGAGTCAATAAAACGTCTTAGAAATACAGAAGACTCTTACGAAAGAACAGAGGGACTTCTTCAGGAATGGAAAACCTTCCAGACCTATATTTCTAGAGACAAAGACTGCTACGAACCGGCTATGATTGCTGTTCAGCAAGGCTTTTTTACCAAGGCACTGGAAAGATTTTCAGAGCTTCTTGATGAAAAAGAACCTTACCAGAAGGCTGAAATCTACAAAAAAGCCGGAATCTGCCATAAAAAGCTGGGCAATTTTGATATGGCCCGATCTTTTTTGATGGAAGCGAATGAGATTTACCCAAATCTTTCTTCGGTTCTTGCAGAACTTGCAGACTGTTGTTCTTTATGCGGAGAAGATAAATACGGAAAGTTGCTTTTTAGAGAAGCTTTCTATATTGATCCAGAGTCAATAGATCTTTCATTTCTTGATTCAGAGCTTATTAAATGCCTGATTAAGATTACAGAAGAAAAAAAACACTCTGGAATGGCACTTCAGTATTGGATTCCGGTTTATGGAGTTTTGAACGGAGTGTTAAATATAAAAAAGGAGCTTACACCACAGGAAGTGATGAAGCTCAAGAAAGAAATTTACGCGAAGGAAAGCGAATACAAGGATCCATCATGCAACACAGAGATTCTGGTACCTCGCCTACTAAACTGTTATTTCAGACTGATGGATCACTACACGCTGGTACATGAAAGCAGCTCAAAATGTAGTGAAATATTGCTAAAAATCAAGATTCTGGATTCAGCTGTGTACCAGTCATACATCAGTTGAGATGAATTTGAAAGCCAGGCCATAGAGGGCCACACAGGAGTATAAGATGGCAGATTTAATTCAGTCCATTCAGGACAGACTTAAGGAAGAGACATGGACGCGCGCAACAATCAGCAATTACACGCAGAATGATTTAAAAGAACTCTCAAACATTGTTGAACAGGCACGCAATGAGAACTGTGTAAAAGAGATTCATGATATCTGTGAGGAACATCTTTCACACACAAAGGATAGTATTATCGCTTTATACATCTGCGGTATTCTTGATCTTCAGAGAGGTGCTCTTGATAACTCTGCACTTGTTACTCTTGTTGATATTTTCCAGAAGAATCACAAGGAAAACATTGTAACTTATCTTTGCGACAGCATTCTTGCAGATGATCCAAACAATAAGTTTGCACTTCGCACTCTTGCAGACAGCTACCTTGCAGAAAACAACGACAAAGTATGGGATCTGTATGTAAAGCTTGTTAAGATTGACCTTGAAGAGGCAGACCTTGCTAAGTCTCTTGCAGAACACTATGACGCAATTGGTGACAGCGAGAACGCAATCAGCTACTACAAAAAAGCAATCCTCCGCTACATTAACCAGAACAACTACAACTCTTGTAAAGAAATCTGGTCTAAACTTGTTCAGAACATTCCTGGAGAATTTGATTTCTTCCAGATGCTCCGCCGCAAGATTTCTAAGACAATGGGCGACATCAGAACTACAACTCTTATGCAGGAATTGTACGGATGGTACAAAGATAACCAGAAATGGGACATCGCAATCCTTATTCTTAAACAGAATCTTGAAGTAGACCAGAAAGATGTTTGGGCTCGTAAAGAAATTACAGACTGCTTCCGCGGAAAGTATGCCGGACACAGCCATCTTGAAGACTATATCCGCAACTCTAACCTTTCACAGAGCTACAGAAACGTATTTGAAGCTATCAACGACTTTGAAAAGCACATTGCTTTTGACAAAAAGAGCTTTGTATTCCACAGAAACTGGGGTGTTGGTATCATCACAAAACTTGAAAAAGACACGCTTACAATTAACTTTGGAAAAGTTGGCGGCGTTCGCGACATGAAGCTTTCTATGGCCGTTACAGCTCTTAAGCCACTTTCAAAAGATCATATCTGGGTTCTTAAAGCTACAAAACAGCCAAAAGAACTTGCAGCAATGATTAAAGACAATAAAGAATGGGCCCTCGAGACAATCATCAAGAGTCATGACAATAACTGTGACTTTAAGAGAATTAAGGCTGAACTGGTTCCTAGCATCCTTACTCCAGGTGAGTGGACTTCTTGGAACAGTGCTGCAAAGAAGATTCTTGAATCTAACTCTAAGTTTGGTGTTAATCCAAACGATATTTCAATGTACACAGTTCGCGATGGTAACATCAGCATTGAAGAAAAGTTGTCTAACGAATTTAAGGCTCAGAAACAGTTCTTTGCTCGTGCAGACATTCTTATGAAGTTCTTTGACAGCGATGAAACAGATAAAACAAGTGAACTTTTTGCAGAAATGTTTGCTTACTTTACAGGATTTCTTAAGAACATTAACCGCGTAGACGAACATGTTCTTGCTTCTTACCTTATCGTTAAATACATCAGCGGTATTGACAAGCAGTTTATTACTCCTGTACACGAAACATTTGCAGAAATTTACAGAAAGATTGAAAATCCTCGCAAGATTTACACAGATCTTAAGGATACAAAGAACACACATCTTAGAGCAGACTTCCTTATGGATATTAAGATGCTCCCAGACTGGAACAAACAGTACATTGAATTGTTCCCAACTGTTCTTGAACACAAACTTTTGGATGCTCTTCTTGAAAATGGTTTCGTTGCAGACATCCAGACACTTGTACGCGACAGCTTTGAAAAGTTCAAGGATTATCGCGAAACAGTTATTTTCTTCTTCCGCGACTGCCAGGAAGAAAAGTGGTTCAAAGAAGCTGGTGTTTCTTACGAAAAACAGCTCATCACTCTTATTAACATTATTGAACTTACATTCCGTGAGATTAACAACCACGTTAATACAACAGAAAATAAGAAGATCAACAAAAATGCTACAGAGCTTCTCTTCAAGAACGACGCTATCTTCAACTTTATGTTCGAAAACGGTGAAGCTTGCGTAAAGAAGATGTACACTCTTATTGATGATATTGCAGACATTGATCCTTCTTACAAGCAGCTTGCCCGCAATAAGATTCTTGAAAAGTATCCGGAATTCAAGTTCCGCGTATCAGAAGAAAAGGCTTCACAGCCAAAGGGTATGATTGTAACTGCAAAGAAACTGGAAGAAAAGAAAGCAGAAGCAGACAAGATTCAGAATATCGATCTTCCAGCAAACGCAAAGGACGTTGCAGATGCTCGTGCAAAGGGCGACTTGAAAGAAAACGCAGAATACAAGGCAGCCCGCGAACACCAGCACTACCTGCAGCTTACACTTGCAAAGCTTCAGGAAGAACTTTCTCGCGCAGTTGTATTCGATCCTACAACAAGCACAACAGCAGTTGTTTCTTTTGCTACAGAAGTTACACTTACAAATGCAGATACAGGCAAGGATGAAACTTACACAATTCTTGGACCATGGGAATCAGATCCAGACAACAACATCATTTCTTACATGTCTCCATTTGGAAACGCTATCATGGAAAAGAAAGTTGGAACTAAGGTTTCATTTACTATCAATGACCACAAATACAACTACGAAATTAAGGGAATTAAGAAGGCTAAGAACTTCTAATAACTCTTATGTAGTTTGAGTGTAAAGGGTGTCGTTCAAATAAAAAGTTCGGCACCCTTTCTTTTTTGGAGGAGAGCAATGAAGGACAAGTTTACAGAATTAATTCCAGATGTATTTTATATTCCAAGCGCAACAAATATTGGAATTATTGTTGTTAGAGAAAATACTGATAAAGCCCTGATTTATATAATTGATTCTGGTCCAAGCGAAATTGAAGGCGAATACATATTAGACCTTTTGGAAGATAACCTTAAAGAATATGCAGTCAGAGCCATCATCATTACTCATGGACACGCAGACCACACCGGTGGACTTAACTTC
>JAEEGL016075769.1_pt1 | contig 12614 bp, 10 predicted proteins | sample 9134231 | NCBI WGS metagenome assembly JAEEGL01 (sample SAMN16246548, study PRJNA631951) | gut metagenome | biome: gut microbiome; feature: rumen; material: fiber-attached | host: Bos | place: Iran: Karaj | collected 2018-10
AATCCGGTATATATCCGTGATGCTGCTGAACAGGCTATCCGGTCCAAAGAGATGGCCGCCAATGCCACCGCATTGGGAAAAGAGCTGGCAGAAACGGGTGGGATGGATGTCATGATTAGGGAGATAAAGTAAATTCCTGTATTCATCTTCCCTAAAACAAGATAGTCCATAAAAAGTTTAGTACATCACAGATGCGTTGACAAACAATTCTATTTCTGATAGTCTTCAAACTGTTATTGGCAGTCTGCCAAGAACCGTAACGGGTGTCCGCCCGCTGCGTATACCACAAAATAATAAACATACGATGCCTGGGGCTTTCTGAAGATGTCTTTTTGGATTCCTGTAATCCTTTCCATTCTTAAATTTTCTTAGATTCCAGATAGCATCGGGAAAGGAGAGAGGATGAATACGCTAATACATATACATTGAGAACAGCGTTGAATAGTGCTAAACTGAAAGGAGTAAAGTTATATGGGCGAAAAAGATATAACTGAAAAAGCACTGATATCATGTAACGATGTCTTTGCTGACATAGTAAACAACCTGGTCTTCGGTGGTAAGAAACTCGTTGACGAGACAGAGCTTGAACAAGCACCGGACAGGGGAGTTTATCGTGGTGACACCGGTTTCCGTGAGTTGGAGCGTGATGTGTCAAAGTACTGGAGGACAAATAATATCCGCATAGCGCTGTTGGGTATAGAAAATCAAACTGTGCCGGAAGACGATATGCCAATGCGGGTGATCGGATATGATGGACTGGCATACCGTGACCAAATTAGGTATGAAACTGACGAGAAAGGAATTCGCAGAAAAATAGTAGAGCGATGCCCTGTAATAACCCTTGTGCTATATTTCGGTTATGAGAAACACTGGGATAAGGCACGTACACTGCATGAGGCACTTGGTGATACGCTTAAACCGGAGTTTAAGGGGCTGGTGAATGATTATGCGATCAATCTGTACGAGATTGCGTATTTGACTGACGAACAGCTGGAAGGTTTTCACAGTGATTTCAGGTATGTGGCAGATTACTTTGTACAGAAGCAGAGGACAGGGACTTATACAGGCTCACATGAAGAAATGAAGCATGTTCGTGAAGTACTTCAGTTAATGACAGTACTGACCGGGGACAACAGATTTGCTTCAGTGGCAGAGCAAGAAAACGGAGCAAGCGAGAAAGGAGAACTTCATAATATGTGTGATGTTTTGGATGCAATCGAGAAAAAGGGATTCGATACGGGATACGGTTCAGGATATAACGAGGGTGAGGCGTCGCAAGCTAAAAAAGATGCGGTAGGGATGTATCGAAAAGGACTTGATACAACCGATATTGCTGAAATTACAGGCAACAGTACTGAGACAATACTTGGCTGGCTGGATGAGGCCGGAGTGTTATAGAGTCTAGGTTATTAGGACATAATATTGCATGATTCATATCAAGTGCTGCCGCTTTATTGATTAAATTCAATAGAGCGACAGCATTTTTTATATGCATTAAACGGTAATATTATACTTGGTAAGAGAAACGGCAATGGAAGAGAAGGATTACCAACGCCTCATCCCACTTTGATTGGTGGAAAAGATCCTCAGGTTCAGATGGCAGGTTTGGTCAAAATACGTGGAGGAAAAATAATCTCATATGACAACCAAAGTGGCCATTATAAACCTAACTCAAAATCTATGTCAGTGGCTGATGAAGCTTTCGGCAAGCTTCCTTCTTCTGTATTCAAAAACAAGAAAGGCGGGAAATAAGTATGTCAGATAAAATTGATTTAGAGAAAAAAACATCATATCTGTTTGACTGTAACTTTTTCGATGATTCCTTTGATCCGGAAGATCACGAAGAACATCTTGCATGCGCCGAAAAGCTTTTCGACAAATACGCATTCGGAGATATCTTTGATGAATGGAACAGTTATCTTCATAATCATTGCAAAACAGCAGAGGAAGTGATCAACTTCTGCAACCTATTTTCTTACTATGGTGGACAGGATTACCCTATTCCATATGCATATGATTTTGTCGGATACATTTATTCCGTAGTTGATATCTCAAAATACTGGGATGAGGCTGGGGATTTCCTTGATGGATTGTGTACAAGTATTCTTGAAAAATCAGGTGAGATATCTCTCGTCAAAGATCCGTACTATCAGTCATGGAAAGATCCTAAAGTATTGGCGGCTGTGGAAAGGATTAAAACTCAGTCATAACTACAGATATATAAGTCCTGTTGTACCAACAAACAGCGGATAACCGCATCGGAAACGGTGCGGTTATTTGTTATTTTGCACGGAGAGATTTCTGGCAGCTATTTTCATGAAACAGATAGATCTGTCGACTGAAATAATCTGCGTGTGTGCATATTTTTAAGATAATCTGTTTCTGTGTACGTATTTCGGGATATACTAATTTAATAGACGAAAATGTTGGAGTTGGAAAATAACACTGTCACTTTAAATGAATATGTTTATATAAGTTTCATACTCCTGTTGCCTTAATCTTGGAATACATGCTTAAGGTTATCCGTTCCGGTGTAAGGACCAAAGTTCTTATGCTGTCGGCTACCCCTGTTAACAACCGTTTTGTTGATTTGAAAAACCAGCTTGCATTAGCATACGAGGGAAATCCGGATCTTATCAATGACAGGCTGAATACGAAAAAGTCAATAGAGGAAATCTTCCGACAGGCACAGAAAGCATTTAACGCATGGAGCAAACTGGAGCCTGAGGCCAGGAGTACTGACGCACTGCTGCGTACTTTGGACTTTGACTTTTTCGAGGTGCTTGACAGTGTCACTATTGCCAGGTCCAGAAAGCATATCGAAAAGTATTACGACACTAATGCAATCGGCAGTTTCCCTGAAAGATTAAAGCCTATATCTAAGCGGTCAGGCTTAACCGATTTAAGTGATGCAATTAATTACAATCAGATTTACGAACAGTTAATGCAGCTGTCGCTTTGCATATATACGCCGTCTGATTATATCTTTGAAAGCAGGCTGGCCAAGTATGCAGACCTAACTCACAACAAGGGAAATAACCTTACGCAGAGAGGACGCGAGCAGGGTATTCGGCGTCTGATGAGTATCAATCTATTAAAGCGGCTTGAGAGTTCTGTATATTCTTTCAATCTGACTCTCGGCAGGATACGGGAACTGATTAATAAAACGATTGATGTTATCGACCAGTTTGAAAAGACCGGCAAGGCAGACCTTGATGTTTATGAGGCTGATGAAGAAGATTTAGATATTGATGACGGCAATACCGATTTCTTTACAGTAGTATTAGATAATTTTAATCCTGAGAAACTACCAAAGGAGATTAGTAATGTCCTTGAGTTATATAATATTTATTTGATGATTGTTGGAGAAACTAATCACTCTCAAATGATGGAGATACAGAAATATGATAACCTTGCAAAACCATTAATGTCTTGTGTGGCTAGGTTTTTTAATGGTATAAATGCAGATATTTATGAGACTATTTATCGCAATACAATTTGATGAAGAAATCCTGGATATACTGACAGATTTTCAAAATGAGCTTAAGCGTCAGGGAGTAAAGGGAAACTATACAAGTCGTGAGAATCTGCATATCACTTTGGCATTCATTGGTGACTACGGAAATCCGGAAGATGTGCTGGATGCTATGGAGCAGCTGAATTTTAGACCTTTGGATATAAGTCTGGATGGTGTCGGTACTTTTGGTGACATTTTCTGGGCCGGACTTGCAGATAATCCGCAGCTTGTCGCAGTTGTGAAACGCCTCCGACGTGAACTTTCAGATTATGGGATTCCTTTCGATAAAAAACGCTTTTCTCTGCATGTCACTCTTATCCGGAAGTACTCATGTGTATCGGGAAAAGAAATCCCAGTATCAGATACGACTAAAGGACGTATGAAGGTGAATCGTATCTCACTTATGCGTTCGGAAAGAGGCAGGAATGGAATGATCTATACTGAGATTGGTAGTGTAGGGAGATGATTGAATCGCATGTGCCCTTACGAAGATCATGATGAAAACGAATATAATATATAGGCACTATTGATGGTTTGAAGCAAGCAAAGCCTTGAGCTTGGCAATTTCTTCATCTTTGCTGGCGATTGCCTGATCCTTTTCGGTGAGAGCACGCTTCTGCTTGGCAATAGTCTTTTCACGGTCGGCAATGCGGTCGGCCAGATCCTGCTCACGCAACAGATAGTCCTCGCGAGCTTCACACTGCTGCTGGATGCGTTCATCTTCGGAGAGCTGATATAGAGTTGTAGCAGCGGCATTAATATTGATATCTTGTGCAGCAAGCATTTTTATATCCTCCCACGTTTGTGATTTAAAGAGCATCGCCCATTTGTCGATATTATAACGTTGATCTTCAGGGGTTGCAAGCGAGATGCTGGTGAGGTCAACCACACCGATAGTGAGTTTATCGGTGAAGATGTGATGATTCTTGATATCGCACAGTTTGTATGTGCTATAGAAGGCAGGATACTCTGGAAAGAGAGTAAAGTCGAGAAAACCAATCTGCCAGACTGGTTTTATAATACTATACTTTTTTCCTTTGTTCAGCTTGGAAAAATTACGGCAGGCATAGACTGTTGAACGTTCCGGCCAGTTAAATTCATTAACGACCTGCATTTCAAGATTGATCCGGCTTCTGTTGTTGAAAACAACGTTGACATCGAGTATTACTGTTTTGTCGGTAATACTTTCACCTGGAAGTATCGGATTTGTGATGGTGACATTATTAACTTGAGCTGGTGAGAAATGCAGCAGAGAACAGATAAGTGACTTCAGTACCTGACCGTTTTCTTGTAGCAGTCTTTTAAAAAGATAGTCGTTTGTGAGGCGGATGACGACAGGTCCGGTGGCGTTTTTTAAGATTTGGTTTTGGGTGATAAATGAATTTAATACTTTGTTTGACATAGGATCCCCTTTCCTGATCTGTGAAATCTTACGTCAGCACAAAAACACAGAGATTTGACAGATCATCTTGTAAAATGTAAGTGTTATGCGTCAGTGAATGTATGGCTGAATTGCCACTCAGTGATGCACTGCCTCGGAATCTCACAGTGCAGAATGTTCACTTCTTTTGTGGGTAGATACTAACAGATTTTAAGATAGATGTCAATTGCGTGCCGGCGGCCGGGCGGTTGTCTTCAGTGTCGTACAGTGTTATCATAAGATTAACACATAAAGATATTCCGGAAGATATTAGGAATTTATACGAGTTCATAGGTACCGGAAATGCGAGTGATGAGTTAACAAAAAAATTGAATTCCGCAGTTATGAAGGCTCGGATAAATGAAGCGTGGAGGACTCAGTACATGAAAGAATGGGTAGTGATACAGGATGCGAGGGACGAGGGATATGAGGATGGACTTGAAGATGGTCGCGAGGAAGGCCGCGAGGAAGGCCGCGAGGAAGGTCGCGAGGAAGGCCGCAAGGAAGGTCGCGAAGAAGGTCGCGAGGAAGCGCATTTTGAAGTAATCTCGCGTATGCTGCGTTCCGGAAAGACTGCTGAAGAGATAGCGGAATTCTGCGGCTATCCTATAGAGCAGGTGAAGGCGGTGAAAAAAGAAATGCCTGTATCTACAGCCTTGCAACCTTACCCCAGGGAGGTGTCACATCTTCATTGTTGATCAGCCACAGGACCGGTATTCCCATAGAAGCTTCTTCCTCGGGAAAGTCAGTGACATATCCGTCTGTAAGTATTATGATGCTGGCAGGCAGATGATTTTGCATATGTTCTCTAACATATTTGAAGATAGGGTGGAAGCTTGTGCCGCCGCCTCCCTTAGGTTTTATGATCTTGAGTTCTTCTATATTTTCAAAAGGCTGTGGCTCTACGATCTCTGCATCAAAGAACCCGAGCCACCCCATGAGCTTTCCGTTAAACTGGTCAATAGCTCCCCTGACCTCTGAATAGGCATCTGTTATTTCTTTATCAGACATACTTCCCGATGTATCGATCATAAAGAGAATGTCTTTCGCTGTTATATCGGTATCGTTAAAGTCCGGCAGAAAGAACGGTGATTCATTGAAGCGTCTGTCAGGAGGCATAAAAGAGTAGTCTACGATCTCTTCCTGGATGAAGTCGTTCAGTATGGTTCTCCAGTCGAGTTTAGGGTTGCGCAGCTCTTTTAGTAGCCTTTCCGCTGCAAGGGGAAGGGTTCCGCATTCATTGGAGGGATCCCTGATCTCGATGGCTTTGCATGCATCAAGAAGTCTTTTCTTCCATAGTTCATTCAGCTCATTCTCATCACCGGCAGTTCCCCATCTGCTGTGGTCATCCCAGCCGGATTCCCTATGTTCAGCACCGGAAGGCTTACGGCCGGTCAGGTTTGGAGTGGAACTTATTCCTCCATCACCGTTTCCGCTTCCGTACACGGAGAGCATATTATAGACTTCTTCAGCGCTGTAGCTGAATCCCTCTTTCCCATCCGGTGTAAGGTGCATGGATTCACCGTGGCTGCGCAGGGTGATGGAAGAAAGATCCATATCATTTGATCTGAGGATTGTTGAGTTTACCACGATATCGCAGGCAATATTAAAGATTTCGCTGTCTCTTTTTTCGCGACGAGTGCAGTGTTGCAGTACCACATGGAGTATCTCGTGCATCATTATGAAGTCGAGCTCTCTGTCATCCAGGGAATCGAGGAATGCCGGACCGAAAATGATCTTTATCCCGTTGGTCGCAGCGGTATCGCAGCTTTCATCAAGGGCAAACTCCATGTGCATGAGGAGGATTCCATAGAAACCATGCTTTGAAAGGATCCTCATCCTTGAAAGCAGCAGGCGTCTTATGTATTTTCTTTTTTCCTCATCAGACAGAACCATTCAACAGGCTTCCTTTCTTCTGCATCCAGCGTGCAAATTCCGGGATCATCATCAGTTTGTTTTTAAAATCTTTGTCAATGTACATATAGTCTTTCATAAGCATCACGCTGAAATCCGGTGGCATTTTTTCTGCATATTTTATGGAGTTGCCGATTTTATCAGGTTTGTCCTTATGGTCTCTTGCATATTTGACCATGGAAGAGGTCAGTGCATACAGCGCATCGGGATTCTTGGGACAGGAGGGCATCTTTCCTGCAAATATATCTTCCACATCAGGAAGATCCCTGTAAACTGTTGCCCAGGTTCTGAATTCCATTGCTGCGCCTGTACCTATGAGCCCGGAAATAAGGGGATACATCTTTTCAGTGTCATCATCTACCGAGTTAAGCAGATTGCTGACCATTTCCCAGGTGCGGGGAGTAGGGAAGGCCACATCATCGCTTTTGGGATCACATCCCATAAGGTAATCTCTTCTGAAATTCAGGAAGCCTATGACCTTGTCATTTATTCCTTTTTCTATAGCCCATTCTTTCCAGGAGTCAAACTCATCACGTACTTCGATATGTAGCAGACGGTTGGCAAGTGCTTTGGGCATTTTGTATGCCACTGACTTATCTGCAGTCCTGTTGCCGGCTGCGATGACTATGCAGTTTTCCGGAAGTCTGTGCTCACCAATGACGCGGTCAAGAGTGATCTGGTAAGCGGCTGCCTGTACTGACTGCGGAGCAGCAGTGATCTCATCCAGAAAAAGGATGTTTATCATATTTTCGGATTCGTCCATCTGAAAAATTTGGGGCTTAAGCCAGACTGCAAGGGTTTTGCTTTCATTTGCGGTGGGGATTCCCCGTAGGTCTATCGGATTGAAAAGCAGCAGCCTTACATCGGTGACGCTTACTTTCTTTCCGGTTTCACTTTCTATAAACGAAGCAAGCTGTCGTACACCCTGTGATTTACCCACACCGGGAGGCCCCCACAGCATGACGGAGGGAATGGTCGTCAATGGCTCGTTGTTTTTTATGACTTTGCTGTAGGCATGTCCCAGCAGTTCTACGGTTTTGCTTACCGTCATTGAAGGCATATTTGTTGTAGCGTTTTCACTCATTTTCATTTACCCCCAGTAATTCGTCTAACTCAGTGACTTTCATTTCATACAATTCTATCAGATCTGCATAGCTTTCGTCCTTTGCCAGCTCATCTTTTATGCTCTGTTCATGTCTGTACAGATCATCAAGTTTAGCCAAATATTTTTCCCGGGTTTTTTCCAGACCTTCGAGGCAGTTGTTTATTCTCGTTATCGCACCAAGTGCAGAGTCACCCAGTTCGACATGGTATGTTCCGTTCTTCTTAAGCCATACATAGGGCTTTTCTTTTTTCATGTTTGCGGGCAGTATTACATCAAAACCCCGGTACGGGAATAAAAAGCTTTCCTTCAAGGCAAACTCATTCTCCTGTAAAGCTTCCATCAGCTGCTTACCCAGTTTTTCACGATGGTCTCTTTCAGCATTCTTTTCCTGCTCGATATCATCAACCGGATTTAAAGCTTTCCATTCCTCATAGAAAATAATGTCCTGCTCGCAGTTTTCTATGAGTTCCCTCTGGTTTCGTATAAGTCCGGGGAATTCAAGAAGGTCTTTCTCCATACTAAGCCTTGATTCCACCAGTTTCTGCTGGAGTCCCCTGTATCTTGCCAGCTCGTTTGCCGCTTCAACACGTTCTTTTACCCTGGGGTTTCCAACTGCGAGGGCTTTTACCTCCGCATAAGAAAGAACAGTATCTTCCACATCTGTTCCGCTTCTCTCCGTTAAAGAGCCGGACAGGAGAGAAGAGATAAAACGCTGTTTTGTTTCAAGCAGCTGCCATGAGTATGCATCAAAGCTGCCTTCTGTTATATAGCGGTAGATAAATACCTGCTTATTGCGGTTTCCCTGTCTCAGGATCCTTCCTTCCCTCTGCGCCATATCCGCAGGACGCCAGGGGATATCGATATGGTGAAGGGCTATAAGCCGTTCCTGCACGTTTACACCGAGTCCCAGCGTAGGAGTGGAGCCTATAAGTACTCTGATGTCGCCCTTGCAGACTTTCTTAAAAAGTGCAGTCCTTTTGGCTTCGGTTTTGGCATCATGGATGAATGCAATGGTCTGTTCCGGTACATTTTTCAGGATCAGCAGACGCTTCAGCTCATCATATATGTTGAAGCCTTCTTTAGGCGTCGAGGAATCGCAGAATATGAGCTGGCTGCTTTTGTCCGCGCCGGTTTTAAAATAAATATCAGCTACATTCTCGGCGCATTTCGCTACTTTGAACTGAGCTGAAAAAGCGGCATTTTCATCAACAAGCCTGAGGTCCAGGGCAGCTTTGCGCCCGTCCGTGGTAAGCATCAGCATATTATCGACATTCCTTGAGATTGCACCGCTTCTTATGGCATCAGCCCTTTTGGTTATTGATCTAAGGTAATCATCCAGTTCGGGACTTTTATTTATCAGGGTGTCCGTATAGCCGTTTATCTTCGGTATATCCGACAGGCCTTCCATACTGTGGAAATCCGCAATGTTTGCCAGCATGTTTGTAAGTTCCGGAAGATTATGGAATCTGGCAAATCTTGTCGCCAGCCTGTAGGAGTTGGTGTCCACATGTATCTCGAATTCCGTAGTCTTTTCCGCGAACATGCCTAGCCAGTTATCAAATTTGTCGAGGTCGAGGAGTGAAAGCTCGCCGCTCTGCAGGTACTGCTGCATCACAAAAACATCTGTCACGGAATTTGTGATGGGAGTTCCCGTTGCAAAGACTACGCCTTTGCCGTTATTATTTCTCTGGACCATACGGACCTTATCCAGCATTTCTGCACATTTTTTTGAGCCGCCATGGTTTATTCCGAGGACTTTGCTCACATTGGTCTTTATGGGCACGTTCTTAAAATTGTGGGCTTCATCCACAAACAGTCTAGTTATGCCCAGCTCGTCAAAAAAGACTTTCACCTTTTGGTTTTCTGGAGTAACTGCCAGTTTGCCCAGCTCCTCTCTCAGTTTTTTCAGGTCTGCCTTTAATTTGTTTATCGTCTTGTAGTTATGGTGACATTCTGCTGTAGTTTTGGATTTAGCTGCAATCGCAGTTTCTATCTTTTTTATACTTTCCTTAAGCTCGTCGGCATAGTATTTCTGAGAAAGCGGAATCTGTTCAAAACAGCTGTAGGCCATAATGATCCCGTCATAGTCATTATTTTTTATGTCGTTCAGGACAGCGTCCCTTTTTTCCGGCTTAAATGAAGCCGGATCTACACAGAGGACCCTGGCGTCGGGATACATAAGGGCAAAGATTTCCATCCATTGTCCGACAATATTGTTGGGGACAACGTAAAGGTTTTTGGTGGAAAGGCCCATTCTTTTAAGCTCTTGCCCCGAAGCTATCAGTACATAGGTCTTTCCGGCTCCAACGTCATGGGCCAGCAGTGTGTTGGGGGTGAAGATTATTCTTGCCACTGCATCTTTCTGGTACGGAAGCAGCTCTATGTCCGGCGACATATTTGGGAAAGTCAGAAATGACCCGTTAAAAAGCCTTCGCCGTACGCAGCTGAATCTGTTTTCGAATATTTCTTCAAGCCTTTCCTTTCTGCTTTCATCAGTCCAGATCCAGTCCCGGAATTCTTTTATGATGAGCTTCTGTTTTTCCAGTGCGATAAGTGTTTCTTCCTTATCTATTACACGTTTCTTGCCGGTTTTTGAAGTGGGATCATTTACTTCCTTAGTGATGGAAACGGTCTTCATATTAAGGGTTTTTTCGATTATCTCCAGAGCAGGGAGTTCCCTTGTACCGTATGTACTCCATACCGCAGCGTTATTGCGATATCTGTCCTTATAGGGAATTACCCACATTCCCGTCAGTTCATCGTAAGTCACACTGAGAATAAAATTCAGGTATTTTCTGTCACGGCTTCTGTAATATGTCTGTTCACCAAAAAGGTGTACTATAAAATCATCGATTACATCCGCAGGCACCCAAGGGGAGCCAAGAGTAACATATATGTCTTTTGATGCTACTATAGGGGGAAGGATTTTTTTAATGGCAAAGATATTGTCATTAAAAAAGCCTTTGTATTCTTTATTTGCTTCTATTGCAGTTTCCAGCTTTCGCCTGAGATTGCCGGACAGGTATTCCTCCGCAGTCTCCCAGCCTTTGAAAAAGCACTCTCCCCAGGTGTCGGGATTTTGAAATATGGATCCTTTGAGGGTATTGATGACGGTCTTGTAGTCCGCGCCGGTAACTGATGCAATATACTCAATGTCTACGCAACCCAATGTGGTAAGGCTCATTACGAGGGCATCGGGGATATTGTCCGTGTGTACTCCGCGGGTACGCTCGTCTGTATCAAAGACATTGTCCCAGTCCATGGGAAGATCCATGCTGGTCACTTCCTGAATATGGGCATTTTCGAGCTTTTCAAGTTCTGTATCGTACATTCTTCCCTCCTGCTGATTGCTGCGGACAAGCCCGGCAGACCGGTTTGTCCAAACATTGTCCCATTCATTATGGCGCAGATTATTAAACTGCCAATATTTTTCCGGCAGTTTTTCTGACTATCGGAAAATTTGTTTCAACGGCATAGTAAATGAGATCAGTTTTAGCGCTTTCGTTGAATATAGCATATCCGATAAACGGCAAAAGGTATTTTTTTGTCATTATTTGTCATTTTTTGTAATAGGAAAATGGATCAGGATAGGATCACACATTTCCCAGAAATACTCTTTTAAGATTTTCACTTGCCACATCTTTAAGTGATTTAAGAACAGCAATATCCGTTGCATTCTCGTGCATTTTGTAGCGTGGGAAATACCTGGTGATATGCAGGGGTATGGAAGGATCTATGTCCGCTATCCATTCGGCTTCCTTCCTCATATCCTCCGGGGAATCATTTAAGCCGGGTACGATCAGAGTGGTAAGTTCCACATGGCAGCATTGGGCTGAACGAGTTATGAAATTCTTTACGGTTTCGAAATCGCCGCCAAGTTTTTCGTAGATTTCGTCACTGAATCCCTTAAGGTCTATATTCATGGCATCTATATAAGGGATGATCTCTTCAAGTATATGCAGCTCTGCCGTGCCGTTTGTTACCAGCACATTCTTCATGCCGGCCGCATGTATGAGCATTGAGCAGTCTCTTACATACTCGTATCCGACTAAAGCTTCATTATAGGTATAGGCTATACCGATATTTCCTGAAGGCTTTTTCTGTATGGCAAGTGTGCAGAGCTTTTCGGGAGTTACATCATATAGTCTGAGAAAATCAGATTCCCTTGCTGCGGCAATCTCATGGTTCTGGCAGAAAGGGCAGGACAGGTTGCAGCCATAGCTTCCCACTGACAGTATCATGCTGCCGGGATGGAAACAGGCTAAAGGTTTTTTTTCGATGGGATCAAGTGCTATGGATGTGAGTTTCCCGTAATTGACACAGACTATTTTCTCGCCGTTGTTGCGGCGGGCGCGGCACCTCCCGTATCCGTCTGCAGGTATCCGGCAGTGATGCGGACACACATCGCAGGTGAGGGGGGCTTTTACGTTTTCCTCATTCATGGGCGTATCTGTCATTTTTGCGAAACCCCTTTTTGTTTTGCTGTTTGCTGCGCCGTTTTTTTTAACTAAAACATCCCACTTAAGTTTACGATCCGTATTCATACTGTGTGCTGCAGCTTCCCTCCGGGGATACCATGCAGGCACCCTGGGGTGTGGAAGGAGTACAGACTTTTCCGAAAAGTGGGCATTGCTCAGGACTGAGTTTTCCCATGATCA
>JAEEGL010258140.1_pt1 | contig 12613 bp, 10 predicted proteins | sample 9134231 | NCBI WGS metagenome assembly JAEEGL01 (sample SAMN16246548, study PRJNA631951) | gut metagenome | biome: gut microbiome; feature: rumen; material: fiber-attached | host: Bos | place: Iran: Karaj | collected 2018-10
AAGTAAAATGCATGGTCTTTCACTAGTCGACAGGGCGACAAAAAACTCATTTAAGTTGGAATAGCTACTTGGAAACATGTCTGCTCGAAAGTTGTTAGTCATTGGCGCTGGAATTGGTCAGGTCCCGCTTATTAAAAAGGCCAAGGAGTGCGGCATCCACACCATTGTCGTGACACTTCCAGGGAAGCAGCCAGGCATTGATCTGGCTGACGAGGTCTTTTTTTGTGATGTTTTCGCACGTGACGCCATTGCCGATTATGGAAGGCGAAATGGTGTTACGGCGGTCATTTCTGACCAGAACGACTTGATGAACCCCACTGTCGCGTATGTCACAGAAAAACTCGGTTTGCCAGGCAACCGTTTTGATCAAGTGATGGCGTTTTGCAACAAGAATACATATCGTGACAACTGCGATAAAATAGGCAACCCGGTTCCCAAGCACATTGCGGTTAAAGATGACGACTTTGATTTTTCCGGCTTTCCTTGTGCTTTCCCTTGGATTGTGAAGCCTGCCGATTCTCAATCCAGTGTCGGCGTAAAAAAGGTCGCGAACAAGGAGGAGTTGAAGTCCGCCTTGGATTTTGCTTTAAGCTGTTCCAAAACCCACAGCGCAATTGTGGAAGAATTTTTCCAAGGTCAGGAAGTGGTATGTGAGGGGTTTATTTACCATGGACATTATTATCTGCTGGCATTTGCGGACCGCAGATATTTTCAACTGGTCAACCTCATGATTCCCTCTCAGACGATATTCCCGTCGCTGATTGCGCAGAAATTGCAGGATGAGATTGTCCGTTACGAGTCGAGGATGGCTGAATACATCAAGCCCTCCTTTGCCATCGTTCATTCGGAATACCTGGTCAATCAGGAAACTGGTGAAATCAAAGTAGTGGAAAGTGCGTTGCGAGGCGGGGGGGTTTACATTTCTTCCCATCTGATACCACTTGCAACTGGTATTGACATCAACGAATTGCTGCTGGAATGTTCGCTTGGAATTGAAAAGAATGTCGACCAGAGGCTTCGGGAGAATCTCCATAAAGCAGCCGGGTATGTCTGCTTCTATCTCCCCGAGGGCATCATTTCTGCCGTTGATGGAGTCGAGGAGATTCAACGGCTGCCCTTTGTGCATATGACCGCGCTGAATGACATCCGGTGTGGAGCGCGGACCGAGAAAATGCTCCACAAGGGGATGCGTAAGGGGCCGATTCTTGTGTCTGGGAAAGACCGCGAGGAAATCGAGCGAAACATCGAACAGGTGCAGAGATTGCTTAAAATCACAGTGCAAACTGAGGAAGGGCAAACATCTGAGATTCACTGGAGCTGAAAAATAGCGGGAAACCATGAGCAAGACCTACCATAGCAATCCAATTGTGCTGCTGTACAATGCCTATAGATATTATCGGCTGTTCAAGCGGGCGGAGACATTTACTCCAGAGGAACTATACGCCTATCAGTATGATAAATTAAAGACCATCATCGCCTATGCGATGGCGCATGTGCCATACTATCGGAAGGCGTTTCATGATTGCGGCTTTGAGCTTGGAGATTTCAAATGTATCAATGACATAAAGGGGCTGCCGTATTTGACCAAGGACATCTTGCGCTCTTGTCCCCCCGAGGAATTCCTGAGTGATGAAAGTTCACGGCTGGGGGTGGTGTATGTAAAGACATCTGGTTCCACGGGAGTGCCTCTGAACTTTGCATGCGATGTCAAAGCGCGGGCGGCTAAATTTGCCATTACCTTTAGAGCGTTTCAGGAGGCCGGCTATTCTCTGGGTGCCCCGCAGTTCTATTTGAAGAACTGTTTTTATCAAAACCAGGCGTTCAAGTATTCAAGACTGGTAAACCGAACGCAGATGCATGCCTACATGAATAGCAAGAGCAATGCCCGTGCCTGTGAATTGCTGTTGCGGAAACATCCCCCGGTTCATATACTCGCGCATCCGAATGCGCTGCTGGAATTTGGATCTTCACTGGAGGATGTGCGGTTTACATTTCGCAAGTTGAAGGGCATTTCGACGATGTCCGAGCCACTGACTCCGGCGTTGCGCAGACAAATCGAAGATTGCTTCAATGCGAAGGTGTTTGATTACTATTCCAATAAGGAAAGTTCTTTGATTGCTTATGAAACTCGCCAAAACGGTTTTCTCTTGGGAGAGCATTTTTCCTATGCGGAGATTATCCCCCAGGAGGATCTGGACGCGGATGCCATGCATGGGGAAATTGTGAGTACCACATTTTTCTCCTACGCGATGCCCTTGATCCGCTACAGGAATGCGGACATCGTGCGGCTAAGGTGCAACACTCATGGCGGGGCTTACCGTGAAGTTGAAGAGGTCTCCGGACGGACTTCCGAGGCGATTTGCCTGCCCGATGGAAACAAGGTTCGGATTTTTAATTTCATGCATAGCCAGTTGAACAATGTTCGAATGTATCAGATTGTGCAGGAGTCACTTGGAAAAATCTTTATCGACGTGGTGCCGATCGATGCAAGTCAAGCAGTGGATGCGACTAGCATCGTCAATGAATTGAGAAGCTATATCGGCTCCGAGACCATGCAATTTGAATTGCGAAAAGTGTCAAGTCTCCAGATGACAGAGGCAGGGAAGACTCCGCGTATCATCTCGAAAGTATGAATTGGAGGCAGAATGAAGATACTAAAACTTCCTCCATATAATTCCGTCGAGCAGGTTTCGAGTTCACACCTTGGGCGAGACCTCACGGAGGCGTTTGTCAAGGCAGGTTTTGAGATTGAAATCCATTGCCCGACTCCATCTCGCAATATTGACAAGGCGACGCGGGAAAAATACCGCCGGCTTCTATACGAGGAGAAATATGACAAGGCGGTCAGAATCTATCGGTTTCGGATGTTTGCCGAAGGAAGGAATTCGATGATGCGGGCATGTCGGTATCTGTTATGCAACCTGATACAGTATTTTAAAGGGGCTAAGGTAAAGGATGTTGATGTGATTTTCGGACAAAGCACCCCGCCGACGCAAGGACTCCTGTGCGGACTGGTCAAGCGGCGGCTTGAACAGAAGACCGGAAAGCAAATACCCTTCATCTACAATCTTCAGGACATCTTCCCTGACTCTCTAGTCAACACAGGCTTGACAAGGAAAGGCTCGCTCCTCTGGAAAATCGGCCGGACGATCGAGGATTTCACCTACCGGCATGCGGACAAAATCATCGTCATCAGCGAGGACTTCAAGCGGAACATCATGGAGAAAGGGGTCCCGGAAGAGAAGATCGTCGTGGTTCCCAACTGGGTGGACACGAATGAGGTGCGTCCCATTTCACGAGCGGCGAACCCCTTGTTTGAGCGTTATGGCATTGACCGTCGGAAATTCATTGTCTCCTACTGCGGCAACATCGGTCATACCCAGAACATGGACATGCTTCTGGATGTCGCGAAGCAGCTATCGGGAGAAATTCCGGAGTTGCTCTTCGTTTTGGTTGGCGAAGGTGCTGCGAAGGAGCATGTCACGGGACGTGTTGCAGCAGAAGCGATAGGTAATGTGCGTCTGCTGCCGTTCCAGCCGTACTCGGAGATCTCCTTGGTCTTCAGCCTTGGCGACATAGGGTTGCTCATTTCCAAGCCCGGCGTTGGCGGGAATTCAGTCCCTAGCAAGACCTGGAGCTACCTTGCGGCGGGGCGCCCGCTACTGGTGTCGTTTGACTGCGATAGTAGCCTGACCTCGTTGGTGGGCAAGGTGGGCTGCGGCCTCACTTGCGGCGCGGGGGATGGCGATGCCCTTGCCGCGGCGTTACGGCGTCTTCACGATCAGCCGGGGCAAGCGGCGGAAATGGGGCGCCGCGGCTTGGCCTATGTGATGACTGACTTGCAGAAGGACAAGTGCGTCATGGCTTATGTCCAGACAATCCAGCAGGCCATTGCGGATGGCCAAAACAGCTCCCCACAGTAAGCGCATGCACAAGATTTTGGCATTCAACGGATACTACTTCCCCGCCAGGAAATATGGCGGCCCGGCGACTAGCCTGGCCAATATCATCCAGGCCTGCGGCGATGAGTTCGAGTTTTATGTGATTGCGCACAATCACGATGTCGGAGAAAGCACGCCCTTTGGCGACATTCACGAGGGCTGGAACCAGGTCGGCAAGGCGCAAGTGCTTTACCTGCCGGACTCACAATGCAGGCTTGCCAGGTATCTGTCCATCATCGACGAGGTGATGCCGTCGATGATTTGGAGCTGTGGTGTCTGGTCGCCCAACAGTGCCAAGTTGTTCCGGCAGGCGGACCGTCTGGGCATCGCCGCTCTGATGTCCCCCCGCGGTGCATTGAACCCTTTGGCGGTTAGATACAGATGGTATAAGAAACTTCCCTTCTTGGTCTATTTGCGGCTTTGCGGATACTACCGAAAGGCGTTTTTCCATGTGACCGGGCCGGACGAATGCCACGGAACCCGGAAGTACTTGGGAGTCTCCAAGGACCGGATTTACAACATCGCGAACCTGTCGGTTGCGGAAATTGCCTCCGTTGATTTGCCGAAGGAAAGCGGAAAATTGAGAATGGTCTACGTTTCCCGCATCAGCCAGACGAAAAATCTGCTATATGCATTGGAGTGCCTGAAAAATTGCCCGGGCGGAATACAATTCGACATCTATGGTCCGCTCGAGGACCATCAATACTGGAGTAAATGCCAGGAGAAGATCGGCGAGCTTCCTGCAGGGGTCACGGTCAACTACTGCGGTACGCTTGCTGCCTGCGAGGTGGTTGGCACCTTCGCCCGCTACCATTGCGCATTCCTGCCGACCCGGACGGAAAACTATGGCCACGCCATCGTGGAGGCCATGCAGGCGGGCTGCTGGGTACTCCTTTCGCGGGGAACCACGCCTTGGGATGGCATCCACGGTAAGGCAGGCGATGTCTTTCCCCTGGACGAGCCTGGACAATTCGTCGGGCGCATCGTGCGCCTGTTGGAAATGGATGATGCGGAGTATCGGGGCCTGCGGCATCAGTGCCAGGAGTTCATTCGGGAAAAGCTGGACAATGGCGGGCTACGGGAGGAGTATCTTGCCATGTTCCGCGAAATCTGCGGCACGAGGAACGGAGGCACGCGATGAAAATGGTGCTGCTGACCAATAGCCTTTCGCCGCACCAAATTCCCTTGGCGCAGGAACTCTGTCAGTTGGTGGGGAAGGAGAACTTCACCTACATTTATACCCATCCGGCCACGAAAATGCGTCGTCAGATGGGCTGGGGGCAAGGCGTGCAGGCATTCTCGATTCTCTTGGGCAAGGCGGACTGCGACGCGGTATTATCCTGCGATGTGCTGTTGTCCGGCGTTCGCGACATGGATGTTTTTTTGCGTCGTGCCAAGGCGAAGAAGACCACCTTCTATATGTCCGAACGATGGTTCAAGCCGCCTTGGGGCATGCTCAGGCTGCTTCATCCGGGCTTTCTGGCGATGTGCTGGAAGTTCATGAAACTTTTCCAATACGAATGTTTCACCTATCTGCCGATTGGGATTCACGCTGCCAGGGACGCTGTCCGGCTATGGAAGGTCATGCACGGGAGTTTCACATATCTTTTCAAGCAACCCCGAATTGCCTTTGAGGCTTGGCCTGGCGGCAAAATCGTGCCGTTCAAAGTCGTCCACACCGCTCTGGACGAGTCAGGGCGGGCTTTCGTCCGCGCGAACGGCTTTGTTCCGATTTCGGAAGTGCCGCCGTGTGGAAATGGCCTTCCAGACATCTATGGCAAGATGCGGATGTGGGGGTATTTTGTGGAAAACTCGAAGTACGCCAGTCCAGTCTCGCGGCGGAAAGGGCAGGTGCTGTGGGTTGGCAGGATGGATCGTCTCAAGCACTTGCCGTCAATCATCCGTGCCTGCAAGCGATGTGGGCTGTCGATGGAGATACACGGTCATGGTGAAGACGAGGGCATTTGCCGGGAATTGGCTCGGGAAGACTCCCGGATTCATTTCCATGACTATGTGTCAATTGACGAAGTGCGCAAGTTGATGCAGTCCTCTGAAATCTACATTTTCGGCAGCGATGGTGCTGACGGCTGGGGCGCGGTGGTCAACGAGGCGCTGTGCGAAGGCATGAAAGTCATCGGCACCATCGAGGCCGGAGCCTCGGCAACGATGCTGCCGACGGCAAACCAGTTCCATAGCGGCGATGTGGAGGAATTGACTACTCTGCTCAAGGAGTTGCCATCCGAGCCTCAGGGAATCGGGAAATGGACAGCGGGAAACGCGGCAAGGGCACTGTTGGACAAGTGATGATCGCTGCTTGGCGCATTGGATTGTTTGGGCTTTGATTCATCATGAATGTATTTACGATAAATGACTTGGACTGCACCTCAAAGAAGGTGTACTGTTTTTTTCTGGCTGGGTTTCTCGCGAGTCTGCTCAACGAAGCCTTGTGTGTCTTGTTCTTCCTATGTTGCTTCTATTTCTTGTTCCGGAGCGACTTGGTCAATCTGCTCAAGGCATTCCTGCTGTTCGTCATCCGAACCACCGCGATGAATCCCGTGCTGACCTGCGCCTTGCCGAATGTCGGTTCCTATCGCTATCAATTTCTCCTGGCGTTTTCTGGCGGATGCTTTGTGCTCGGAACGCTGAAATGCCGCCGGAAACAATCCCGGACGGTAATTTCAGCCTTGTCGCTCCTGCTGCTCGCGGAGATTGCCGTATCCGCCTATCTGTGTGGTAGCTATCCAATGGTTTCGATTTTGAAGGGGTTCCTTTATGTGCTGACGTTCAACGCTATACTCTATGGGGTGTCCGCCACCTCCCATGAAATCAACTGGGTATGCTTCTTGAAGCGTTTTTTCCTTCTGTTGTTTGGCATTTCGCTTTTTACCATTCCCTTCATGGTACTGCGTACAAAGAATGGTCATGCGTTCCAGGGGATTTTCATTCATCCGAATCTCTTTGCCATCTACGGGGCGGTCTTGGTTGCCTTGTTGCTGACGGAAATCGCAAAGCCCACGGTCCGATATGTCCTCGTTGTCATTCCCGTCATCTTGTATATGCAATATCTGAGCGAGTCCCGGACCGGGCTACTGTCGTCCCTGCTGATTATCGGCGTTTATTTCTTCTACAGTTTCAGCGGAGCCAAGAAAATCCGATATGGTTTCATGGCTGTTTGTCTAGGAGGCGGGTTGCTTGTCTGTTTCCCCACCATTGCCAATCGATTCAGCCAGCGGGCGGAGGAATTTGCCTATAAAAAGGCGGAAGGTAATTTGCTGTACTCCCGGCGTGCGCAAATCCGCAGATTCCTAAAAAAAATCTCCGTCAACCCTGTCTGGGGGACGGGCTTCATGGCTCCGTACGAGGAAGATGTACGGTCGTATGACATCAGGACCGACGCATACGTGGAGCAGGGGAACATCTTCATGGCGGTCACCAGCGAGACTGGAATAGTCGGAACGATTGTCTTTGCCGTTCTCTTCCTGGCGGTTTACCATTATGGAAAAAAGGAATACGCGCATCTATTTGCCACACCGTTCATCATCAGCTGCGGCGAGATGGTCTTTTTCAGTTCCAACTCCGTCGGTCTGACGTTGTTTTTCCTGCAGGCCATTTATCTTCAGCGGAACATGGATGACACCGAATGCGTACCGCAATTGCCGGTCGCAGTTCCGTAGGTGGAGTGAGTCCCGCAGCGTATGCCTTTTTGTTGTCAAGCAACTGTTCCCATGTCCTCAAAAGAAGTCTGTCTGGTTACCCCGCATGCCGTCCACAATTACGGCGCAATGCTGCAGGCCTACGCCCTTGGACGGCAAATTTCTAGCCTGGGCTATGACGTCTCGTATTACGACTTTCCTCCACACCATCGGAAGAAGGCCCATAGCCTAAGGGAGTTGGCTGTCACCAAATTGGCGATGTTGCTGAAATGGTGGTATCAGGACAAGGTGGCTCTGAAAAACTCCAGATTCGATGAATTTGCCCGGCAGTTCAAGCTGACGACAGCGAAGGATTTACCCTGCTATGTCGTGGGCAGCGACCAAGTCTGGCATCCGTACAATCTGGACGAGACGTTCTCGCTTGCCTTTGCTGCCGAGGAGTCGCTGAAATTCTCCTACGCGGCCAGCCTTGGCGTGAGTCATGTCGCGGAGCCTCATGAGGCGAAATTCCGGCAGGCGTTGGAACGGCTGGCCTACTTGTCCTCACGGGAACCTGATGGTGCTAGAGAAGCGGAAAGACTGACCGGGCGACACTGCGGTGTGCACATCGACCCTACTTTTCTGCTGACACGGGAGGACTGGAGTGCAGTCGAACATCCTGTGGACGGGCTCGACGAGTCGTACATTCTGCTCTATCTGCTATATGTTCCGAAGGACATCAACGACCTCATCGCCCAGGTGCGGAAACGTTTTTCGCGGACGGTGTATGTCATTGACATGCATTGTTATCTGCATCTCCTGGTCCGGGGTTGCAAGCCCGTCATTGAAGTAGGACCACGCGAATTTGTATGGCTGATTCGTCACGCCGACCTGGTGGTTACCTCGTCCTTCCACGGGTTGGCCTTTTCGCTCATTTTCGAGCGTCAATTTCTTCCGCTGGTCAATCCGTCATTCCCCTCGCGGATGGCCAATTTGCTCCAGCTGGTCAATTTGGAATGTGATTTTCGGAATCCCCTTGCCTTTCTCGATTCACCGATTGACTATTCTTTCCAAGGCAAGCCGTTGGAAAGTGAAATCGCGAAGAGCAGGGAGTACCTGCGGGAATGTCTGCTGCATATTCCGGTGCGTGGTTCTTGAGAACGTCTTCGCTTCCGATATCCTTGCCTCCTTCCTGTTGTTTTGGCGGTGCAGGTTATACCGATTTTGACCATGTACAACATCTCCACAAACGTTGAAAGATGTTGCGGATGCACTGCCTGCAAGACGGTGTGCCCCTGCAACGCCATCGTGCTCCACGCCGATGCGCGTGGGTTCCAGGTCCCCTTCGTTGACGAACGGCGATGCATCCGGTGCGGGAAATGCGTGCAGGCTTGTCCAACACTGCAGTTGGCACCCGAACGGATCCCTCTGGTCGGCTATGCGTGCTGGCATAAAGATGATCGGATACGGGGGAACTCTACTTCGGGGGGAGCTTATTCCGGACTCGCCGCCGCTGTGCTTCGGCAGGGCGGTGTGTGCTTCGGGGCAACCTACGCTGATGACTTCATGAAGGTGTTCCATGCTTCCAGCGACCAAATGGATCCTCAGAGATTCTGCAAAAGCAAGTATGTGCAAAGTGATTTGCGCACTTCGTTCTCCGAAGTCCTGGATGCGGCGAAGACTGGCCGGAAGGTCCTTTTCTGCGGGACACCGTGCGAGTGTGCCGGACTCAGCCGCATTGCCGGGAGTCTCGAAAATGTGTATTCCGTCGATTTCATTTGCGGCGGGGTGCCGTCGCCCAAATGCTATGAGCAGCATCTTCGGAGACTGGCGAAAGACGCGGGCGCACCTGTCGTCGGGGTCGATTTCCGAAGTAAAGAAAGCGGCTGGAAGAAACAGTATCTGGATGTCAGTTTCTCCAACGGAAAAAAATATCATCGGTATTATTTGCATGACCCGTTTTTCTCTATGTTTTACGATTCTCACTTGATCACGAATTTCATCTGCGACGCCTGTCCTTTCCGCAGGAGGCATGAGGCGGATGTCACGATTGCGGATTTTTGGGGGTATGCCAATGCCGGACTGAAGTATGACGACAAAGGCATCTCCCTGGTGCTGGTCAATACTCGTCGAGGACAAGAGCTGTTTGACCAGTTTGCGGACAAACGAGCCGTCGAATTGTCTCCCGGACAGTATGCGTATGCATTGAGGCCGTTTGCCATTTCGGATGCCACCCGGCGGCGGAAGCGGGCGTTTTTCGACGAACTGACAGGAAGCGACTTTAATGCCGTTTATCCGAAGTATGTTAATACCAATTGTCTTCATGTGGTGTTTCACCGCCTGAAATCCTATCTCAAGCGAAGACTGGGGGTACTATGGCCCTTTCGATAAAATCCAAGACGCTGGGGTTGCTGGTCGCCTACTGCCTGCTAATCCTTAACACGGTCAGCAATATCCTCCTGGTGCCGATTTACCTCCGGTACCTGGGGATTGACGGCTATGGTTTCTACCAGATGATTTATTCGACGGCAAGCTATATCCTGGTGCTGGATTTTGGCATCTCGTCAACAATGATTCGGTTTATTTCGGAGAAGAAGGCGTTGAATGACCGAAACGGCGAGGAGAATATCGCCTTCCATTGTGCCGTCATCGTAGGCATCCTGATTGGTGCCATCGTGTGCGTGGGATTGGGTATCCGACCATGGCTGGGGGAGATTTTCCCGACGCTGACGCCGGACAAGGTCATTTTGGCGAAAAAACTCTTTTCCCTTATGATCATCGTTCTGGGGCTTACCGTGCTTCATCATTTTGTGGACGGGGTGGTGCTGGCCAACGAGGAATTCACGATTGCCAAGATGATTGGAATCTTCAAGATTATCACCAAGTTCTGCCTGGTCAACTTGCTGCTCTACCTGGGCAAGGGTGTCATCAGCCTGGTGATCGTCGATGTCATCGCAATTGGGGGGGCGTTGTTGTTGCTTCTAGCCTATGCATTCCAATTCTTGCATTTCAGAATCCGCTTTCATCATCTGGATTCCCAGTTGATTCGCAACATCGCGATTTTCATGCTGGCTTTTATGCTCCAATCCATCGTGGGCTTCTTGATGAACACCTCGAACAAGACGCTGATTGGCATGAAATTGGGCGAAAACTCCAGCGGACTCTATGCCTTGGCGACGACCTTCATAACACTGTTCAACATGTTGCCGACCGCCATCTTGTCCATCACGCTTCCCAAGGCGATGCGACTGACTGTGGAAGGGGCCACAATGGTGGAGCACTCGAAGCTGGCTGCTCGAATTGGTCGTTTGCAGATGGTGATATGTGGCAGTTTTATCAGCGGGTTCATCGTGTGCGGCTACGACTTTATTCAACTGTGGTCGAAGGTGCCGCGCGAGAACTGTCTGCAGATTTATGGCCTGGCGTTGATTGTGATTCTGCCCAATTCCATTCCACTGATTCAGAATTATTGCCTAAATGTCTTGGATGCGCTCAACAAGCGAATCTTCCGCTCGTTTTTTTTGTTGTTTGCCGCAATGGTCAATGTCGTTGTCGCGCTTTGTCTGATTTCCCGGTATGGCGTTTTTGGACCGGCCTATGCTACCAGCTTGACGTATCTGGTCGTGCACGGAATCATCATGAATCTATATTATAAATATAAGATTGGATTGAACATATGGTATATTTGGAAAACGGTTTTCAGGCGCTTGCTGAGTGGTTTTGCCGTACTCACGGTTGTGACTCTGCCACTTTACTACATTCCTGGAACAACATACTATGTCCTTCTGTTCAAAGGGTTCGTCTGGTTTGTTCTGGGGATTGTCATGTTGAAGTTTTGGGGACTAAACGGAGAGGAAAAGGAATTTATCGGCTCACGGCTTGGTATGTTCAGGCTGGTATCACATGCCGGTCGGTAATTTCACATGGTTGGCAGATTCGGCGCGAATGTTTTCCGGGACCGAAGATTGTTCCGGTCCGCATTTCCAACGAAATACTACATCGGAAAATGACACATCTGGCTCACTTGCTGCATCATTGTTGGGTGTTCTTATTGAACATGTTCCTATGCGGAAATCATTTCTGGGGGGTGAAGAGAACTTTGCTTCGGTTCGCCGGAGCAAAAATCGGCGAACGCGTCAAGGTTGTCGGTCCCATCTATTTCGAGGCCTCCTTGAGCATCGGGGATGACAGCTGGATTGGGAGGAATTTCACCGCGTACGGGCATGGAAATGTCAAAATAGGCCGCGATTGTGACTTCGGACCGGAGGTCACGATTCTGACTGGGTCGCATCATGTTGGCGGCAGCAAACGACGCGCTGGGCAAGGGACTCGACTGAATGTCGAGATAGGGAATGGGAATTGGATTGGGGCTCGTAGCACAATATTGGGCGATGTTGCCATTGGGGACGGCTGTGTCGTGGGGTGTTGTTCGCTTGTCAATAAGGATGTTTCCAGCAATTGCCTTGTGGCTGGTGTCCCTGGAAAAGTGGTTAAGGTGCTTGAGGCTAGGTGAGCAATAATTATGCTATTACCTCAAACCTCAGTACCTTCAACGTTTGAAATGCGTGATGCAAACATAAATCGGAGGAAAAGTTTGAACAACCTCTACGAACAACTTGTGAATCGCGAGACGAAGCTCTCGCTGGTGGGTCTTGGCTACGTCGGCATGCCGATCGCGGTGGCCTTCGCCAGGAAAATCAACGTGGTCGGCTTCGACCTGAATGCGGCGAAGATCGCGCTTTACCAGTCCGGCGTGGACTCCACGCACGAGGTGGGCGACGAGGCGATCCAGGCCACGAAGGTGGAGTTCACCGCCGACGAGGCGAAGCTCCGCGAGGCGCGCTTCCACATCGTGGCGGTGCCAACTCCCGTGAACGACGACCATACGCCGGACCTCACGCCCGTCGAGGGCGCCAGCCGCATCCTGGGACGCAACCTCCAGAAGGGCTCGGTGGTGGTCTTCGAGAGCACGGTGTACCCCGGCGTGACCGAGGAGACCTGCGTGCCGATCCTGGAGAAGGAGTCCGGACTGAAATGCGG
>JAEEGL013093958.1_pt1 | contig 12613 bp, 9 predicted proteins | sample 9134231 | NCBI WGS metagenome assembly JAEEGL01 (sample SAMN16246548, study PRJNA631951) | gut metagenome | biome: gut microbiome; feature: rumen; material: fiber-attached | host: Bos | place: Iran: Karaj | collected 2018-10
GCCTTGCAGCGCGAAGTGTTCGTCGAGGTCGTGAAATCCTGGCTGTCGAGGTCGATTCCCTTCTGCCCGAACTTGCAGTTCTCAATGCTGATCGAAGCGGTATAGTCCTGCGCCGGGAATTTGAAGATCGACATATAGGCCCAGGAATCGTCCCGAAACACATAGACCCGGTGGAGCAAGAATGTCTTGCAGGCCGGGAGGACAAAACCGTATTCATCGCCCCACGGCTCGTCACCCGTGTTGGCCCGGATGTTGGCGTAATCCGCTTCATCGTCTCCCCACGCCTCCTGCGCGATGCGCGGCATCAGCGTCCAGAGCGGGTCGGTGTCCTTCGGCATCCCGATAAAGAGGATGTTGCGAATTTCCGAGGTGTTGCCGCTGGGGAGAAGTGCCGAGTTTTCCTCGGAAGTTCGGCGGATGATCCACGCCGTGTTGTCGCCGAGATCCCCGATACTCTCCGGGAAAGTGTTCAGCGGCGATTCTGGGGTCGTGCCGTCACCGTTTTCTTCGGCTGACGGGTCAAGATACTTCAGAGTGAAGTCGATGTTGGAAAAGATCATATTCAGTCCTTTCGGTTAAACGATGGGATAATCTGTGCTTTGGGAATCGGATGCGGGAATTTCGATCCCCGGCATTCCGTCAAGACCATTGCCGGTCCCGCCTCCCGAAAGCGACGGAGACCGGAGCAAGTTGGCGTTGGTCGTGCTGAAGGAGAACACTCCTGACGGAGAATCCGAGGAAGGAGCGGAGCCGCCTTCGATAGTCTTCCAGACCAGCTGGCCACCTTCCACGCAAAGGACCTGTCCGTCCTCACCCAGAGAGATGCCGCGAACCACATCATTGGCCACGAAGAGCAGCGCGGGCTGGGTGATCGGGAAAGACTGTTCGTCGAATCCCCGGCCGTCCCTGCCGCGCGGTCCTTGCGGGCCGGGATCTCCGACCGGGCCGGTGTAGCCTCGCGGCCCTTGATCGCCGGTGTCACCTTTCTCACCTTGGATTCCCTGTTCGCCCTGCGGCCCGGTGTCGCCGGTGTCGCCTTTATCCCCCTTGTCGCCTTTCTCGCCTTGAATACCCTGGATTCCCTGTTCGCCTTGCGGTCCGGTCTCGCCTTGCACACCTTGAGGTCCCTGTGGGCCGGTCTCACCTTGAATTCCCTGAATGCCCTGTTCGCCTTGGGGACCCTGCGGGCCGGTTTCGCCGCGAAGCCCCTGCGGCCCCCGGAACGGAATTCCGTCCGACCAGTCGGCGGGCGTGTTGGAGAGTTTCAGGTAAAGATTGCCGGTGTCGGTGTCCATAAAGCCGAAATTCTTCGGCGAGGCATCGTAGTCGGTTCGGGAACTCAGCGGCCCGTAGGCATCGATGCGAAGCGACTGGCCTTGGTCTCCCTGATCTCCCTTGTCGCCTTTGTCGCCTTTTTCGCCCTGAATACCCTGCGGGCCGGTCTCTCCCTGATCGCCCTTGTCTCCTTTTTCGCCTTGAACGCCTTGATCTCCCTGATCTCCCTTGTCGCCTTTCTCTCCTCGCTCACCCTGAAGTCCGCGTTCTCCCTGCGGTCCCCGGAACGGAATAGCGTCCGACCAGTCAGCGTGAGCAGCGGAAAGTTTCAGATACACATTCCCGCTGTCCGTGTCCATGAAGCCGAAGTTCGCGGCCTCGTCGTCATATTGGGAGAGGTTTTCCAGCGGCCCGGAGGCGTCGATCCGGAAGGCGGCTCCGGTTTCCCCGCGCTCGCCTTGAATTCCCTGATCGCCCTTGTCGCCCTTATCTCCTTTTTCGCCTTGAATGCCTTGGATTCCCTGTTCGCCTTGATCGCCTTTGTCGCCCTTGTCGCCTTTTTCGCCGCGTTCTCCTTTGGGGAGTCGCATCGGCTGCGACCATTCCCCGGCAGAGGTCAGCGCGTTGCGGAAGCGCCAGTAAGCATCCGGATCGTTCTGCGAAGAATGCCAGTTCACGGCATCCTCGCTGAACTCGACCGCGTATCCGGCGTTCATCAGCGCGTAGACCTGGGTTTTGGAGATGGCGTCGCCTTCCACGGGGACGGGTGTTCCCATGCTGCCGCGCCGGTTGTGTACGTCCAGCCCGAACTGCATGATAATGCAAGGCGCGGTCTCCCCGTTCTGGATGGCGACCAGTTCCGCCCCCAGCGACACCATTTCCTGTGTGCCGATGACGGTGGCGAGTTCCTGGGTGTTGGTTTCGTCCAGAACAACGTGGATTTCGTTATTCACGACCGTGATGTTGGTCGAAACCAGCTGCGGCGTCCGCTCCGGAGCCCACACATTTGAGGCGACGAAACGCCACGTTTTGCCGGTCAGTTCCTCCGCTGGATACGCTGTGCCGGTGGAGGTCATGATCTTGAGCACAAGTTCGATGGGCATTCCCCTGAACAGCATCGGGAATGTGGTGGTTTCCTTTTTGGAATCGTCCACCAGCGTGGTCGAGAGTTTATTGAGGACGAGATTCGCTGTGATCTGCTCCATTCTCGCTCCTTTCTGTAATTCGTTTGATTTGGTCGATTACCATTTTCCCCGTGATCGCCTTTGAACATTCGAACTTGTCCGCAGCCTTTTCCCGGCGCGGACACCAGAAAAAGTTGAAATGGTCGAATTCGACCCGCATATCGTTCCAGCAGCCGTGGCAGACGGTGTGGTTCTGGACCCGGTACGGGGTGAAAAATTCATTGCCGGGATCGGTGAACCCGGAGATAAGCACGACCGGAACGCAGCAGCACCATGCCAGCCACGACAGGCCCGAACTGAGCCCGATGAAGAAGTCCGCATCCTTGATGAGGTCAATCCGGTCCTGAAGCGACAGATTCCCGGTGAAATCTTCCGCCCCATAGGGAATGTGATTCCAGGTATAATCGCAGCCGTATTCCGTCATCCGGTCAACGCACAGCACCCGGTATCCTTGGGATTTCAGATGGGCGATAACCTCGCGCCAGCCGAATGGATTATTCCAGTATTTGCATTGAGAGCTGGCCTGCGACGCAATGCACACATACTTTTCTTTGATCTTCCGCTCTGCCGACAGATCCACGCGGGGCGGCTGGTCGGAGAGATCATCCAGTCCCAGGATCATGCCCGCCGTCCGGTGAAGCCCGATTTGCCGGAAATCAAACGGCTGGTGATCGGTATCTCCCTTGAAGAACAGGCCCAGATTGTAGGTCGCGTAAGGCTTCAGAGCCTCGGCTTCCTTCGGGGCGATGAACGAAATATCGGGATACTGCGCCCGGAAAATCTCCGCGATGCGCGGCTCCATCGTGCAGGTGAGATGGCAGTTGTGCTTCTTTTGGAAGCGCTCCACGTAGCTGAACCACGCGATGGCGTCACCCAGAGCGCCTTCCGGGATCTGAACCAGCACATCCTTACCGGTCAGGTCGAAATCGTGGCGAAAGATCGGCTTCTCCAGCGCATACTTCCGGTAGACTTCCAGCGAAAAGCGGATGAAATACTTTTTCACGCTTTCCACGACACAGCCCGGCTGGACATCCATACTGTAGAGCAGACACTCGGTGTCGAGGTCGCGGAAAACACACCTGTATTCGCCGTATTCCGGGAACTGGACCCGAAGTCCGTTGTTGAAATCGAAGCGGATGCCGTTTACTGCCTCCTGCGTAGGACAGACGGGAGGCGGCACAAAGGTCGGCTTCTTCGGTTTTTCCGTCGACGTATCCGGCAGAGGTGTGTCTTTGACCGGATCGCACTGGATGGTAATGTCATTACTCATTGGTATTATCCTCCGTGGTTGAATATTCGATATAAGCCCCGTCCGGGACTTCGATGACCGCCCCGGCCGCGCTGGTAACGGCGAGCGCGGAAGCGCCGCTGGCGAGCGACAGATACCCGCCAGAGTCGACGGTTACGCCGCTCATCCGGCATTGGCTGTAGCCCAGCAGGACGCTCCCGCCGTCCCCGATCCGGACGTCCTCGAGTTCGGTGTAATACGAGGCTGTCAGTTCCGCATCCGACCCGAGACTCACCCCGGAAAGCTGGCATGAATTGCAGATCCACGCGGACGCTCCCGTGGCGAGGTCCAGATTGGCGACAGAGCAGTTCTGGGAGAGATACAGGTATCCACCGGCCCCGATGGAAACGTCCGTCATTCCGCAGGTGTAATAGATGCTGACCGCGACGTTCTCTCCGGCCGAAAATCCGTCATACTCGCAGTAGTTTGAGCCCCAGAACCGGGCAGAATCGCCCAACACCGTGCTGGTGAAGCCGCAGTAGCCGCCCGTGTAGGTCTCCCCGCTGCCGACCGCGAGATTCGATACCTGGCACATCGAATAAATCTCCGTGCGCCCGCCGTCAGAAACGGTGATGCCGTCGAGTTCACAGTTCTGATACAGATAAAGGCTGCCGCCGCTGGCGACATCGATCTCCCGGCCGGAACAGGCGTAGTAGAAGTAGCAATACGCGCCCGACTGAACGGAGATGTTCCGCCCGCTGCATCCCTGCGAGAATGTTATATAGCCGCTGATCATCGCGGAAGTGACCGCCCCGTTGTGGGAACAGTAACAGCTGCCTCCTTGGTCAACGGTCAGGCTGACCGCCCGGCCGAAGTTGGAAACGTGCAGCCGTCCCGAACTGGCGACCGAGGTCCGGATCGCCGTGCCGAAGAAGTCCGCAAATTGGTAGCCGTAACTGCTGACAATCGTGTCGATGGCACGGCCGCTGGAGTAGATATACTGTGATCCGGAACTGAAGATCGTGTTGTTCTGCGCGACTCCGCCGAAAGAAATCTGCTGACAGCCGCCGCTCGAGATGGTCGTGCTCAGTGCGCTGGCGTAATAATAGAGTTGCTGCGACATCCCCCCGGCAAGCACATAATTGCAGGCCGTCCCGTTGGAGAGGTAGAAACTCCCATATTGGTTTGTCCCGGTGACCAGCGTCTTTTCGTCGTGGCCCCAGACTCCGTGATAAATTCTGCCGCCCGAGGAAACGACCACATCGTGGCATTGAGCTCCGCTCGACACATACAGATAGGCGTTGCTCATCACGGTGGTATGGCTCACGTCCATTCCCGAATAGCAGGTGAAAGAGGCGCTCGACGCGACCGTGGTGTGCAGGACCCGCACTCCGGACGACTGACCGGCGTTGAAGTCCGCGCCGCTGGAGACCACGACGTTTCTGAAGGTGACGCTCGTTCCTTGTCCGTAAAGGCCGCCTCCGTAGGACACCCGGAATCCGTCGATCTCCGTGTTCGATGATACGTAAACTCTCCCGTAGGAATGGATGTCGCCTCCGCTGGCGCTCCCGCCCGGATACACATACATGGACCCGCTGGAGTTGAGCTCCGTATCCAGCGCCGTTCCCCCCGAACTTACCACCATATACCCGCCATAATTGACGACGGTGCTGGTCACGGTCCCCCCGCTTCGAACGGAGATGTTGGCGTAACTGCCCACGGTGGTGTAGAGTGCACTGCCAGCAGAGAAAACCTCCATCCGGCTGATTTGGCTGGATGCGAGATACCGGCTCTGCATCACCATTCCGCTCTGGTTGCAGCTCCCGTTCCGGAGATATGTAAACACACCCCGGCTCCCGGCGATGGCGCGGTTCGGGTCCGAAACGGTCCCCCCGGCCGCCATCCTATTATATTGATAAGGAATAATCATGGGTTACGCCTCGTAGGAATAGGCGTAATTGGCCTGATACCGCACGTTGTTGATCGCGCCGTAGCGATAGACCGCCCGGATGACGAACACGTGGTAAGTGTAGTTCCCGTTGATTAGTTCCAGGGTTTCCGGGATGTTGATCCCGACCATCGAACAGTTCTCCGATCCGACTGACACTCCGGTCACGTCGGCTCCGCAGAGCACGTGATACTCCCACGTCAGCATTTCGTTTTCGGAAACATTGACGGTTTCGCCTTCGGAGGTGGTCTTGATGCCGGTGAATTCCAGTTCGATGGTCCCCGACCCGTTCACCTGTGTGTTCCGGACAATCGGGCTATCCAGATACAGAATTCTGGGATTCGACGCCGAATATACCTTCTGGTAGACCGGATTGCGGATGTCCGTCATATTGTGGAAATGCGCCCCGGTCGGGAACGTCTCCGGCTTCCCGGTAACTCCTCCCCACGGGATGGCATCGGCACTGGCGGCGTGGTCGGCTTCCGAAGCGGCGAGGACTTTCCCATCCCCGTCCGGATCGTAAACGCTCTGGACCATATCGCCTACGCCTTGTCCGTCGTCCCCGCAGTATTTGATCCATCGCGCACCGGCAAAATCGCTGGCGGTTGGTTCGGCAATCTCCGTGTCCGTGTGGATCTCCGCCCGGTATTTGAGATGATTTGCCGGTTCGAGTGAGAAGTTCGCGCCGGTGTTGCTGCTGGCGTATGCCACATAACAGAAGGAGTCCCGACCGGTGTAGCCACGCGGTCCGGTCATCAGAACAATCGGGTCGCTCCACACTCCCAGGGATTCCCCCCGAAGCCGCATATGAACGTAGTTGTCGTTGACGGTCTGCACACTGTGCCAGTTCTCTCCGTCCTCGCTGAATTCACACTCCATTCCGGCCGCGAACAGCGCCCGGACCTGCGCGGCGGTGAGGTAGTCCGGCACGGCCTCGGTCGGCGTTCCCAGACTCGTGATCCGGTTTCTGACGGTGAAATTCTCCACCTGCAGGATGAAAATCTGCCGCCCCTCGGCATCGTAGCCCACCAGTTCCCCGGCGAGACCGGACATGCTTTTCTGCGTCCCCAGCCAGACGGCCAACTCTTCGGTGTTCATCTGAGTCATCGGGATGGAGACCTCGGTGTAGGTATATTCCTCCTCGTCGATCTCCTCCGTGACCGTATTTACGGTGATGTCGGCATTGTCGCCGACCAGTTTGTAGCGGGTCGCTTCATTGAAGTCGTTATCCATCGCCCACGCCCAGCTGACCACGTTGCTGAAAGCGGACAGCGGATAGGGTTCCGGGCCGTCGCTCTTGGCGAACAGGCGCATCTTGAGGCAGGCTTCCACCCCGCGCACCAGCGTCGGCGCGGTGGCATTCTTGGCGTTGGCGTAGTCGCGGACCACGCCCAGCGTCTCGTTTGCCGCGACGTAAAAAATGGTATTTTGCATGATTATGTCTCCTTTTCGAGTTCCTGAAGCCGCGTCACCGCGTCTGGATGTTCGGCGTTGAAAGCCTCGCGGATCGCGGCGAGCAGCCGCTCCCAGCCGTTCCCGATTTCTGCGTCCCGGTTCTCCTCGATGAGGATTGCCAGATCGCGAGCCTGAAGTGCGATATCCCGGTGGTCATACATCAGGTGGTCCACCGCCAGCCGGAGCTGACCGGTGATCGTGTCCCGGTTGTCCGCATCGTAGGTGAATTCGTTAAAGAGCGACCACGCTTTGACGATATGCTTCTTTGCGCACGTGGTGCACTGGTCGTAAGGGGATGTCCGTACTATGGACACCCCCGATTTTCCGTGACATGAGCAGCTCATTATTCGAACTCCGGGTTTTCGTGGTTCGGGATGAACTCCTCCGTCTCGGCGATGTATTCCTCGGCGGGAAGAACAGCGAACCCCAAGGTCTGTGCCTTCCGGATTCGCCGGTCTTCAAAGCCGACCAGACGTTCAGCGTAGAAGCACTCGCCGTCATACATCGCGCATTTATAAGCAGCGACCCCGTCCGCAAAAACACTTTTCAGCAGTTTCATCCCCGGCTGGTAGGTCCACGAGAAGATCTCTCCATCAGGATGTTCCCCGGAAATCAGCAGTTTGTTTGGCTGAAACGGATCGTAGGACACCCGGTAAAGGTAAGCGACGTTCCGGAAGTTCAGCGTAAGTATCCGTCCCGGCTCCTCGATAATCACCGGGCCGCGCCGGTAGCCGTAGCACACCTGATCCTTCCTGACGAAGCCGACGTCGGCGAACTTCTGCGCCATTGGTTTCGCGTTGAGACCGTACATTCGGTAGAGCCGGAATCGTCGGTCGCCCTTCCAGCCCCCGGCGATGAAAGACAGCTGCCAGATCCCGTCCGCAAACTCCGCACACGGCCCGCACTCGGTGGCATCGGCCGGGAGTCCGGTCTTCACCCGCTTCCATTTTTGCCCGGTGAAGTGGTAAAGTTTCCACAGACCCTCGTTCTGAATGCAACAGAACTGCTCTGGTTCGCCGTTTTTCCCCGGCGCTGCAAAGGGCATATGCGTATATCTCATATCAGTAAAATCAAACATCTTCTCTCCTCTCTCAGCCGTTGGGACACGGCCATTCGATGCTGCCATCCTCCCGGACGCACCCCATCTGCAGTTCCATATAGCCGTTGTATGAATAGCCGCTGGTGAACTTGTTCGGCAGGCCGGTCAGCTTGCCTTTTTCGTCGATGGTCCCGTTGTAGTAAATCGTCCCAGAACAAGAAGCGCTGGAGTTGTTGTGGTGGCTTTCCCCGACATCCCGGATGCGCCATCGGGCCCCCGGCAGACCGATCCGTTCCTTCTGATAGGGCGTGAGGTCCCATTCCTTCGGGCCGGTTCGGGCGTTGGTGATGGCGCTGGCAATGACCTTGGGTTTGCAACAGGGGCATACCCAGCAGACAACCAGCCGCCCGTTCTTTTTCTTGTGGATGATCTTCCCGGTCTTTTTGTCGCGCCACAGAATTGAAGGCGGCTCTTTTTCTTCAGCCATGATTTCACCTCAATTCGTGGTGGAGCAGACGTCGGACACCAGGAAGATCGCCACGGGGACGCGGTAGGAACACACGGTCACGGATTCCCCGGAGACCTTGCAGCTCCCGATTGGGTATGCATACTGCCCCGGCGTGGAGACCTTGATCTCCGGTGTGGTCCACTTGCCGTCGTTGCCGAGAGTCGAGCAGACGCACACCGTTCCGGTGGACGCAGACAACTTCTTTTCCGCGACATCCTTCCACTCGCCGTTCATATTGGCGTATCCGGCATTGACCTTTAACTGTTTTTTCTCGGTATCATACGATAGGGCGAAGGGTCCGTCGTAAATGTCCTGCGCGATTGCTCCCAGCAGGATCACCCCCTTGCCGTCCGAGGCGAAGATCACCGGCGCACCGGTGGCTCCCCGCGTGAAAACGGAGGGATTGGATGTGGTCGGCGCGGCGAAATCGCCGCTCCCGGAGAGGGAGACCTGCGCCGGGCCACACAAGATGCAGCTCCCGATGGCCTTTGCTTTGAGCTGGTTCACCAGCACTCCCCACGGCTTTTCCGTATCCTTGAGCCGGATCGCCGGGACCGCTTCCCCGCACAGCGAGCCGCTGTCGGAGAAATTGACCGCCGTCCCCGCCGTCAGCGTCGAACCGGAGTTGTTGTAGACCTGAATCCGGATCATACCCCCGGAGGCCATGATCGGTTTTCCATTGAACCCGTTCAGCGCGTTGACAATGTGCCGGACATTGTTGGACAGGAGAGCGTTCGGTTTGAATTTATCCCCCGGACTGACATCTGGGAAGAATGCCATTGTCTCACCTCACAGTCCCAGCCCGGAGAAGGAGGCATACTCGCACACTTGGTCTACATAGATGCCTTCGACCTCCAGTTTGGGCGTTCCGCTGGACGCCACCGTCTTGCTGATCGCCCAGACGTATTCGAAGCCCTTTTTGGTGACCGATTTCCCGGCAATCTTGACGCCGCTCTCGTTTGGCTGGATCGCAAAATTGAAGGAGACGGTGACCTTCTTTGCCTTCTTCGCCGGGGTGGAGTAACTCATGCCGAGGAAGAGCACCTCGCCCGCGTTCCAGCCCTTGAACGACCCGGAGTTGACCTTGCCGACCAGCGCGGCCACCTTTCTCTTAAATGCGGTGGTAAGTTTGCTGATTTTCATCGGCTTGGTGTAGGTCTCCCGGAGCTGGGCTGTGGGGACGTCCACCCCGGCGATTTCGCAGTCGTCGCCAGACTTCCCGTTCCAGCCGATTGCGCCCCCGGCGTCCTTGTCGCCGTAAACTTTCCTCTGGCCGAAACTGTAGAGCAGATGCTTGGTCCCACCGCCGCAGTCGAAGCTCTCCGTGGGCGTTTCGTCGTCTTCCTCACCGCTCGAGTCGTCGACGGTGGTATCCTCCTCCCGGTAAATGGCATTCACCCGGAAGGTGTCATTCGTCTCGCGTGTGTCGATTTCGATGCTGTCCAGAGGAAGCCCCTTGCTTTCCGCTGGGGCTTTGTCGTGGACTGCGGACAGAGCATCCTCCTCGGTGGACACCCCGAACACCAGATACTGAACCTCGATGGAAGTGTATTTCCCGTTCTTGTCAATGGATTTCGGATGTTCCGCATAGCTGAGTTCTACTTTAACTGCCATAAGACCTCCTTACGCATAGGCAAGAGTCGATTCGGAACTGCCTCCTCTGCCCATTTTTTTGAGAATTTTGTTGGTTTCCTTCGTGGTCCGGGCCATCTGCTCGGTCGCGTTGGCCGTCCGTTCCGCCTCGTTTCCTCCGCCGCCCAGCGCCTGTGTCAGTGCGGCAGCGAGAAAACTGCCGGTGGTCTGCGAGCGGTCGGCGGCAGCCTCCGTGCCGCCTTGGGCATCCCGGAGCTTGCCGGAGTATTTATCCACCAGACTCTCCGCCCGCGTGTAGGCGGCCTGTGCCGCGCTGATTCGCTCCCGCTCGTTGTCGTCGATCTTCCCATCCGCCTGCGCAGCTTCCAGTTCCCGCTGGAACTGCAGCCGGGCGGCTTCGGCGGCCTGCTGGTATTGCTGAATCAGACCCTGGAGCATTTGGATTCCGGCATCCTTGTCGGATTTCAGAGTGCTGTCGATCTGCCGATCCTGCGCATCCTCCGCCCGGCGTTCCCGGACGCTCTTTTCCGCGTCCTCAAAACTCCGCTGGAAGTCGGCGACATCCTTTTTCATCTTTTCGGCGGCCTTTTCCTGCGCCTTGGCGATGCGTTCCTTCGCGGTGACGTCCGCCTGCCGCAGTTTTCCCTCAAGATCGGCGATCTTCGCCTTGTCCTGCTGTCCTTCGGGCTTGGATTTCTCGTAGTCCAGCATCGTTTGGATCAGCGCCTTGTACTCGTCTCGGAGGGCGTTGATGTCGTCGATCTCGTTCTCGAGGTCGGTTTTGCGCTCCCTTGCGAGTTTCTTGTCGATCTCCGCCACCCGTTTCGCCGCTTCGTCGGCCGCATCCTGGGACTGTTGACGGCGCTGTTTCTCCGCTTCCACATTCTCGGCGGTGGTGGTTCCCGGCTTGCCGTCCGTTCCCGTCGTCGCGCCCGGTTTCTCCTGTTCCACTGCCTGCTTGCGCTGTCGCAGAGCGCCGATCTTCTGCCGCATCGCTGCCATCTTGTCGCCATTGGTCCCAATCCGGTTCACTGCCTCCTGCTGGCGACCGGTGATTTGGCTCATCAGGTTATGGTTCCAGTAGCTCATCAGGGCCTCGTTTTCCTTTCCGAGTTCCCTGATGTTGGCTTCCAGTTCGGCGATTTCAGCGTCCAGCTCGGAGAGTGTCGCCTTTTTCATGGCGTCGTTCAGCTTCTGCTGGGCCCCGGCCGCGAGATTGAGCTTGCCGGTGATCGCGTCGATGCCGAGGCCCAGACCGTTGTAAGCCCCGTTCAGGGCGTTCACAATACTCTGTGCTTCGGCTTGCTCTGCTGCTGTCAGTTTCTCCTGTTCGGTCAGCTTTTTCAGGCGTTTCAGCTGTGCGAGGTGTGTCTCCTTCAGGGGATCATTGCCGGACTTGATGATGTCCTGCGCCTCAGCGAACTTCCGCTGCGCTTCGGTCAGGGCCACGATCCGGCCGTTGGTGGCATCCACCGCGAGACCCAGATCGCCGTATTTGGCTTTGAGCTGGTCGATCAGCGTGTTTGCTTCGGAGATGCCGGATGCATCCAGTTTGGGCATGGCGGCGAGCGCCTGAAGGCGGGCCGCCTTGTCCGCATCCTCCGTGCCGCTGACCTTGATCCGGATTTCCCGGAGGCTCGCCGCCACCGAGTTCAGCCGGACGATTTTCCCCGTCGCCCGGTCCACGGAGACCCCGATGTCGCCGTATTTGGCGGCAAGATCGGAAATCAGCGTCTCCGCTTCATTCTGCCGGTCAACATCCAGCTTCACTTCCAGCGAAAGCGCCTTCAGTTTCCGAAGTTTCGTCAGATCCCCGGTGTCTTTGACCTCCAGCTCGACCGCCGCGATTCGGGCGGCTTCGGCGTTCAGCGCGGCAATCCGGACCGCCGTCTTGTCCACGGTGATTCCGAGATTGCCGTATTTGGCGGACAGTTCGGAGACCAGTTTCTCCGCTTCTGCCTGACCTTCGGTCGTGAGGACAATTTCGGCGGAGAGTTTCTTCAGCCGGTCGAACTTCTTCAGATCGACCTCATCGTTGATTCTGAACCGGACATCCTGGAGTCTCCCGGCGACCGTGTTCATCCGCACGATTTTGCCGGATGCCCTGTCCACCGCCACTCCCAGATCGCCATACCGCTTTGAGAGCGCGGCAATCAGTGCTTCGGCTTCGGACTGTCCCTGCACATCCAGATGAGCCTGCATGGAGAGCGTTCTCAGGCGGGTGAGTTTCTCAAGGTCGCCGCCATCGGAGACGCTGAGTTCGATGTTCCGGACCCGGCTTGCCGCCTCGGTCATGGTCACGATTTTCCCGGAAGTCCTGTCGACCGCCACACCGAGGGAACCGTATTTCTCTTCCAGTTCCGCAATCATCCGCTCGGCAGAA
>JAEEGL015070340.1_pt1 | contig 12613 bp, 7 predicted proteins | sample 9134231 | NCBI WGS metagenome assembly JAEEGL01 (sample SAMN16246548, study PRJNA631951) | gut metagenome | biome: gut microbiome; feature: rumen; material: fiber-attached | host: Bos | place: Iran: Karaj | collected 2018-10
AGGCCTCTGAGATCAGCTTTCAGAAGAACGTCACCGAAAGCCTCTCCACCTTTGCCATGGGTTATCGCGCTCTGACACCCGGCACGAACGCCATCATTGTGGACTGCGATTTCCCGAACTGCATCTACCCCTGGATCAACGCCCACCATGTGCGCGGCTTTGCGCTCAAGGTCTACCGCTCCGAGCGCGGCCAGGTCAACGCGGACGAGCTCATCTCCATGATGGATGAAAACACCCGCGTGCTGTCGCTGTCCATGGTCACCTCCTGCTGGGGCTGCCGGGTCGATCTGGAAACGCTGGGCAGAGTCTGCCGCGCGCGCGGTATCGCCTTTGTTGTAGACGCGGTGCAGGGTCTGGGCAGACTTGCCCTGGACGCCAAGCGCTGCAACATCGACTATCTCTGCTGCGGCGGCTACAAGGGCATGATGGGCACCTGGGGCGCGGCCTTTGTCTACTGCGACAGCCGCACCGGCATTGTGCGCGAGATCACCCCGCCCACCGCCGGCTATCAGAGTGCGACCGGCCATCACCTGGCCCCGGAGGTCACAACGGAGTTTGACGAGATCGACTTCCGCGACGACGTCAACCGGCTCGAGGCCGGCAGCCAGTGCACCTACGCGATCGAATCCGTGGGGCTCGGCGCCAGCCTTCTGCTGGAGCTCGGTCCGGAGGAAGTGGAACGCCAGGTCCTGGCGCTCGACCGCCGCGCACGCGCCGGGCTGAAGGACCTCCCGATAGACGTTATCACACCGGACGATCCCGCCCGGCTCTCGGGCGTTGTGGTCTCCTTCTTCCCCAAGGAGAAAACCGACGCGCTCAAGGCCGCCCTGCAGGCCCATCTGGTCCATGCCAACGTCCGCCCCGGCTATCTGCGCATCACGATCGCCGTGTACAGCACCGAGCGCGACATTGACGCCTTCCTCGCAGCCGTGCGGGACGTCTTTGCTTAACCGGAGGTGCTCTGATGTATCAACTGGAAAAATGTATTCCTCCCCTGCTTGCGAGCCGGGATCACAAGGCCATCGTCGGCCGCATCCAGGCCGCCATGCGCGCCGAGGGCTTTGACTATCTTGTCCTCACCCATGTGCAGGACACCTTCTATGCAACGGGCTACATGCCCCTGATGCCCTCGGCCGTCACCGTGGTTCCCGCGGAGGGAAAGGTCGTGCTCATCGTCAGCACCCTCGAAAGCGAGGCCGCCTACAGTCTGACCTGTGACGAGGTCGAGGTCCGCGAGGTCCGTTCCTGGGTCTTCATCGACGACGGCAGCGAGCGCTCCCGCAGCGAAAAGGGCACCGTCATCGACCCCAACGGCGCGGCTGGCGTCGCTGTGGACGTTCTGCGCGCCAGACCCCTGCGCGGCAAGATCGGCGTCAACACCGGGATCGTCGGCAAGCGCTTCTGGGACGTTCTGATCTCCGGTGTCGGCGAGGAGCACTTCGCCGACTGCGCCGCCATGATGCTTCGGGTGCGGATCCAGAAAACCCCGTGGGAGATCGACATGCTCCGCATTGCCGCCCGGCAGGCCGAGGAGGTCTACAAGCTGGTCGCCGCCGACATCCATCCCGGCATGCCCGCCTGGAAGATCGACGCGCTCTATGTGTACTACTCGGCAAAGCTGAATCTCGATCTCGGAATCATGAGCCGCAGGCATGTCTTTTTGACCTCACAGGGCGAATACTTCGGCCTGTCCGGCATGCCCCGCGGCTACATTCTGAAAAAAGGCGACGTCGTCAAGCTCGACGCCGGCTTCCGCTACATGGAGCACACCTCCGACATCGCCCGGACCTTCGCCGTGGGCGGGGACGCCGACGACAAGGTCCAGCGGGCCTATGAGATTCTCTACAAGGCCTATCGGAAGGGCGTGGAAGCGCTCAGCGCCGACACGAGGATCTCCGATCTCTACTGGCTCATGCGCCGGGACGTCGAGACCTCGGATCTGATCCCCTCCTACCCCAGAGGCAACCTCGGTCACTCCGTGGGCTGCGGCTTCCACGCGGAGGAGTACCCCACCATCTCCCGCGACCGCGGCGAGATGACCTTCGGGACCAACACGGTCTACTGCGTCGAAACGCCCTACTCCGGCGTGCGCGGCGCGGCGGTGCTCGGCGGCTTCAACATCGAGGACACCTTTGCCATCACGGACCGGGGCGTCGAGGCCTTTACCACCGCGCCGGACAACCTGCTCTGGACCAACCAACTTTGATTGTTTCTTTCCTCCACCATAAAAGCGGCCCCTGGAGAAGCTTTCTCCAGGGGTCGCCCATTTTGTATCGGCCGTATTTGCGGCTCTTTACTTCACATACTTGTCAAACCAGGCCGTGATGACCTCCACGTCGTGGACGGTCTGCGCCACGCTCTTGCCGCCGTGGCCGCAGCCGAGGTTGACCATCAGCTTGACCGTCACGCCGCGTTCGAGCAGGGCGAGGAACATCTGCTGGGCCTGCTCCATCGGGCAGGAGGCGTCCTTTTCATGCTGGATCATCAGCGTCGGGGTTTTGACGTTGTCCACATAGCGCAGGGCGGACTGCTTCCATGCGGTCTCCGGATCCTTCCACGGGGTTCCGCGCACCACGAAATCGCCGTACCAGCGCTCGACTGCGGTGCCGTGCATGCTGAACCAGTTGGAGACCGACATCCGCGGCACGGCGGCCTTGAAACGGTTGGTCTTGCCAATCACCACATTGGTCATAATGCCGCCGTAGCTCTGACCGGTGACGGCCAGACGGTCAGGGTCCATCTCGGGATAGGCTGCAAGCGCCGCGTCCACAAAGGCCATCAGATCGTCGAAGTCCTTGCCGCCCATGTCGCCCCCGATGTCCTGGAAGGCCTTGCCATAGGAGGTCGAGCCGCGGGGATTGCAGATCAGCACAAAGTAGCCCTCGTTGGCCCAGCGCTGGTTTTCATTGTGGAAGGAGGGGTTGATGTTGCCGTGCGGGCCGCCGTGGATGTTGAGGATGGCGGGATACTTCTTTCCGGGCTCCCAGCCGACCGGCTTCATCACCCAGCCGCAGATCTCCCAGCCGTCGGAGACGGTTTTGAGCTCTTCCGGGACGCTGCGGCTGTAGGTCTCATAGAAGGCGTCGTTCTGATGGCTGAGCTGCCGGACCGCGCCGTTTTCCCAGAGATAGATTCCGGGGAGCTTGCCAACCTCCCAGCCCGTGAACACGATCCGATCTCCCGCAAAGACGGCGTTCGTGGGGTTCACGCCCGGGGTTTCAAGCGGCGTGAAGCTCCCGTCCCTGTCCCAGAGCGCCATGTGCGCATAGGCCTTCTGGACATAGGTGATCAGGACCCGGTCAGCCGCCTTGCGCACCGTGATCGGCTCCCAGTCGGGCTCGAGCTCGACACGCAGATCTCCGCCGGTCTCGCTGACCGACTTGACCCGGATAAAGGCCAGGCCGGGTCCGTCCTCGATGGCCCAGGCGCCGTACCAGATGCGGCCGTCCCGCCCCGTCATGGAGAAGACCACGCAGCGGTCCTCGCAGAGGCAGACCGTCTCGCCGGTTTCCCAGACGTACTTATAGAGGTTGCAATACCCGCCCGCGTCCCGGTCATAGGGATAGCCGGCAAAGCAGAAGCCGTCGTCCGTCAGAACCACATCGTCGCTGAAATACGGCATGAAGGTCTGCATCAGCGGCGCCGTGAGCTGCTTCAGCTCGCCGGTGGTCTGGTCAAAGAGGAAGATGGAGCGGCGCTTTTTGTTCACATAGCCGCCGTTGTCCAGGTAGGGATATTCGTCATAGAACACCCACTGCTTGCCCTGGCCCTCGCCTTCGGGGTTGACGTCGGTTTCCGCCCGGACCAGAAAGCGTCCGTTTCCCAGCGCCGTGGCCTGCGCGCCGGCGATGGGAACACGCATATACTCCTGCGCCTCGCCGCCGCGGATGTCGATGACATAGTAGATCGTCTGGTTTTCGGGCGGGTTGTCCTCCCGCATGCCAGGAAAGAGCACGCGGTTTTCGTCGAGCCATTCGCCCGAGCCGGTCCGCCCGCCGGAGGTCAGCCGGAGCTCGGTGCCGGCGTCGAGATCGAGTACCCAGAGATCCCGCTCATAGCGGTTCTTGTCCGGGTCCATCCTCTGGACCGTATACAGAGCATGCCTGCCGTCGGGCGAGGCCTTGAGCCCGGACAGATTCCGGAGCGCGCCATAGGCTGCATTGTCAAATTTCTTCATCGTGTGTACCTCGTTATGTTCGGTGATTCGGGGGCAGCAGCGGTCTGTGGCGGAAGGAGCTGAGCTGCAGCGAGCCGTCCTCCGCGCGCACGCAGCCCTCGTCTGAAACCGCGCGCAGGCTGCGCAGATACCGGAGCCCGGCCCGCACGTGGCGCAGGTGGGCCTCGGCGCAGTCCGCAAGGCAGTCGCCATGGGCGGTTTCATCGGCCGCCTCGGCTGTGTACATCAGGCTCATGATCCACGGCGCGCTGACCGTCGGGTAGGGATGCCGCGGATTGTAGGGGCTTGGGATCCAGTAGTTCAGCAGGTTCCCGTCCCATTCACAGGGGAAGCTGTCGTCCGTCTTTCCGAAGGCGTATTTGTTGAATCGTGCCTCCCATGCGCGGTTGATCTGCGTAAAGCGCTCCCAGTCGCGGAATTCCCGCTGCACCGCCTTGGACCAGCCGAGGCTGAGCGTCTTGTTGGAGGCATAGTCCGGATCGTCGATGTGAAAATAGAAGTCGCAGAGCAGGGCGCGCGGGATCCAGAGTCCCTTGTAGCCCTTGAGCTGACTGAAATTCTGCGGCATCTCATGGTGCGGAACGCCGTGAAGATCCAGCATCACGTCGGGCAGCCGCTCGCGCAGCACCCGCTGGAAGACCAGCGCTTCCGTGACCCTGGTTTCCGGGATATAGTAGTGCGGCATCAGATCCGCGCCGACCGAGTTCGTATAGCAGGCGTGGTGCTGCCACCAGGGATGCTCCTTCTGCAGCTCCGCGTGCAGGGCGACGCCGTCCACATTCTCAGCGGGAACGATGGTCATGGTCAGCTCGTCGCCGACGCCGCGCCAGGCGGGCTTTGTCAAAAGCTCACGCACAAAGGCGAAAATCGCGTTGGTCGCCGAGACTTCGTTGGCATGGTGGCGGCCGTTGATCAGAACCGACGGGAAATACCGGAGCATCTTGACGCGGGAGACATAGCCCCGACGGGTGGATGCAGGCTCGATCGTCCAGATGCGGCGGCCCTGCATGCTGCGCCCGGCCTCGCAGACGCGAAGGCCCGGAACCCGGCGCAGCTGCTCCATGATTCGGGCGTATTCGTCGTAGCCGATCACCTCGTCGGTCGGGATGTCGATCTGATCGATCGAGAGATCCTGCAGCACCGGAGCTGCCTCCGGCAGGCGGGCGGCATATTCTCCCCGCTCGGACCGGAGAATCAGATCCCCATAGCCCGCGAGCAGGCGGCCGAGGTCGGTCTCTCCCCTCGCGCTGAGATCGGCGAGGGCCGGCAGCAGGGGCTCGGCCTCCGATGGAAGCTGAACCTCCCAGACCGGCGAGAGCTTCTCCCCGCCGCGGACCTCCCGCAGCAGGGCGCGGGCGGGCAGCGTCCGGAAGGACGGCTTCTCCCCACAGGGCAGATAGAGCCTGGCGGTCAGCTCTGGCTTTGCGGTGCGCACATGGATGATCGGCAGGACAAGGCCGGGACCGTCCAGATTCTTCCCGTGCTTTCTGCCGAGATACATGAAATACTGCTGGCCGACCTGGTGCAGGCTTTCCGCCAGCATCTCGCCGGAGGAGAGCAGATCGCTGCCGGGCTCGAAGCGCCGCTCCGGCCCGCCGATGCCGACCTCCAGCTCCATGCGGGAGAAGAAGGGCATACGCGCCGGGTCGTAGTCCTGTTCCGCGGCGACCGCGTCGAGCCAGGGGAGGATCTCCTTCTGGAATATGCTCCAGACCGCCTCGCAGTCGGTCTCGATCTTCTCGTTGACCAGCGTCTGGCCATTGACCAGCACATGGATGAAGCCGGCGGACGGAAGGGCAGGCCCCAGCTCCGGCATGGCTTCGATGTAATTCTGTTCGTGGAAGCGTGCGACATAGGTGTCCTTGTGGACGCAGACGCCGACGCTGTCATAGGCTGCGGCCTCGTAGGTCACGGAGGGGTCCTCCGTGTAGGCCTCGAAGCAGACGTCCTCGCTCGGGATGCCCAGGATGCCCGCCACCAACGCATCGGCCGGATAGAGATCCTGCAGCCAGCGGGGCGGCTTGTCGATCTGCTTGTTCATCTCCTGCCAGACGGGGTCACTGCCCAGCATGGCGGCGTTGCGGTAATGGGGGCTGTAGCGGATGATCACGCGGCGCACCCCGCCCTTCGCCGCGGCGGCCGGGGCAAAGATCTCCTCGAGCCAGCTCATGCCCTGCTTGAATGCGCAGATGATCGACGCTCTGCTGATCTCCGCGCCGCGCGTCCGGACGGCCTCAGTGACGGCCTCTGCAAAGGCCCGCCGGGTCGGCTCGTCCTGCCAGAGAGCACCGCGGAGCTCCACGCTGTCGCCGGGCCGGAGCTTCGGGTAGACCTTCTCCTCGAGCAGGGTCCTGGCCCGGTCGAGCTCCCAGACCAGATCGTAGCTTCTGGTCTCGGCCAGCTCACTGTCCGCGTATCGGCGGAAGCGCTTCTTCGGCCAGAGCCGGGAGAATTCCGCCGGGTCCGCGTCCGTGGAGAGCAGAACGGCGTCCGCGCCGTGCGGAAGGTCGTCGTCGCCGCCGAAGGCGGTCAGATATGCCTTCTGTCCGTCGGCGTTCTGCAGGGAAAGGCTCTTCTGCAGCTCGGCTGTGAGCTCGGAAAGGCTTCTGCCCTCTCCTGCCTCCGGGAAGCGTTCGGCAAGCAGGGCCGTGAAGCGCGGAAGCTCGTTTTCTTCGCCGACTACTGTGATCCGCTTGTGCGGGGTCTCGGCATCCAGTCGAATCCGGGGCGCGTTCCCGTCCGCCGCAAAACGGATCAGGCTCGTGCTGCCGTTGTCCTCCTCCGCCAAAAGCGGATAGCGGACGCCGCAGGTCTCGAGGCCCAGGCGGCAGGCCAGATTGCAGGCGGCAGCGGTCAAGCCCCGCCCGGCGCCTGCGGGCAGGAGGAAGCGGACGTCCTCCCGGTCCGGCAGGCCGTCGCCGTCGGCGTCCGTGAGGAGCCAGCCCTCGGAAAAGAGCTGCTCCAGACCGCCCTGCACATGTTCCGGCTTTTTCCTGGAATGCTCGGTTGCGGAGACGTAATCAGCAGGCCGCGCCGTCGCGTTGGGCAGCTTCGGCATGAGCTGGTCCGCCAGCTCCCGCCAAATCTTCTCCGAATCTTCCCCCTCGACCGCGACCGGAATCACGCGGACCCTTTCGTCCGCGGGCAGAGCGGGGCAGCCGACCGCATAGACGTCGCTGCCGTCCTCCGCCTGGCTCAGGTCGTCGATCACAAGCGGGAACTCCCGGGAGATCGAGCAGAAGCCGATCAGATGGGCGAGCTCGACCGCAAAGCGAGATTCCGCCTCGCTCGGGCTGAGCCCGAGCAGGATTTTTATCATTCGTTCTTTCATAGCGATACCTGATCGTCCGGAACCCGGACGTGTATTTCCCGTTTATTCCTGCCCTGCTTCGAACCTCACGCAGGAGACTCTGTGGCCCGGCTCGACCTCTCTGGCGCAGACGTCCTGCTTCGTGCAGGCCTCCGTGCAGTAGGGACAGCGGGAAGCAAAGCGGCAGCCCGGCTTGGGGTTGATCGGGTTGCTGATCTCGCCTTCCAGGAGGGTCATCGGCTTGCTGCGCGCCGCGAGGGTGGGCTCGGGCAGAGCAGACAACAGAGCCTTGGTGTAGGGGTGGCTGGGATTGTCGAAAATCTGATCGGTGGTTCCCTGTTCCACGCACTGGCCCAGATAGGTGACCATGATATGGGAGCTGATGTGCTTGACGACGCTGAGGTTGTGGGTGACGAACATGTAGGTCAGGCCCATCTCCTCCTGCAGATCCATGAGCAGGTTCAGGATCTGCGCCTGAATGGAGACGTCCAGCGCGGAAACCGGCTCGTCACAGACGATAAATTCCGGATCCACGGCCAGGGCTCTGGCGATGCCGATCCTCTGGCGGCGGCCGCCGTCCAGCTCATGGGGATAGGAGCCGGCAACGCGCTGGGCCAGGCCCACCGTGTCCATCAGCTGGCGGACGCGGCGATAGCGGTCGGCCTTGCTGCCGTAGAGGTGGTTGACCTTCATCGGGTCCGCAATCAGGTCCGCCACGCACATGCGGGGGTTCAGGCTGGAATAGGGGTCCTGGAAGATCATGCTCATTTTGCTGTAGAGCTTTCCCTGCTCCCGGCGGGAGGCGGCGTTGAGGTCCGTCCCGTGGAAGAGGATCTGGCCCTCGGTGGGCTTGTGCAGGCCGATGATGGTGCGGCCCAGGGTGCTCTTGCCGCAGCCGGACTCGCCCACCACGCCCAAGGTCTCGCCCTTCATGATCTTGAGGTCGATGCCGTCCACCGCGTGGAGATAGCCCGACCGGACCTTGTAGTATTTTTTCAGACCGATCGTCTCAATGACCGGCGTGACGTTCTTTTCTTCGCTCATGTTTTCGACCCTCCGAACAGATGACACTTGATCCGGTGTCCGTCCTTCTCATACTCGTTCGGTTCGATCTGCCTGCAGATCTCCATGCACTTTGGGCAGCGCGGCGAGAATTTGCAGCCCTTGGGCAGGTTGGTGGGATCCGGCATCAGACCGTCGATGGCAGTGAGCCGGCGGGCTTTGCTGGCCACGTTGGGGATGGCGCCGAAGAGACCCTCCGTGTAGGGGTGATGGTCCAGCGGCGAGAAGATCTGCTCCACGGAGCCGTACTCCAGGATCTGGCCGGCGTAGACAATGGCCACGTCGTCGCAGGTCTTAACCACGATACCCAGATCGTGGGAGATCATGATCATGGACATGCCCAGCTTCTTCTTCAGCCTGTCGATCAGCGCCAGGACCTGCGCCTGGATCGTCACGTCCAGAGCGGTGGTAGGCTCGTCGGCAATCAGAATGTCCGGGGAGCAGGCCAGGGCGATGGCGATGACCACGCGCTGCTTCATGCCGCCCGAAAACTGGAGGGGATAGTCGTTTTTGCGGTTGGCCGGGATGCCGACCAACTCCAGAACCTCGTCCACCTTCTTGTCGATCTCCGCCTTGGTGTGGTTCTGGTCGTTGTGGATCTTCAGGGCTTCCTTGATCTGGTTGCCCACCGTCATGATGGGGTTCAGCGCCGTCATCGGGTCCTGGAAGATCATGGAGATGATGGAGCCGCGGAGCATCCGCATCTCTCCCTCGGGGATCTTCATCAGGTCGTCGCCCTTGATACGGATCTCGCCCGCCGTCATCTTGCCCACGCGGTCGGGCAGCAGGCGCATCAGCGCCAGAGCGGTGGTGGTCTTGCCCGCACCGGTCTCGCCCACGAGGCCCAGGGTCTTGCCCTTTTCGATCTTGAAGCTGACGCCATTGACGGCGTGGACCACCTGGCCGCCGGACTGGTACTCGATCCAGAGATCCCTGACCTCTACGGCAGGGGCGGTGTTTTCCGCTTCCGCTTTCAAATCCGGAGTCTGCTCCGGCTGGAGTTCTGATTTATGTTCCGCCATAGTGGGCACCTCAATCCTTCAGTCTCGGGTCCAGCGCATCTCTGAGGCCGTCGCCGACCAGGTTGATGCTCATCGCCGTGAGGACGATGCTCAGGCCCGGGATGATCGTGTAGTAGGGAGACAGGCGCATGTAATCCTTGGAGGAGGAGACAATCGCGCCCCACTCCGGCGTCGGCGCCTGGACGCCGAAGCCCAGGAAGGAATAGCTCGCAGCCGCGATGATGGTGCCGGCGATGGAACCGGCCAGCAGGATGATGATCGGGCCGAGGGCGTTGGGAAGCACGTGCTTGAGGACGATCTTGAAATTGCTCGTCCGATAGGATTTTGCGCACAGGACATAGTCCATGTCGGTCAGGTTGATGACCGTGGAGCGGACGAAGCGGGCATATCCCGGAACGCCGCTGATGAGCAGGGCGTAGATCAGGTTCTCGGTGCCGACGCCCAGGGCCATGACCAGCACCAGGATCAGAAGCATGCCCGGAATGCTGGAGATCACGTCAAAGATTCGCATGACCACATTGTCCAGCCAGCCGCCGAAGTAGCCGCAGGCCGCACCGATAAAGGCGCCCACCAGCAGCGACAGCACCGTTGCGCCGATGCCGACGAGCAGGGACACGCGGCTGCCGTGGATGATGCGGGCGAAGAGGTCGCGTCCGATGTTGTCCGTGCCGAACCAGTGCTCCGAGGAAGGCTCCTGAAGCGGCCGGCCGGAGATCTTGTAGCACATCTCCTCATCGACGATCACGTCGGCAAAGATGGCGATCAGAAGTATGATGAGAAACAGGGCAAGGCCGAACATGGCCGGCTTGTTCTTTCGCAGCAGCCGCCAGATCTCCTTGCCGCGGCTCTGCTTGACGACAGTATTGGAAGTATCTTTATTCTTCTTCATGGCAGGTCCCTCAGCTCTTCATCAGCTTGACCTTCACGCGAGGGTCGATGGCCGCGGACAGCAGGTCCAGCAGCACCACGAGGACGCAGAAGATTAGAGCCAGAAATACGGCGGTTCCCATGACCAGGGGAACATCCTTGCTGTTGATGGCGTTGATGATGACGGTTCCGAGGCCCGGCATGCCGAAAATCTGCTCGGTGATGACCGTGCCGCCCAGGGCGTAGCCGAAGCTGATGCCCACCTGGTTCAGAACCGGCAGCATGGCGTTGAGGAAGGCGTGCTTCCAGATTACCGTGCCCTGGGCGCATCCCTTGGCCTTGGCCGTGCGGACGTAGTCCTGCCGGATGGCCTCCAGCATCGTGGTGCGGGTCAGGCGCTGCAGGCCGGAGGCGGAGAGGATCGCACCCACGCCCACAGGCAGGATGTAACATCGCCAATCCGCCACGCCGCTGGACGGGACCAGTCCCAGATACAGGCTGAAAACCAGCATGGCGATCATGTAGACCCAGAAAGCCGGGAAGGCCGCCAGCGAGATGCTGATGACGCGGGTGATGTTGTCAATGGCGGAGTACTGCTTGACCGCCGAGAGCACGCCCAGCGACACGCCAACCACCACGTAGACGATGGTGGTCATCAGCACCAGCTTGAGGGTATAGGGGAAGTTGTTCAGAATGATATCCAGCACCGGCTGGTTGTTTTTGTAGGACCTTCCGAAATCCAGCCGGACAAAGTCCTTGACGTAGTTGCCCAGCCGCTGCAGCAGAGGCTTGCCGTAGCCGATTTTCGCATTGAAGGCGTCCACCTGCGCCTGCGTCGCCGACGTGCCCAGGATCCTTCTGCCGGGATCGCCGGGCATGGCGTTGATCAGCAGGAAGACAATGATTCCCACTGCCAGCACCATTGGGATGACCAGGAGCAGTCTTTTGATCGCATATTTCGTCATATCGTTCTCCTGTTTTGAAAAAGGCGGCGATTATCACCGCCGCCTTTGGACTTCTATCCGTTTCTGTTTCGTTCCCGCTTACCAGTGAGCAACGATCATGTCGACGCCGTTCCACACAGGCGCCACGTAGAGGCCGTGGGTGGTGCAGACATACTGGGCAGGCAGGCCGATGTCAACCGCCGGGCAGTCTTCCACCACAATGGTCAGAGCCTGCTTGAGGCAGTCCAGATACTCGGTCTTGTTCTGGGTGGTCATCATGGTGGAGATCAGTGCGTCCACGTCGGGGTTGCTGTACTTGGAGAAGTTATAGGGCATGCCGGTGCCGTAGTAGTTCAGCATCGTCTCGGCGGCGGACACGTTGCCGACGCCAGTGGTGATGCCGATGGCGAACTCGCCGGACATCATCTTGCGCATGAACTCCGTGTTCTCATAGTTCTGCGGGGTGACCTTGATGCCGATCTCGGCCAGGTACTGCTGGACCATTTCGGCAGCGCCGTTGGCGCCGCCTATGAGCTCGCCCAGGTCGATCGGGGTGGGCAGGCCGGAGGAAGCGACCAGCTCCTTGGCTTTTGCCACGTTATAGCTGTACTTCTCAACGCCGGCGGGCAGGTCTGCGTCCAGGGTGGCGAAGCGGACGGTGGACTCCTTGGAGGCGATGTAGCCGCCGGTGGTCACCATGCGGATGGCGTCATAGTCGATGGCGTAGGCGATGGCCTGACGGAGCTCCTTGTGGGCGGCGAGGGTCTCGTTGTTGGCGCTCATCAGAACCTGAAAGCCGACCAGAGAGACCGTTTCCTTCTTGTCGATGTTGCTGTCCTTCTCTACCAGCGCGTAGTTGGTGCCGGAAAGGTTGGCAACATCCACCTCGCCGTTCTGCAGTGCGATCACGAGGGTGCCCTTGTCGGTGATGGTCTTGATGTTGATGGTCTTGATGGTGGGCTTGGTATCGCCCCACCAGTTGTCCTTCAGGGTCAGGGTGTAGTCGCCGGTGGTCTTGTCCATCTTGGTCACGGTGTAGGGACCGCTGCCGTTGGGATTGTCAAAGAAAGTTTCCTTGTTGGCTTCGTAGAGATCGGCGTCGAAGATGGCGATCATGTACCAGCAGGCGGGCACGGAGGCGTTGGCGCCGGTCAGGTTGAAGGCCACGGTGTGCTCGTCGCGTACGTCGATGCTCTCGATCATGCTGACGTAGGACCGGGTGTAGGGGCTG
>JAEEGL017415886.1_pt1 | contig 12613 bp, 9 predicted proteins | sample 9134231 | NCBI WGS metagenome assembly JAEEGL01 (sample SAMN16246548, study PRJNA631951) | gut metagenome | biome: gut microbiome; feature: rumen; material: fiber-attached | host: Bos | place: Iran: Karaj | collected 2018-10
CTGCAGATGCACCAGCACGGCAACATCGTAGCCGACGTGCCTGCCACTGACGAGCTGAATGTTGCCACCTACAAGTACTGCAAGGACATTTAGAAGGACAACCTGCTGTAATGAACTTACACTGAGAGCAAAGAAAAAGAGGGCTGCACGCCCTCTTTTTCTGTTATTGACCGACTGCAAAGATATCATAGTCCTTGTCGTAGGCAGGCGACTTTATAGACAGCAGGTTGAGCACGGAATGGAAGATGTAGTGTTGCTCGAGCACTGCCGGCAAATTGGTCCGGTAGTTTCTGAAGTTCGGTGAAGTCCATACCAGGAACGGAATCTCGTACTGTTCCTTGGGTGCCAGCCGTTGGGGCAAGCCGTGCATGAATATCTTGTTCTCGCCCAGCGACTCTCCGTGGTCGGAGATGAACAGCATAGCCGTCTTCCTATCGTCCATCGAGCGCAGGGTGTTGATGAGACCGTCCAAGAGATAGTCGGTATAAACGATGGTGTTGTCGTACGCATTTACCAGCATACCGATGTTCTTCTCGCCTTCCTCAACATTCCTTGCCACAGGCTTGAACACCTCGAACTGCTTGGGGTATTTGTCGGCATATTTCGGACCATGGCTGGTGTTGGTGTGCAGGATGATAAGCACCTTGTCCTTCGGGCTGGACATAATACGCTCGCGAAGCCCCATAAAGAGAATGCTATCGTAGGCCATATTGGCTTCCGGGTACTGTTTGACCAGGTCGCCAGCAGTGAGATAATCATCGATGTGTATGGGCGGTTCACCCCAATTGGTCGTTCGCCATGACACGTCGACACCCGTGCGGAAGGCGTAATTGGGCAGCAGCTCATAGAGGTCGCCCGTGTTCTTCGGCTCAAGAATGGCTTTGATGCCTGCCGTCGTGTAGGTGGCACAGGACGTGGTTTCAAAGACCTTCAGGTCCGTGTGCTTGGCCAACAGCGGATTGGTAGGGCGCTGATAGCCATAGAGCTGGAAGTTCGCCTTGCGCGCAGACTCTCCGATGACGAGCACTACGACGGCTTTCTCATTGTCGGTGATACGCCCTTCCGGGAGCTTGATCTCCTCGGCCTGCTTGTCATGGTTTATGCTGATGACGCGGCAGGTGTTCACTACATACGACCAAGGCTGCAGCAGGCCACCCAGTTCGGTGTCGTGTTGACTGATCCACAGTGTCTGGCCGATGTTTGCCAACGCAACAACGAGGACAATGGCCAGGCTGCTGCCGCACCAGATGGCCATCTTCCTGGCCTTTCCGATGACGACGGGTTGCAGCAGACACCATAAAGCGGGGAGCACGCCCAACACCAGTATGAAGAGCCACAGCGACCAGCTGAAGAAGCCCGAAGCCTCGGAGTAGCGTGTATTGAAGACATTCTTGATGGTGATTTCGTCAATTATCACGCTATAGTTAATGATGAAGTAGACGGACGTAGCATTGATGATGGAAAAGAGGGCCAGCAGTATGCGCCCGACGAACCTCAGCAGGAACAGCATCAGGTATGTCAGCATGAAATGGAGCACCAGCATGATGACGACCAGCGAGGCGATGAGGAAAATCCGTCCGCCTGTGTCTTCATTCGAATTGTTGGCAACATAGCTGAAGAACGGCAGATTGTAGATCAGCAGGGTAGCTATGCTGACGATGCATGAAAAGGTAAGAAGAGAAAGGGGCTTGTTCAATAATTTCTTCATTGTAGGTATTCGTTAGCTTTGATGATATCGTCGGCGTGGTCAATGTCAAGAATCTTAGAGAACGACCATGCCTTGAGTACGCGTCTGTCGGCCACAAGGGCACGCTGGAAGTTGCGCATACGGTTCTCAGAGCGGGCAATGCAGTTGTTCAGGGTGAAAATGGCCGATTCGTTAAGCCCATAGATGCCGCCCGACACATAATGGCTCGAATTGGGCTCGTCGCGAAAGCCCGTAATATTCATCTGCTCGTCGGTCTCGACATAGAGTGGCTTCTCGTCGTCAACAAAGTCGGTGACACCCATCAGACCGTCACCCTTGAACTGCCGGAACGTCTTGACATACTCGGCAAACTCATCCTCGCGGAAGATAGTGTCGACGGTGGTCAGGATAAAGGGACCGTCGGTCAGGTACTTACTGATTTCAAAGAAGCTGTGCATCGATGAAGGTGTGCTCTTCACCACAAAGCGCAGGGGCACGGGCCGTCCTTTCAGGCCATCGCGCTGAAGGGCTACCAAGTGCTGAGGGACAAGGGGCGTATGGTCGTTGCAGATGACAATAATCTCTTCTGCCCGGTTATTCATAAAAATGCGTATTAAGCGGTCGACGAGGCACTCTCCCCCTACCCTGACCAGTGGCTTGGGCTCGCTGACACCTTCGGCTGACAGACGCCGGCCATCACCGGCAGCTATTATCGCGTATTTCATTATAATAAAGTAATGTGTAACATTGCTGTTGCAAAGTTACACATTCTTTAGGAAAAACAAGCATTTTTGCTTATTTTTTTGTGACTGTCAGCCCGCTGATGTCATAGTCACCCGTGCCGCGCTTGGTGATTTTGTGCTCTTTCACATCGCCTGACAGCTTAATATCGCCCGAGCCAAAGATACGCGACTCAATACTGCCGCAGTCCTTGCAGGCCACCTTTACGTCGCCTGAGCCCTTTATCTCTATCTGCGTCTGCTTGACGTTCTGCTGGTTAACCTCCATCTCGCCAGAGCCAATTACCGAGAACTTGGTCTGTTGCGTTACAAGCTTACGGATCTTGATGTCGCCCGAGCCGATGATGGAAGCGTTGACGCGGTCGCAGATGACGTCGACAAGCTCAATGTCGCCGGAGCCCTTCACGCTAAGTTCCAGGTTGTCAGTATCAAGATGTGTCTTGCAGTCAAAGTCGCCCGACCCTTTCAGTTCGATGCCAATCAGGTCGGGAGAGGTGACATACACCGTCACGTCGTCGCCGTTGACGGAGCCAAAGTTAATCAGCTTGCCCTCGCCCTTCATGTTCACCACAAGCGTGTTTCCCTCTACCCGGGTCTCTACTTTCTTCATCAACGACTGGGGCGCCTTCACCACCACAGAGAAGTCCTTACCCTGCCTGTATTTCACATCAAGCGAGCCGAGCTGGCGGATGCGCTCGAAACCCTTCAGGGCACGTTTCTCCTCCACCTTAGGCTTATCGCCTGCTGTCATCTTCACCTCGGGACTGTCGCCCGTCGTTACTTTCGCATTTACGCTTGCAACCGCCACCGACATGAGTGCCAAAGCTGCCAATAATACCTTTTTCATAATCCTTCTGCTTTAGTTGTTTATGTCTGTTAGACGTAAGCAGCAAGGAAAAAGTTGCAGCGTCGGATAAAAAAGGTCAGAACATCATGGTGAAGCCCAGACGTATGCTGTTCTTCGAGCCACGAGCGGGCGGATTGTAGTTCATGCGGCGTACATACTCAATCTGGAAGAAGCGCAAAATGCCCCTGACGCCAGCTGAAATCTCCCAATAGGGCACGAGCGGATTCATTATCTTCGTCTCATCCGGGAAGTACATCAGTATGTTGCTGCCTGCGTTCTGCGGGAGGTAGGGGTTGTTTTTGTCTGAGAGGGCGCCCCACAGCATCTTCACGCCGAAATACTCACGCAGACGTGCTTTCTTGATTAGCGGTATGCGGTTCAAGATCTTACCCTGCATGTCCCAGTTGATGTCAACGCTCCAGAACCGGTCGTTCATGAACTCCATATTCGTTATCAGGTTGAACATCTGCTTGTGGCTGACATATGACAGGTTGGCTGCCGGCATGGCCAACAATGGGAACGGTACCTGATTCCACTGCACGCCGGCACGCGTATAGAAATCTATGCGACCCCAGCTGGACAGCCAGAAGCGTTTGAAGATGCTGGCCTCAGTATAGTTATAGCCATAGTCGCCACCCAGGAAATTCTTCAGACCAAACGTATGGCTAACGATGAAGATGGGAGCTTCACGGTTGACCTTCAGGCGCCTCAGCTTCGATGTGGCGTAGAGTGCCCCAGGACTGTATTCTATCTCTGCCTTCAGCTCAGTAGTACGGAACCTGATGGAGCGGTCTGACGAAAGTGGCTGAAAGCTCATCGCACCCGCAGCCTCGTTCTCTTCCGCCTTCAGACTCAACGACGTGCGCAGTCCCCACATCTGCTCATAGTCAAAGCTCAGCTGCTGGCGGTTGTAGAACATCATCTTGTTCACTTTCATCCATCTGAAGGAGGTGAAGACATTGTCTTTGTCCGTCGTAAGGAACTTGTCTGAGGGCGACATCACATCATAGGTGGAGACGAAGCTGATGTTCCGCTTGGGGAACTCCTCAGGCAAGTATTTTTTCTTGTTCAGCGCCCATGTCAGCGTTGCGTTATAGTAGTTCTTATGGCTCTTCCACCCGTGGGCCACAAAACCCTTCATGAAGAATCGGGGGAAAAGGTTTGCCGTAGTCTGTGCGCCGAAGCGAGTGCGCAGGCCGTCTATAAAGTTTGTGCTGAACATTGAGATGATAGGACCGATGTCGACCTTGCTTTTTTCGCCCGTCTCAATGAAGTTTTCAGTCAGTACCTTCAATGCCGCCAGGATATACTTGAAGCCACCGATGGTCGTAATACCCTTCAGGAAATCACCCATTTTCTGCTCTCCTGCCGTCAGTTCCACACGACGCTGTTCGTTCCAGTAAGCGTCGTCGTGCACTTCAGCATCAGGAGCCATGATGGTCTTGGCGCGTCCTCTGAACTCTTTGTCGGCTATCTTGTCGAAATTGTAATGGTCAAGGCGCGTCGTGCGGATAGCCACACCCTTCTGAATAAAGTCGAAGAGCACCAATTCTACGGCCATGTCGTCAGTGGTCAGTACCCACTCTCCTGTCGGTAGCTGACTGAACTCCTGAACAATCTTCAGGCTCTCTACGAAGTTGACGTCCGTCTGGTTGGGCAAGATGATTTCACATCGCTTCACCTGATACGTAGAGTCCTTCAGTATATACAGGTCGCCGCGGAAGCCGAAGTCCTGCTGATTATTCGGAAGGAAGTGGACCTGTATACATGAGTCACGGTCAACCTTCAATGTGTCTTGTATGTAGTAGCGGTAGAACGAAATGGCTCCGCTGCCAATGGGCGAGGTAAAGGGGTGCTGGAGGATACGCACCTGGTCGTCGTAGATGTTGACGTCGGTAAAGACGTCCTTCGCCATCGTATTCAGTATGTCGCCCGTCTGGAAAAAGTCTGCCAGTCCCACCGACTTCTGACCCAGTATGATATCTTTCTGTTCGTTCGGACTGCGCCGATAGATACGTTTCGTCACTGTTTCGTCCAAGCTGGCGGGTAATATCAGTTTTCCCGTCATCTGGCATTTCTCCACCTGATTCGTCAACCACGGGTACTTGGCAAACTTCGGATTGGTAAGCATGTCGGGCTTCACGTCGTTCAGTGCCAGCGTCAGCTTCTGGTACTTCTGATACTGGTAATAGTCGCGGTTCGACAGATCGGTGGCCTTCTTGCGGGCTATCACCTTCTTCATCAGTTCCACTGCAGGATTGTTCTTGCGGCTATAGCGGCCGCGCTTGGAGCGCACGGTCACCTCGCCCAGTGTATGATTGTCGGGCTTCAGCGAAAGCAACAACCGATGGGTGTTCTCCTTGATCGTCACCGTGCGTGTCTTATAGCCTACAGCACTAAACGTCAGTTTCCAGCCCAGATGCTTAGGAATAGAGAAATAGCCTCTATGGTCGCACATCGTGGCCACGTTTTTCCCTTTATACTGAACGCTGACAAAGCCCAGGCTGTCGCCAGTCTGGTCGTCAATAGCATAGCCGGTGATATACCCCTGAGCTTTTACGCCCAGGAATGAAAGAAGGAAAAGTGTGATAAGTATTAAGTGTTTCATAATAATTCCTCTAAATCTGTGATAATCCTGTCGGGCAGGGACTCTTCAACAGCCTTGTCTTCCCATTGCTGCCCGCGGAGCCATACGGTATGGCAGCCTAACAGCTTGGCAGGTCTGATGTCTTTTTCAATACTGTCGCCCACTACCGTCACCTGGTCAGCAGGCAAGCCCAGAGCCTTCACGCCCAGGCTGAAGATACGAGGGTCAGGCTTCCTGATGCCGACAACGGCAGACTCAACTACCTCCTGAAACAGTCCGTCGAGTCCGAACTCCCGTAACACCGTAGGCATATTGCCGTAGAAGTTGCTGACGAGCACCTTCTGCTGGGGCAATCGGCTCAACACCTCTCTGCTGTGGGCAGTATGGCCGAGCGTCTGCTCATACACCTGTTCAAGAATGGTCTGATGGTAAGACAGACACCCTACGTGTTCCAACTCTATGCGCAGCTTCTCGCTCAACATCTGACGAAACGTAAAGTCCGGCCTGATGACGTGTGTGCTGCCCAACAGGCGCTCCGTAAAGACGTAAGCCTCACGGAACTGCGCTTCGATGACGGGTACCCCTGCCTGTTTCCAGGCGTCCCAAAGCACCCGTCCCCAGTGCTTGCCGCCAGTATCGAGCGTGGCTCCGTAGTCGAAGATATATGCTTGTGTCGCAGTCTTACTCATTGTCTAATCTCTGTAGTATACGTTCGGCTATAGCCCGCGAGGCCTCATCGCGGCACGGGGAGAAACTGGGCCAATCGTTAAGATCAACCAGCACGAGTGTTCCGTCGGGCCGAATGACGCAGTCGCCACCATAGACGTCGAGCGACGTCAGTTCGGCTGCTGTCGCTGCCAAGCGGCGTATCTGCTGTTCGTCAACAGAAGCCTTACCGCTTTCGGGGAGGTAGCAGTAGAAGAAGTCTGTGCCGCTGACGCCATAGAACTTCAGCCAGTCGCCCACGACGTGTGCCCTGACATCAATATGGGCAATGCCCCGTGCCATCATCTCCTCGCAAAGCCGGTCTGCCGTTTCTCTGTCAGGAGCATACTGCACATCGTCGTCTGACTGTCTGCAGCCGTAAGCGCGCTTCACCCAATAGCCGTCGGAGCCTGTCCGTGGCGGCACCGGCACATCGTCTTCCAACACGCTCATCAGCAACGAGCGCTGGTTGCATATCATGACGCTGGCCGTACAATTGATGACCGGCTTCCACTGCCGTTCGTGCTCGCCCAGCCAATTCAGCGTATCCTGATGACGCCCCATCGACACGTAGGCATCAGCATAGGCCACGGTCGTCACCTGGTCTTCCGGCACTATCTCCTGGCATTGGCAGCCTGCTTCCGTCAGCCGCTGACGCACAGCCTCCAATATGGCAGCATCCTTACCCACGCTGTTTGGCGAATATCGGGCTGCCCGTGCAATAAAAGCAATTGAGTAGTGCCGCATTGTCCTATTCTTTTTCCAATTCTACCCAGAAAGTGGAGCCTTCGCCGAATGTGGAGAAGACACCCACCTCGCCGCCAAGCGACATGGCAAGACTTCTGCAGATGCTCAAGCCCAAACCTGTACCAGGTACAAACTCGTCGAGTTTGACAAAACGCTCGAATATCCGTTCATTACAGTTTTCTTGGGGTATGCCCTTACCGGTATCTCGCACCCATATATGCCACTTGGTTCCTTCCGCCGAACAACCCAGCGTCACTTGTCCCTTGCTGGTAAACTTCAGGGCATTGTTGACGAACTGGTTCAGTATCTCGCGCAAGCGGTCGCGGTCAGTATTGAGCCTGGGCAGCGCATCAGCATCCTCTATCACAACCGGAATACCTTTCTCTTCCGACCTTGCCGCGTATTTCGTTATCAGTTCCTGGAAGAGAGGTTCCAGGTCGAAGTTCGCCTTCTTCAGGGCTTCCCCGCTGCGTGCCTCCAGCTTCGACATGCTGACGATGTCGTCGAACAAGCGCAGCAGGTGCGTGTTGTTCTGCCTGATCAGACCAATCAGTTTCTTGCGCTCTTCCTCGTCGTCAACCATTGGCAGCACGTCGCTGAAGCCGACAATAGCATTAAGCGGCGTACGGATTTCGTGGCTGATGTTGGCGAGGAATGCCGACTTCAGACGGTCGCTCTCCTCAGCATGATAGACGGCATCCATCAGTGCACTCTCTATCTCCTTCTGCTGGTCAATACGCATCGACGTGCCGACAATGGACAGGGGTCTCCCTTCCAGGTCACGACGGTCAACAGTCGCGTAGCCTTCGCTCCAGTAGGTGTCATCGCTATGAGGCTTCCGCATCTTGTATTGCATATTGATGTCTTCTACGCGACCTGCCATCAGGTCGTCGATGAGCTTCAGGGCTGTCTGCTGATACTCGTCGGCAAACTGACTGATGACGTCCTCAACCCTTGTACCTGCATGGGGAGCGTAGTTGTCGCTATTGTCGCGGTAGTCACTCTCGTAGACTACTTCATGTGTCGTCACGTCAATGTGCCACACGCACAGCTTCATGGCTTTCATCACCATCTCGTACTCTATCGAGTGCGGTTTAACTTTCCTCAGTTGTGCCAGCTCTTTGGCCAGCAGCCGGCTTTGCTTGGACTGACGCACAAGCAGTATCACGCCCACCACCAGGATAGGCAGCGCTATGACCCATGCGAGTATGTCTAACCGCAGCAGAGTCCCTATTGAGAACAGCAATATCGTTGTGCTTATGGGCATTGCTTTCGTTTTTTCATGGGCAAAAGTACAAATAAATAATGAAATATGCGACTAAATTCCAAATTATTTGTATCTTTGCACCATATTTTAAGATATTTACATCATGACACAGCATTTCGAGATGATCGCCAAGACCTTTATGGGGCTTGAACCCGTCCTGGCGAAAGAGCTGACGCAATTGGGCGCAGAAAATGTTCAGGAAGGACGCCGTATGGTATCTTTCACAGGCGACAAGGAACTCATGTATCGCGCCAATTTCCAATTACATACTGCCACACGTATATTAAAACCCATCAAGCGCTTCACGGCTATGTCGGCCGATGATGTTTATGAGGGTGTAAAGGCCATTGACTGGACAGAATACCTGCAGTTGGACAAGACCTTCGCCGTCGACTCGGTGGTGTTCTCTGAGGAGTTCCGCCACTCGAAGTTCGTGGCCTATAAGGTCAAGGACGCTATCGTCGACCAGTTCCGCGAGAAGACCGGACAGCGCCCCAACATCAGCGTGGCGAACCCGGATATCCGTCTGCACATCCATATTGCCGACGTTGCCGTGGGCAAGAGCGAGTGTACGTTATCGCTCGACTCCAGCGGCGAGTCGCTGCACCGCCGCGGCTACCGTCAGGAGTCTGTCGAGGCTCCGCTGAATGAGGTGCTTGCCGCCGGCATGATTCTGATGACGGGCTGGCAGGGCGAGTGCGACTTCATCGACCCCATGTGCGGCAGCGGCACCCTGCTCATCGAGGCTGCCCTTATTGCCCGCAATATGGCACCAGGACTGTTCCGCAAGGAGTATGCCTTCGAGAAGTGGCCCGACTTCGACCCGGAGCTCTTTGACAACATCTATAACGATGACTCACAAGAGCGTGATTTCAAGCACCATATCTACGGCTATGACATAGACATCAAGGCGGTAAATACGGCCCGTATGAACGTGAAGGCCGCCGGCCTTACCAGCATCATCACCGTTTCTGAAAAGGACTTTAAGGACTTCGAACAGCCTCAGCAGCCGAGCATCATGGTGACCAACCCACCCTACGGCGAGCGTATCTCTACGCCGAACCTGCTGGCCACCTATAAGATGATTGGTGAGCGTCTGAAGCACCAGTTCACGGGCAACGACGCCTGGGTGCTCAGCTACCGCGAGGAGTGCTTCGACCAGATTGGCCTGAAGCCCAGCATCAAGATACCCCTCTACAACGGCAGCCTGGAGTGCGAGTTCCGCAAGTATCAGATGTTCGACGGCAAGATGCGTGATTTCCGCGAAGAGGGCGGCGTTGTGAAGACTGAAGAAGAGAAGCGCCAGATGGCCGAGAAGCACCGTTTCAAGAAAGAGCGTGAGTTCAAGAAGCGCCTTGACGAACAGGAAGAGAACGACGCTGCCGACATCCGTAACTTCAAGTTCCACTCGCTTGACAACCGTGAGTTCAAGAAGCCCCGCGAGCCGAGGGAGGCCAGAGAGCCGCGCGAGCCGAGGGATTCCAGATACGCCAAGAGTGCCAAGGACTTCAAAAAGGGCGGCCGCGACTTTAAGAAAGGCGGGCGTGATTTCAAGAAAGGAGGCCGCGACTTCAAGAAGGGCGGACGCGACTTCACGAATAACGACAGGAGGTTCAACAATGATGACGACGATTAAGCACCTGTTGGCAGCAGCAGTCCTGCTGTCGCTTACCAGTTATGTATCACCACTCACTATGAGCGCTCAAGACAAGAAACGCTTTACGCTGGAAGAGCTTAACTTCGGAGGCGTCAACTATCGCTCCCTTCTGCCCGAGAACAAATGGTATGCCTGGTGGGGCGACGAGCTGGTACGCGTTGACAAGGAGCAGTGTTTCCTTGTCGACAAGAAGACTGGCCAGGACCTCCGCCCCCTCAGCGAGGAGGAGACGAAAGCCATGAACAACACGCCGAAGGCTGCAGCAGTTGTGGAAGACCACCAGCTGTTCGTGGTCGACAGTCAGGGTGACAAGCACCAGCTGACCACCGACGGCAGCCGTGAAGTGGTGTATGGCAGCTCGGTACACCGAAACGAGTTCGGCATCAGCAGCGGCATCTTCTGGAGTCCTGACAGCCTGCGGCTGGCCTTCTATCGCATGGACCAGTCGATGGTGACCGACTATCCGCAGGTGAACATATTCCCCCGTGGGGCTACCCACGAGCCCGACAAGTACCCCATGGCAGGTATGAACAGCCATGTGGTGACGGTGGGCGTCTACGACCTGAAGAGCGGCAAGACCATCTACCTCAAGACACCTCAAGGAAGTGTGTGTGGCGATTCGGTAGCCACCTCCACGCCTATCTACTTCACCAACATCGCCTGGAGCCCTGACGGCAGTACTATCTACATGTTCGAGCTCAACCGCGACCAGAACGACTGCCGTCTGGTGAGCTACGACGCGGCTACCGGTAAGCGTCAGGCCGAACTCTACCGCGAGACCAGCGACAAGTACGTGGAGCCGCTGCACCCCATCCTGTTCCTGCCCTGGGACAGCAGTCAGTTCATCCTTCAGAGCCAGCGCGACGGTTATAACCACCTCTACCTCTATAACACGCAGGGCCAGCAGCTTCGCCAGCTGACCAGCGGGCCGTGGGTCGTGCAAAGCGTACTGGGCTTCAACAAACAGCAGAAGAGCATCATCTTCGAGGCCAACAAATACCATCCCCTGCACTGTCAGATATACAGCGTACTGGTCAAGAACGGCAAGATAACGCAGCTCACGGCGGAGGATGGCGTTCATCACGGCGAGCTGTCGCCATCAGGCAACTATCTGCTGGACCGCCACTCTGCCCCCACCCAGCCACGGAACATCAGCCTGATCAGCATCTCCGACGGGAAAAGCGCCGGACACGCCCTGCGTCTGTTTTCTGCTGAAGACCCCTGGAAAGACTACGTACAGCCCATCTTCGAGTGTGGCAGCATCAAGGCTGCTGACGGCGTGACCGACCTCTACTACCGCATGGTGAAGCCCCATGACTTTGACCCAGACAAAAAGTACCCTACTGTGGTCTATGTCTACGGCGGTCCCCATGCCCATGTTGTCGAGGCTTCGTGGCACTGGTACAGCCGCACGTGGGAGACCTATATGGCGCAGAAGGGCTATGTGCTCTTCATCCTTGACAACAGAGGCAGCGAGAACCGCGGCCGCGACTTTGAGCAAGCCACCTTCCGGCAGCTGGGACAGGTCGAGATGCAGGACCAGATGAAGGGTGTGGAGTACCTGAAGAGCCTGCCGTATGTCGATGCCGACAGACTGGGCATCCATGGGTGGTCGTTCGGCGGCTTCATGACCATTTCGCTTATGCTCAACTACCCTGACGTGTTCAAGGGCGGCGTGGCAGGCGGTCCCGTCATCGACTGGAAGTGGTATGAGGTCATGTACGGCGAGCGCTATATGGACACGCCCCAGCAGAACCCCGAGGGCTACGCCAAGACGAGCCTCATCGACAAGGCCAAGAACCTGAAGGGCCGTCTGCAGATTATCACGGGCTACAACGACAATACCGTTGTGCCGCAGCACTGTCTGTCGTTCCTCGATGCCTGCATCAAGGCTGGCACGCAGCCCGACTTCTTCGCCTACCCTGGCGAGGAGCACAACATGCGGGGCCATGCCAGCGTACACCTTCACGAACGTATTACCCGGTATTTTGAAGACTACCTGAAATAGTTGAGAATCATGAAAGAAGAGCAGATATTAGTTCGCATCACGGGCCAGGACCGCCCAGGTCTTACCGCCGGCATCATGGCCATCCTGTCCAAGTACGACGCACAGATTCTGGACATCGGCCAGGCCGACATCCACAGCACGCTGTCGCTAGGCATCCTCATACGCATGGACGACACCAAGTCGGGCTTTGCCATGAAGGAGCTGCTGTTCAAGGCCACTGAGCTGGGCGTCAACATCATGTTCTCGCCCATCACCGACGACGAGTACGAAGACTGGGTGGGCCATCAGGGCAAGAACCGCTACCTCCTCATGGCACTGGGCCGACAGCTGGAGGGAAAGCAGATCGAGGCTGCAACACGTATACTTGC